>Ga0153921_1000007_pt1 | contig 299497 bp, 264 predicted proteins | sample TSNJ005MetaG_FD_104691 | JGI IMG/M metagenome (GOLD analysis project Ga0153921, IMG submission 104691) | Attine ant fungus gardens microbial communities from New Jersey, USA - TSNJ005 MetaG | ecosystem: Host-associated > Fungi > Mycelium > Unclassified | place: USA: New Jersey, Brendon T.... | reverse complement strand
AGCGCCATCGGCCATCCCGATGCGCCAGCGCACCGCCTTACCCGTCTCGTAATCCGGCTCATAGAACCGTCGACACGGGATCAAGGCAAGCTGCAGCTTCGTCCAGGCAGTGCGGAAGCTCGCTTTTTGCCCGACCGACTCAGAGCGCGCGTTCATCGTATCGAACGCCTTGACGCCTTGCGGGATGAACTTGCGCGGCACCATCCCGAACGTCGCAGCGTCAGTCAAATACTCACCGTCGACCCGGCGGAAGATCGGTGCGGCATAGTCCTTGTAAATTTCCGGCTTGTAGTCGAAGTTCGGCACCGGGAACAGGCTGAAGACGTCAAACGCGTCTTTCGGATTAGACTCGTAGCTCGTGCACACTGTTTTTGCCCTCCGTTGCTGAAAATATACACGGAGGCGGAGGGGCCCCGCCTTCTCCGTGTTGCGACTCGGGTTGGGAGTGTGGCACTCGTTTTGCGCAAAACGACCGTTGGCCTTGCCGCGTGACTGAGTTGCGCCGCCAAGAGCGCTATCGACTGTGGCCGGCCAGATAACCTACGCGAGAGGTTCCCTATGGCTGCGCGTTCGATTGCTTCAATGACGCTGAGTTTCGGTCTCGTATCCGTGCCGGTGAAGGTCTACACGGCCACCGAGAGCAAGTCAGGTGTCGGTTTCAACCTGATGCACAAGGAGTGCGGCACCCGGCTCAAGCAGCAGTACGTCTGCCCCCACGATGGGAAAGTCGTCGAGCGCGCCGATATGGTCAAGGGCTACGAGTTCGAGAAAGAGAAGTACGTGATTTTCGAGAAGTCGGAACTGGAGGCGCTGGAAGCAAGCGCGAGCCACACGATCGACATCGTATCGTTTGTGCCCACTGAGGCGATCGACCCCATCTTCCTCGACAAGCCGTACTACCTCGCGCCCGACAAGCGCGGCGGCAAACCGTACCGGCTGCTGCAGGAAGCGATGAAGGACAGCGGCACCTGCGCGGTAGCGCGTTGGACGTGGAAGGGCAAGCAGCACATGGTGCAGGTGCGCGCCGGCAACGACGGCTTGATCCTCCAAACGTTGCTCTACGCCGACGAAGTCCGCTCCCAAGCCGATATCGGCATCGAAGAGACGGACATTCAGCCGACGGAGCTGCAACTCGCCGAGCAGCTAATCGAGCAATACCGCGTCGACAGCTACGACGCGGCCGCGTACAAGGACGAAGAGAAAGAGCGCATCCTCGCTGAGATCGACAAGAAGATTGCAGGCAACAAGATCACCGCTGCGCCCGCCGTCGAGCAGCCCGGCGCGCAGGTCATCGACCTCGTAGAAGCCCTGCGCGCCAGTCTGAAGAAAAAGCCCCCCGCGGAACAACCGGCGCCGGCGCCCCGCGCTGCCCGCAAGACCGCCCGCGCGAGCGCGCCGGCGGAAGAGAGCGCCGAGGAAGCGCCAGCACCGAAACGCCGGGCCGTGCGCCGCGCGGCCACCGAAGACCAACCTGCCCCAGCGCGCAAGACCGGTACAAAGAGGTGACATGCCAGACGACGGCTACAGCCTTCGCGAAGTGCAGCGCATGCTCGGAGTGTCTCGAAGCGTCGTAGAGAAGTTGATCGCGGCCGGCTGCGTATCGCCGCGCGGCGATCGACAGGACTGGCGATTCACCTTCCAAGACATCGTCATGCTCAGGACCGCTCAGGCATTGCGGGTAGCAGGCGTGTCGCCGTTGAAGATCGTGCGCGCGCTTGACCATCTGCGTAAGAGCTGGGGCCACGAAGGATCGCTCACCGGTGTGCGCATTGCAGCCGTGGGCGACCGCGTGGCGGTGCGCGACGAGGCGAACCGTCAGTGGGATGCCGAGACCGGGCAATTGCTGCTGGATTTCGATCCGAAACGCGCACTGGGGAACGTTGCCTCAATCGAAGCGCCACGGGCGGAGCGCGCTCGCGAAGAAGCAGTCGAACTTTTCCGGCAAGCACGCGCGGTCGAGGACGATGATCTGGACGCTGCTGAAGCGGCCTATCGGAAGGCGCTCGAGCGCGCCCCGGACTTTACCAACGCATCGTTGAACCTTGGCGGCATTCTTGTGGACAGCGAGCGCTTCGACGACGCCATAGCGGTGTATAGAGACGCCCTGCACTACCAGCCGAACGACCCGGTGATGCTTTTCAACATTGGCGTGGCGCTTGAAGATTCCGGCCGCTTCCGCGAAGCCCTGCGGTCATACGAGCTTTGCATCGAGCACGCCCCCGACTTCGCGGATGCCCACTTCAACGCCGCGCGTATCCACGAAGAACTCGGTGAGCCGACCAAAGCAATCCGCCATTTCAACGCTTACCGCCTGCTGCAGAGAAACCAGTAGGGCCGCCGCGGAACGCACTTTGCTTTACGCCGACTGGGACAACAACGAGGAGGCGAACATGGCAGACCAGCACAAGCCCGGCGAGAAGGTGCAGACCTCGGGCATCTACAAGGTCGTGAAGGAAGGCGACGGCGGATCGGGTTTCGAAGTGACCTGCGTCGAGGGCGAGCATTTCCCTCCGACCCGAAGCGGCAAAGGCGCTCACTACGAGCTCGTCCATGCTGCGACGCATTCGCACAAGCACAGCGAACTCGGCAGCGGCGACAAGTAGCTGCGGTAATGGTGATGGCTGATCCCGCCTGACCTACACGGGTACCAATGTCGATTTAGCGGCAGCCGTCACCAACCACCGGCTACACAATCAACGACTTCTCACGACACCGTGCAAAAAGGCCATACAACGACCGTCGCATACATGGTTTTCATGTCGCTGCTGCTGGCGGGGTGCGCTGCTGGCGGCAGTGCCCCGGTTGACGGCCGGCACCTGACCGACGCTGAATGTCGCGACTTGACGGCGCTGCGGAGCAACGCTCCTCCAACGATGGCGCGACACCACAGCGAACTCGCCGCGCTAGAGAAAGCGGGCTATGACCCATCGCCGTGGTACGACCCGTACTATCCGGATGATCTCCAGGCCGCGCAGCGACTGGTGGACTATTGGTACCAGAGCGAATGTCGATCGCTGCCGCCCGGCTAAGGTGAGTCACCCTACGCCAACAACCTGATGGGCGGCACCGGCAGTTCATCGCCTTCAATAAAAGCCGTCGCCGACAGAATCGCGAAGCGCATTGCACACTCTTCGTTGGCGAATAAGCCCCACTTTCCGAGCGAGGTCACATGACCATCCTCCTCGAAGATGGACGCTGTTGCGACAAACGATTTTCCGTTGCGCAGGACGTTCGGCTCGAACGCCGCTCCTCCGTGATAAACGATCATCGGTTCCCTCTCAGATTCTCAGGCGGACCGGCATTTTGGCGTGCCGTGTCCTGCCGGTTTGGGAAGCTCGCGGCGGTCGTTGATCGACCGTTCGTTCGAGGTCTATCGTCATACCGTCAGCTTTGTCTTCCGATCTTAATGGGCCAATATTCGTACAACAGCAGTTTCAACCCCTAACACGAAAGCGCTCCGCCCGAGGGCGAGACCGGCCGCCCGAAGCAACGCGACGTTGTCCCGGCGACGACTTGACAGCTTCGATTTCTGAGGAGAATGGATAGGTTATCAACCCAATTTGCAACGAGACCATGATCACAGTCCACCACGTCGTCATCGGCAGCGAGAATTCGATGGTCGCTGTCAATGGAAAGCCCATCGAGTGCACGAACGCGTACACGCGCCTCTATAACCACGCCGAAACAACGCTCAAGCTCGCGCAGAAGCTAGCCGAAGCGCTCAACGTCGAAGTAATTCACGTTCAGATAGACGAGCCGAAAAACCGAAAGCGGTGGACGTACCGGCAAGTGATGGCAAGGATCCTTGCTAACCAACATCATTCGACCGCACAACAGAGCGGGTCTCAGCAGTAAAAAAAGAACCCCGGCCGGTCATCCGGGCGGGGCTCACTCGACATCTTGGAGCGATGTCAACGAACTTGCTGCGACACTTCTAAATTGCTGGGCTTCAACGACAACTTCGTTACCGCAAGTACTGCGTACCGCTGGACAACAACTGCTTCCCCGTAACGACTACTCTCTTGAAGCGGAGCGATGAAACCTGAGGCGCGCTAGCGGGCAACCGCTTATCCGGATAGGCGTGAGGTTGGGCCGGAATCTCGGTGCTGCCGTTTTGCGACTCGTGGTTTGCGTTTCATCGCCACGGAAAGAAGTGTACGGCCGCAGCATGGAGTTCCAAGCGTCGAACAGAGGCAGGAGTAGCGCTCTTTCCGCCCGAAAGAAAAACGCTGCGCGACCGACTAGGAGCGCAGGCCGACCGCCCTTCGCATCCCCACGGTAATGCCTTGCCGCGTGCGGTGAAATCCCTTCCAAGGATCGGCATTGAGCGCGTGCATGCGCTGTGCGGCCGTCTTGATCGTCCACTGGTCCGCGCGGCCGATGTCGCTCAGTTCGTCCCACGCGATCGGCATCGATACGCCCATGCCAGACCGGGCGCGTGCAGAAAACACCGCGACCGTGCTCGCGCCTTTGCTGTTGCGTAGGTAGTCGATGAAGATCTTCTTCACCCGGTTCTTGGGGCCGAGGATCGCGGAGAAGCGCTCCGGCATCAGTCGCGCCATGTGCCGCGCGACCGCTTGGGAGAAGTCTTTCACTTCGTTCCACTGCTGGCGCCGGGTGAGTGGCACAACGATGTGAAAGCCTTTGCCGCCGCTCGTCTTGATGAAGCTCTTGAGTCCGATCTCGTCCAGCAACACCTTCGATAGCGTCGCTGCATCGACCATCATCTGCCATGACAACTCCGGGTCGGGGTCAAGATCGAGGATGAAACGATCGGGATGGTCGAGGTCGGGCTGCACGGCGTTCCAGCTATGCAGTTCGACGACGTTCATTTGCGCGAGGCCGATGAGCGCTTCGTGATGGTCGACGACCAGCAGCGGCGGGTGGCCCGGGTGCATCTCGACCGGTAGCCGCGTGATACCGGGGATCTTCGAGCGCTCCTCGTGCTTCTGGAAGAACAACTCGCCGTTGATGCCTTCGGGTGCGCGCACCAGCGACACCGGCCGATCCTTCAAATACGGCAAGGCGAACTCCGCGATCTCGTCGTAGTAGCGAAGGAGGTCAATCTTTTTCATGCGCGTCACGTCGTCAATGATGCGCTCGGCGTTGGACACCTTCACGCCTGCGATGACGAGCGTTCCCGCCCGGCCCGGTGACACCCGCGTGGTTCCCTTCGCTTGGGGCAGGCTTTCGGGTTCGTCAACGTCGACGACCGTCTCTTCCGTCACGGCCGTTGCGGGCTTGTCCTCACGCATGCCCTGAAAGACCGGGTGCCGGACCTCGCCGGCCGGCGTCCATTCGAGGAATGACGCTTCAACGACAAGCTCAGGCTTCAGCCAGATAAAGTCGCGATCTTTCTCGCGCGGGGGTGGGTTATAGAAAGGCGGATCGTCGCGAGCGAGCTTGGCCGCTTTCTTTTCCAGCTCTGCCAGCGGGCGCGGCTTCAATTCAGCTTTTACGGTTCCGGCGAAACGCAGGCTGCCGTCGCGCTCATGCACGCCCAGCATCAGCGATCGCATGCCGCTCTTCGCGCCAGCTAGTCTCGTGTACCCGCCGACGACAAACTCTTGGCGCTGCAAGCATTTGAGTTTGATCCAATCGGTCGAACGGCCCGAACGGTATGGCGCATCGGCGCGTTTGCCGATGATGCCCTCGAGTCGCATCCGGCACGCGGATGCGAGCAGCGATTGCGGGTCTTCGGTGAATGACTCACTAAAGCGGATGCGCTCGCTTGACGTCTGGGCGATCAACTTGCCGAGTAGTTCCCTGCGCTGCGAGAGCGGCACTTCCCGCAGATCGCGTCCGTTGAGAAACGGGATATCGAATGCGAAAAAGGTCAGCTGCGCCGTGCTCCGACGGTCGAACGCGTTCTGCAAGGCGTTGAAGTCGGGGACGCCGCTCTCGGTGAGCACGACTACCTCGCCGTCTACCCACGCGTTGTCGACCGGCATTTTGTCGATAGCGGTCGCCAGCGTGCGCATCTTCTCGGTCCAGTCGTGTCCGCCACGGGTGATGAGCTGCACCCGGCCCCGCTCGAGCCTGCACATTAGGCGATAGCCGTCGAACTTGATCTCGTAGAGCCAGTCGCCAGTCGCAGGCGGACGCCTGGCAAGGGTCGCGAGTTGCGGGGCAATCGACTCCGGCAGCGGTTCACCGCCACTTGCGCCACCGGCGCGGGCGGAACGTCGCTTCATGCACCGGCCGGATCGTCGCGAACTTGAATTTTTGCTGTCGGATACAAGTCCGCAGCAACTCCCAGCGCATCTTCCTTATGCGCGATGACTGTCACGAACACGCCGTCCGGGCGCGTCGAATCAGGGACCTCGATGCGCCACCCCGCATGCTTATCGGGACGAACGACAACCTCGTCTACCGGCTTATCGCTGAGCGTCATGAGCGGAGTCCTGATGGAAAGGGAACTGGTTGGACTTGAGAGAAAGGCATCCCGTCAGAAGTTTTCGTCGAGCCAAGCCTTTGCCCAGCTAATCGCGCGGTCATGCGCCGCGCGCTCGGTGTCGAAGTAGCCGAGGTCCGAAAAGTGAAAAATCTGGCCTTCGTCCTCATCCTCCCATGGCGGCCGCTTCACCTCGCACCACGAATGCCAATGATGTCCGATTCGCTTAGGCCGAGATTCGATCGTCCACTCACGGTGCTCGGCCTTCATGTTGGCGTCGTCTTCTAGCGTCATTGTCATCCGTGTAGGTGTTCCCAATGAGGTCGTCGTAATCGCTTTCACCGGCGCTCACAATCGCGCGCAGCATCCTGGTGAGCGCATCGTCGGGGGGCTTGCTTTCAACAATCACCCGGGCCGTGCGCAGCGAAATCGAATGGCTCTTTCGCAAACCTGCGCCGTCGGCCGTTTCAAACCGAAACCGATGGAGCTCTCCCGCCGAGGCGGGCAGAGCATTCTCATGAGAGACGATCGTCACGTTCATGGCATTACGGACCGGTACCCTTGCCTGCTGACGCACAGCAATCGTCGCGCCAAAGCAGCGCACGATGTACGCGCACTGCTCAAGAATATCGCGCTACCGCCGTAAGAACGGTAGCTTCCGATCTATAGCAAGGGCTGCAGAGCACCGGTCGCCTTCACGCCTCTTCTCTCAATGCAGACAACCCTCATCCACCTGCCGTCCACGCCCCGGCATCAAGTCATGGCCGCGATGGTGACCGTGCTCGCGATCGCTGCGGCGGTTCTCGTCTGGCCGTACGCCAAAGACCCTGGTCCCGTGATTGCGCCGTTCTTGCCAGTGTTTGCGACCTGGGTCGCGTTGACCGAAGGCCTGACGGCCTTGTTGCTGTGGACGCAATACGCTGTCTCGGGCAGGCTCCTGTTCGCTGCGCTCAGTGGCGCGTACGCGTTCACTAGCGTTACCGCCGCCGTCCAGTTACTCGTCTTTCCGGGCGTGTTTTCGCCTACCGGCCTGCTCGGCGCAGGACCGCAGACGGCGGTATGGATCTGGGTGTTCTGGCACGGTGGCTTTCCCGCTCTGGTAACGGCCTCGCTGCTCACGCGCGCCGTTCCGTCGAATTTGACTGACCGCAGCAAAGGCAGGTTGGCCGCCGTTGGCGCCGTCGCCCTGGCGCTCGGGCTATGTGCGCTCGCCACGGACGGGCAGAATTACCTTCCGCCGTTTGTCGCGGGATCCGGTTCTTATGCTCAGCTATCCAGCAGTCCGGCAGGGATTATTGTCGAAGCGCTCTGCCTCGCAACACTCGGGCTCCACGTATCGACAACTCGTCTGCGCTCGTTGATGGACTTGTGGCTCGCTGTCGCGCTCGTCGGTGCGCTCATTGATGTGACGCTGACCCTGTCGGCGGGCGCACGCTACAGCATCGGCTGGTACGCAGCCCGTGTGGCCTCAATGATGTCGTCGAGCGCCGTGCTCGGCATGCTGATCTACGAGACGACCGGTCTTTATCGACGATTGTCCGACACGCACCGGAAACTCATTGAGACGTCGGCACATGACGGCCTGACGGGCGTGTTCAACCGCGCCTACTTCGACGACCGATTCATCCATGACTTTTCGTTTGCCAGCGCAAGCAGCCAGCCGTTTTGCGTCTTGCTGATCGACGTGGATCACTTCAAGCAGTACAACGACACGTTCGGACATCTCGCCGGCGACGACTGTTTGAGACAAGTCGCTCATGCGCTTTCGACGACTCTGCGCCGACAAAGCGACTTCGTCGCACGCTACGGCGGCGAAGAGTTCGTCGTCGTCCTGCCCGCTTGTGAATCGGAGGCGGGACTGCGCGTCGGTCAGTCGCTGAGGGCGGCAGTAGAGAAGCTCGCGGTCCCATCCGCATCGCCGAGCGGCGGACCCGTCACCGTCTCGATCGGTCTGGCTTGCACGTTACCGAACAAGCCTGAGTCGGGGCAAGCGCTGCTGGGATTCGCAGACGCTGCCTTGTATTGCGCGAAGGGACGCGGCCGCAACCGGGTGGTCGATGCAGCAGAACTGGCCGACCACGAGACGATGGCAAAGACTGGCACCGCCAAACGTCGTTTCGGTGTCTAGGCTCTAGAGCGGTGGCCGACACGAGGCACTGGAATCCGCATCGGCCAGTCTGGCATCGGCGGTTCCCGATGGTCGACTTCCGCCATCCCATACGCAAGTGCGTACTGCCGCGCCAATAGCGCGCAGGGGAATTGGCCAAGTGCGCCGCTTGCTCGGCTTTCTCCATCGGGTGACGCTACGATGACCATCGCCGTGTAGGAATCGCCATCAACAACCACGATGGGTGAGAGCGTCCACCCCTTGTAGCGCACGTCCAGTTCAGCATCCATCGCCCATCTCTGAGGTCTATGTCTTTGTTCTTCGATCTTACTCCGACGACGAAGTAAATAATACCCCTCCCTAAGACGGATAAGTAATTTCTTCATACACATGCGCCACCGCGCCTTGCTGCGCGGCGGGGAACGTCGTGTGCTTGGCATGAAGTCTTTCGCGCAACGGAGAAAGCGATGAACCCGATCTTTGACGAAAAGACGCGCGATGGAGAGATCGCAAGGGCGTTGAACGCGGCCCTGCACGCCATGAGCGTCCATTCCGGCGCAATCGTTCTGCTCGACGACAGCGAGCCGGTGACGCTAAATTTTTCTTACGAAACTGCGGCGATTCTGCGCGCCATGGAACTGCTTGGCGTGAAGCCCGGTGAAACGCTGCCTGCACCCAATTTCGTCGATCACGATCTCGGAAATAAAAACGTCCCTGGGTTGTAGCCCCGGGACGTGTTCGAAAAGCTATCGGCGGCTAGGCCGCTTCAGCAAAAAGGCTTAGCTGCGTCGGTCGTATCCCAACAGCGCGTCGTGCTCCTCGTCACCGATCGCGTTTGCGACCAGATGCGCATCGAGCCCCGCCGGTGTCAGGTTCAACCGCTGAGCGAGTCGCGAGAAGTACTGCCCGCGCTTGGCCATGTCCTGATACCGCTGCGCCATGCCCGTCGGCAGTCTCACGATGCCCTCGTTCAGCCAGAAATGCGCTGAGTCGATAGCATCGCGGTGCTGCGTGTCGAGCATGAAGGCGGTGTCGTAGGTGCAGGTGACGAACAGGCACGCGGCTTCCGCATCGACATCGAACTGCGACGTTTCCTCGAAATACACCACCTGCTCACCGCCTGTCGTCCTTGCGTATCGCCCGGGCCGACCGGGATGCCGGTACGCATTCCACTGCTCGGCATCGAACGAACGCAAGCCTGCCACCGGAGCTTCCTTGTCATACTGCCCGACCGGATACCAGCCGTGCAGGACGATGTCGGTCTTCGGCAAGCCGTCGAGCTTCGGAACGGGATACCGACGTCCAAGCACGTTCACGTCATGCCAAACAGCCAGCGCCGGAAATGCATGCGGCGCGTAGTGATGCATCGACAAGAAGAAGTCGATCGCCACCAACTGCTGCGGCGTGATGAACTCGAACTGCGGCTCGCACAGCGCCCGGTTTTCTTCCGTGTCAGGAACCAATCCAGTCGCCAGCGCGCCCGAGTGCGCTTCGGCACGGTCGCGCTCGGCCGCGTCGATACTCAACAGCTTCTTGAGCAAATCGACACGCGTGAGGTAGCTATAAGTGTCTGCCTGGATGCGCGTGTAGCCCGCATCGCTCAGCGAACGCCCGACCAATTCACGTCGAGACATGTCCCACTGGATCGCGAGTAGATAGTTGCGAAAGTCGTTGAGCGGCCGAAGATGCCCGTACTGCTCGTCCTCGATCATGGCCTCAAGCGACTTGTCGCGATCACCGGCGACACAGCAAAATGCGCAGCCAAAACGCGAACCGCACGCTGCACGAGCACCCGATTCACCCACTACAACGCCGCACGTTCCTCCGTTTCCTGCCCGGTAAATCTCGGATAGGCGGTGAATCGTGCCGGGCATCAATGGCGATCGAAAAGTCAGGTCCTGCGCATTATCGGCCAGCAGCGCGAGCATCGTCCACACATCATCCGAAGTCCATTCACTCAGCGGAGAGAGTGTGAGCGCCCCGGTTCTGCTTCTGACCGCAACTTCCGCACTGTCTCGCCTTTCAGCCATTGCCACCGCGCGCGAAGTGCTTTCGTCCCTGCCAATCACATCTGCACAGACCGGCAAAGTGTTACATGCCATGCCGCATTGGCGAATTCGCGCAGGTAACACTCTCGGCGTGTACTTGACTACGATTTTTCGAAAATCCGCTGCAAGTTTCTGGGAAGTGTTACCGCTCCATTCGATGGTGTAGCGCGTCGTGACCGGCTGGGACCGACCCCTATGCGACGGTCATAGAGATGTTCTCAAGCGACCATTCGGTGTAGCGAAGCGGCCTTTAGTCCTTGGTCGGCCGGACGCGGCCGGGAACACACCCACCCTGCCACCACGGGAAACGCTAAGTCCGTGCTCCACTTTGAAGAGATGTGGGTGGAGCTTTGCATTTAAAGGTCGATTAAGTCAGCAAGGCCCTGGGAAAAGCCAGAGTAGCGAAGTGAGGCGCCACTCGCAAAACTGCTTCAGGCTCGTGAATGTGACGTGCGGCACCGCCGCGCGAAGTCGTTCTGACAGGCGATATGAATCAGGTGCTTCCTTCGCGGCTATTGCGTCTGCATGCCTCCATGGTGTTGCTGCTGTCCTTCAATTGCATCGGGACCATGGTCGGAAAGTTGGGCGCCAAACCATTCGTGAAGGGCGACCACCAGGGTGGCATCTCGAGTGCGAAAGGTCAGTTGTCCCCCAGCACGAACTGTCTTGTAGCCAATGGAGATTTGGCCCGGTTTTGCAGCTTTGAGTTGCGCGAGGCCCGGCATGTCATCCCCGTGAGTCTGAGAAGGTGCGGAGAAATCTCCGTTCCGAAATTGCTCCCCGATGCTACGCAGGTGTTCGCGGATCAGACGTACTTGCGTCTTGTCTGAGGGATTTTTGGCGACTACGCGTTGAGTGCCGCCATCGCTTGTGTCGCTGAAAATATGCGTCGTCGCGCCCAGGGAAAAGGGCATTACTTCCGCACCTCGTTGCGCGACCTCGGACTGACGCTGCGGCTCCTCGGCGTGGACATAAAACGTCATCTCTGCGGCGGCAGCCCGACCACACTGAAGAATTATTGATTTCCTGACTGCAATTCCGTCCGATGGACTGGCGAGCAAACGAATGCGTTGTGATAAGCCTTTGAGAATTCTAGTGCCCTCCGGTACTGCAGTCGGACTCTTACTGTGCTTAGTCGAGCTCACGCGCGCTCCAAATGCGGTTAGCCCGACAGTCACAGCTTCCGGAAGCAGCAGTAAAGAAACTGCTGGGCGGAGCCAGCAGGCGTGTGGTGGTCTTCAATGGTGCTTGTGACCAACTCGAACCCTGCACCGAATTCGTCGAAGAGCCGCTGGGCATCGTATCGCCTCACGTCGAGTCCGCTGCACCTCTTCGGTCCGGCAGGTCCGAATGTCCCAATTATGACGTGGCCACCGCGTTTGAGGGCGTTCGTCAGCACGCGAATGTATGCGGCCCGTTCTGACGCTTCGCTGAGGAAATGGAAGACGGCCCGGTCGTGCCATACGTCGTAGTGATGCGCGGGCAGGTCGACCATTAAAATATCGAAAGCAACCCAGTTTATCTGCTCAGCGTTTGCGCCCAATCGACGTTTGGTGGTATCAAGAGCAACGGCGGACATATCGAGCACTGTCGGATTTCGGTATCCGTATTGAAGCAAGTCGTCTACTAACGTAGATGCACCACCGCCCACATCAATAATGGCTGCACTCCGGTCGGGCGCGCTTTCGGAAATCAGCCGCAGCGATGTCTCAAGATGCGGGCGATACCAGCTAACTGCGTCGGGCGCCTTTGAGCGATAGACTCCTTCCCAATGTTCTTTGCTGTCCATCTTGCCTTCCCAGTTTTATGCCGTGTGCGAGCCAATGATAAGAGACCTGACCGGGCGCGTCATCGACATTGCGCAGCTCTGCAGGTATGAAGCGCTTAACTCGCTCATCTAGTCAGGTCGGGACGGCCAGAACTATCCCACGCGACAAAATGAATGTTGAAGTTGCGCCGTTCGCTGACGGCGCTTTACGGTTCAACAACCTGACGCGAGCAAACACAGTATTGTCGGTGCGGCTTCAGTGCGTATGCCGGTGATGGATGTCGGGAAAGTGCGCGTGCGTGTGAGTGATAGGCGCATGTTGATGAGGATGCGTGTGCGGCTCTTCACCGTCCCAATCAAATTCATGCGTATGCTGGTGGTGCTCGTCGTGCCGGTGTCGATGATTGTGGTCCAGGACTTCGTGAGTGTGAGGGTGCTCATGTCGCTCACGTATATGCAGCCAGACTCCGAGCGCCATGAGCGCGGCCGATAGCCAGAAACGGAGCGACGGCAACTCTGGCCACAGGGCGAGCGATAACGCGACGCCGAATATAGGAGCCACCGAGAAATATGCCCCGGTCCGCGCTGTACCAAGATTACGCAGCGCGACGACGAAGAGAACCAGGCTAACGCCGTAGCCAGCAAAGCCGGTCAGCATGGCGGCGGCCACCTTGCCGACGCTCGGAAGATGCGCACCCAGCACGAGTGCGATACCCAGATTGACCGAACCGGCGACCAGCCCTTTCAGGCAGGCAATGACCATCGCGTCGTTAGTTGACACCTTCCGCGTCAGATTATTATCGATGGCCCACGCAACGCAGGCTCCTACGACCAGTAATGCGCCGACCGGCACGCTAGTTGCACCGGGTTGCCATGACAACGCGACGCCGCCTGTGACTATCGCAACCATCCCGAGAAATATCTGCAGGTCGACGTTCTCGCGAAATACAACCCATGCAATCACTGCGGTGAAGACCCCTTCAAGGTTGAGCAGCAGGGAACTGGTTGCTGCCGGGGTCGTGCTAAGGCCGAGCATCAGCAGCGCAGGTCCGACGACGCCGCCCGCCGCGATAGCTCCAAGAAGCCAGGGAATCTCTGAAACGTGAATGCGACTTTCGTTTCGCCGCTCATCCGTCGTGCGGCGGAAGCGCTGAATTTGAATCGCGATGGCAAGGCCGACCCCACTGCCCAAATAAAAAAGGCCAGCGACCATGAATGGTGACAGGGAACCAAGCAACGTCTTTGCGAGCGGCGTGGTCGCGCCGAATAGCGCGGCGGCAAGAAGCGCGGTGAAAGCGGCATTAAAACGTGTATTCATCGCGATGAGCTGTCCATTAATCGGTCACCCGCGCAATTGTCGGCATGATAGTTTGTCGTAGCGGTCGGTCGCTCGAAGGCATTCAACGGCGGTGTGGTACCTGCCTGATGCCTATCCCAAGTGAGAAGCTTTTGATTTCGGCTGAGCCGTTTCCATTGATGTCAGCTCGTGAATGATTCCGCAGTCCTCGACCGGCCGCGCACCCCCACATCTCTCGCGCAGCTTGGTCAATTGCGCCCGAAGTTGAAGCAGTTCATCGATACGTGTGTTCACGTGGTCAATGTGTTCATCAATTAGCGCGTCCACAGCACCACAGCCGATGCCTGGGTTGTAGGCGGTCTCGAGCAGCGAACGAACCTCGTCGTGTGTCATGTCCAATGCGCGGCAGTTCCGTATGAAACGCAAGCGGTCGACGTGGCTCTCGTTGTAGCTCCGGTAGTTCGCCTCTGTCCGGTCCGCCTCAGGCAGCAACCCTTCCTTTTCATAGAATCTGATTGTGTCGGTGGTGCAATTAGCCAGTCGCGCCAGTTCACCGATTTTCACGATTTTCTCCTTTCCGCCTTGACCTTGGAGCTACTCCAAGGTGTTTACTACATCATAAATCAAGGATGGATACCACCATGTCGGATGCAAACGTTTCGAAAAGGCGCCAGGAGCGCGGCTCAGACGCTGTAGCCACACATGAGCAGGACCGCGGCCGCATTGCCAGGGGCGCAGAGCGCCATGATGACCAGGAACACGAACGCGGCTGCTCGAGCGGTCACGCCCGCTGCTGCGAAGACGCAGACGACCGAAAGAGTGGCCACGACCACGACGATAGCCACGCTCACGAACATTCGGGTGGCAAAAGCTGCTGCGCGCCTTCCACCGCCGACAGCTGTTGTGGCGCCGAGACCCGGACATCCGGGGCGCTTACCGAGCCAATCGCGGTTGGTTCGAATGAGCAAAAGCGTGGTCATGGTCACGAACACAGCCAAGACCATTGCGAGAGTGACGCTCCCCGACCTGCGGCTGGCAATAGCTGCTGTGCGACTGCCGCTAGCGATTGCTGCTGCGCACCTCTTGCCGTATCTCTCAGCGCATTAGCCGCGCCGACTTCGGTTGGCGGCACGGTTCGGACACAAATCCGCATCCTTCAGATGGACTGCCCGACAGAGGAAGCGTTAATCCGCAAAAAACTGACTGGCATGCAGGCGGTTACCGCGATGGAATTCAATCTGATGCAGCGCGTGCTGACGGTTGCTCACAAGCCAGAGGCGCTTGCCCCCGTACTCGATGCCGTACGGTCGCTGGGCTTCACGCCGGAGCTGGCTAGCGCAGACGGGCAACCTGAGAAGGTGCCGGAACCTAAGCACAAACCGTGGTGGCCGCTGGCGCTTTCCGGCATTGTGGCGATTTGTGCGGAGGTTGCCAGTTGGCTCGGGCAGCCTTCTTGGCTCGTCGCCGCACTCGCTTTGCTCGCGGTATTTGGCTCGGGCCTGACGACATACAAGAAAGGTTGGATTGCCGTCCGCAACGTCAACCTGAACATCAATGCACTGATGAGCATCGCCGTCACGGGCGCGCTGCTGCTTGGCCAGTGGCCGGAAGCAGCGATGGTCATGGTGCTTTTCACCATAGCCGAACTCATCGAGGCAAAGTCGCTCGACCGTGCTCGCAATGCTATTCAGGGCTTGATGAAGCTGGCGCCGGAAACGGCGACCGTCAGGCTGGCGGACGGGTCATGGGCTGAAGTCGAAGCGAGCTCCGTCACTCTCGGTACGGTCGTGCGCGTGAAGCCGGGCGAGCGCATCGGTCTGGACGGCGAAATCACAAGCGGCCGTTCGACCATCAATCAGGCGCCCATCACTGGGGAGAGCCTTCCCATCGAAAAGGCAGAAGGTGACGCGGTGTTCGCTGGAACCGTCAACGAGTCGGGTTCGTTCGAGTACAGGGTCACTGCCGCAGCGAACGACACGACGCTCTCGCGCATCATTCACGCAGTTGAAGAGGCGCAGGGTTCGAAGGCTCCAACACAGCGGTTCGTCGACCAGTTCGCTCGCATTTATACCCCGATTGTTTTTGTTGTGGCGCTCGCAGTTGCGACAGTCCCACCGCTTTTGTTTTCGGGCAGCTGGTTCGACTGGATTTACAAGGCGCTTGTCCTGCTCGTCATCGCTTGTCCCTGCGCGCTAGTTATCTCGACACCGGTCTCGATTGTCAGCGGCCTCGCGGCAGCGGCGCGCCGAGGCCTCCTTGTCAAGGGCGGTACGTATCTCGAACAGGGACGAAAGCTCAAATGGCTTGCACTGGACAAAACCGGAACCATCACCCACGGCAAGCCGGTCCAGACGGAGTTCGAACTGCGTGTGGCGGACATTGATGCCGCACGCGTTCGCTCGCTCGCAGCAAGCCTGTCGGGTCGTTCGGACCATCCCGTATCGATGGCCATCGCCCGAGCCGCGGACAATGACGACATAACGCGGTATCCAGTCGAAGAATTTGAAGCAATTCCTGGGAGAGGCGTTCGCGGCGTTGTCGACGGGAAAAATTATTCGCTTGGCAACCATCGGCTGGTCGAGGAACTCGGTCGCTGCTCCGCGGAGTTGGAAGAGCGACTCGATGCACTTGAACGGCAAGGCAAGACGGTCGTGATGCTGCTTGACGACATTCGGGTGCTCGCGCTCTTTGCGGTGGCGGACACAGTCAAGGACAGCAGCCGCGAGGCAATTTCAGAGCTTCACAAGCTCGGCGTGCGCACGGCTATGCTGACCGGCGACAACCCGCACACAGCGCAAGCAATCGCGAAGCAGGTCGGAATCGACCAGGCTCTCGGAAACCAATTGCCGGAAGATAAGCTGCGCGCGATAGAGCAGCTCTCCGCCAACTCAGTCATGGTTGGTATGGTTGGTGACGGCATCAACGATGCGCCTGCGCTCGCGCGTGCTGATATTGGCTTTGCAATGGGCGCCATGGGAACTGATACGGCAATCGAAACGGCAGATGTCGCGTTGATGGACGATGACCTGAGAAAGCTTCCTGCCTTTATTCGTCTGTCGAAGGCAACTCACTCCGTTCTTGCGCAGAACATTACGCTAGCACTCGGAATCAAGGCTGTATTCCTTGCATTGACGCTTGTCGGTTACGGAACCATGTGGATGGCCGTTTTCGCTGACGTCGGAGCCAGCCTGCTCGTCGTCGGCAATGGCCTTCGTCTGCTGCGCAAGTGACCAGACCAACGTTCCTAGTACGGGCTGAATCGACCGGAGGTTGCGATGAAATAGTTGGAAAGGATGTTGCTCGGGCTTTCTCTCTTGGATTCTCCGTTGAACATGTCGTTCCCGCGGTACGCAAAGACTCGGCGGGACGTCCATGCGTGCCACACCGGCCCTGGTAACGTCATCAGATGGCTGGACTATGAACCGCTCTTTTCCACCGCCTGACCACGCTTCTCCGGCTTATCGACAGGAGTATGCATGCCGCGCACCATGAACAGCATCGAGACGCGGACAAATCAGCACGCTGGCCATCGCGACGAATGTGCCGAGCTCGCCTCGTATTCGAGGCAGAGCCCAGTAACCGATTGCTAGAATCAGTCGAGAGCAAGCGCAATGGTCACCATCGACTTCGTGTTGCACTTCATGGTTGAATCCTCGCGGCGATGTGTTGAGATGTTGTGGGAAGGCACCGACACATATTTACTTCGAGGGAGCAGTTGCGGCCTGGTCCGAGTACTTGAGCATAATGTCGCCCATCGCACGCATCATCTCGCCGTGCATCTTCATCGCGGTTTTCGGGTCCATACCGGCCGTACCGCCCATCATCGGGCAGTTCCCCATCATTCCGCCCATGCCCATCATCGAGCCGTGTTCCCGACTCGGCGATGACGAGCCGGGAGAGTTAGTCACTCCTGCTGCTGCCGCCATGCTGACGGCACTTGCACCTAGAAGCACTGCCGAAAGAATCAATGCGCCTACAGTTTTCGTGTTCATGGAAAACTCCGAGTCCAATTGAATCGTGTCGCTCGTAAAGCGTTCATGCGCAGGTCGACAGTCGCTGCGCGCAGCGAACGTGCGAGCCACGGCACAAACCCGTTCAAACCTGATTGAAAGGGAGTTACAGCGAGCGAGGCGGAGGTGCGGGAAGTTCCGGAATGAACTCTTCAGCGAAGGCGGGAGTAAGCGTTTGATAGACGCGTGACGAAGGCGTGACGAAGAGCGAATACTTCACGGGTATGGGCGGCACACCGCAAAGGAAACCGCTTGCGCAGCCCGGGCAGACGTGCTGCACGTTCACGGTATTGTGTTCCACATCGTGTGCGCAAGGTGTCGAGTCCAAGGCACCCGACACGCTGGCTTGTTGTGATGCCATTGCCGTCATTTCCGGGCATGACGTCGCCCATGCCGGGTAACCAATCAAAGGCAACCAGACAATCAGCAAACATGCGACGAGTTTTACCCATAATTTCATGAAGTTCAGTATAGGCCTGGTCGCAGCACACCGCTAAGTCGCGAGATTCAGGCGTGGCTTCATGTGACCGGGCCCATTTCTTCAGGTGCGGCAGGAACGCATCGGCGCCGACGAATCCCGCGAGTAGCGCGTCCGATTGCGGCCGCTGCGTCGAAAAAGGATGGCTGGCGGTTCAAAAGTCCGAAGCGCCTCGCCATCGCTCGGCGACCACCGAGTCGGCACTACCGTCATCTGACAAGCGTTTCGTGCGCCGCGCCGAGCGACACCGCTAACAGAGAACAGCAAGCCGAGTGCAATGCGCAACAGACGTTTGACCGTCTCGTTCCGCGCATCGATTGATGTCGCTAGCATCGCGGGTTCTGTCTGTACGAGCCTGCTGGTACGGCGTCAATACATCGTCAAGATTGTTTCTCGAGCCTCACAATCGTCAGGTTGCCGTCGACGTTCTCGATGCGAACCCGGACCTTGTCGCCCTCGTGCACTCGCTTGACCATCGCAGTATCCTTTGCCTTGAAGGCCATCGTCATTGGCGGCATGCCGACGTTCTCCAGCGCGCCGTGCTTCAGCGTAATCATGCCGGTCGTCGGGTCCACGTTTTTGATTTCCGCATCGGTCAACGCAGCGTTCGACGACGCCTTCGCGGCCGAAGGTTTTGTGGACATATTCATGCCGGCCATGTCATCGCCAGCAGACGCGGGGGTGGCGACAACGGCTGCAAACGCTGCTGTTGCGACAATCAGTTTCTTCATTGAATTTCTCCAGTTTCGGTTGATGGCACTCTCGCGCCGGCAGGTACTTCACGATGAAAACGGGCCGCGCTGGCCTTTCGCGCTTGACGGCGCTGTAACAGGAACCAGGCGGCGGGAATCACGAACATCGACAGAAGGGGCGCGGTGACCATGCCGCCGACCATCGGCGCAGCGATGCGCTGCATGACTTCCGAGCCCGCGCCGTGTCCAACCATGATGGGCACAAGACCAGCCAGCACGACCGCAACCGTCATCGCTTTCGGCCTCACGCGCAGCACAGCGCCTTCGCGAATTGCGTCGAACAACAGCGCCTCGGTCAGAGGCTCACCGTCTTCCAGCCGACGATTAAGTGCCCCTTTGAGGTACAGCAGCATCACGACGCCAAATTCAGCAGCAACACCGGCGAGTGCGATGAAGCCCACAGACGTCGCGACCGACACGGCATGACCCAGTATCCAGATGAACCAGAGGCCGCCGACCAGCGCGAATGGCACCGTCGACATGAGCAGCAACGCATCGGCCGCCGAATTGAAGGTCAGGAAGAGCAGCACGAAGATGACGACGAGTGTCACGGGAATCACCGTGCGCAGTTTCGCCGCCGCGCGCTCTAGGTACTCGAACTGTCCGGACCACGCGATTGAGTACCCGGGAGGGAGAGCGACCTTTGCCGCAACAGCGCGCTGCATCGCTTCCACGGCTGACTGCAGGTCCGTGTTGCGGATGTCCACGTAAACGTAGCCCGAGAGACGCGCATTTTCGCTGCGAATCATCGGGGGACCGTCGGCAATTGCGATATGCGCGACGTCGCCGAGCTGGATTTGCGCGCCTCGGTCCGTGACGACCGGAAGTTGACGAAGCTGCTCGAGCGAATCCCGGACTTCGCGTGGATAGCGGATATTGATGGGAAACCGCTCCCGACCAGCAATTACTTCGCCGACGTTGTCCCCCCCTACCGCCGACGAGACGACCGACTGGATGTCCGCCACACTCAGCCCGTAACGGGCCGCCGCAGACCGGTCGATATTGACATCAATATAACGACCGCCGTTCAGCCGTTCGGCCAATGCGGACGTCACGCCAGGCACGTCCTTCACGGCTGCCTCGACCTGCGTCGCAATCCGGTCTATCTGCGAAAAGTCCGCACCCGAAATCTTGACCCCAACGGGCGTCTTGATGCCCGTCGACAGCATATCCAGGCGATTGCGGATGGGCGGCACCCAGACGTTCGACAATCCAGGGACCTTGACTGTCGCGTCAAGTTCGTCGACGAGCTTCTCCGGCGTCATGCCCGGGCGCCACTGGTTGCGCGGTTTGAACTGAATCGTGGTCTCAAACATTTCGAGCGGCGCCGGGTCCGTGGCAGTGTCGGCGCGGCCCGACTTGCCGAAGACGGTCGCCACCTCCGGCACGGTCTTGATGAGCCGGTCGGTCTGCTGCAGCAGTTCGGACGCTTTCTCGGCCGAGATACCCGGAAGCGCCGTCGGCATGTACAGCAGGTCGCCCTCATCGAGCGGAGGCAGAAACTCCCCACCGAGACGCGAAACCGGAACTATCGTGGCGGCCAACGCAACGACGGCGAGCCCAATCACGAACCACGGACGTCGAAGCGTTGCTTCAAGCAGCGGCCTGTAGAGGCGAATCAGCACCCGGTTGATGGGGTTGGCATTTTCGTGCGGGATGCGGCCACGTATGAGGTAGCCCATCAGGACGGGCACGAGCGTGACCGACAGTCCCGCAGCAGCCGCTATCGTGTAGGTCTTCGTGAATGCCAGCGGCGAGAACAGCTTGCCTTCCTGCCCTTCCAGCGAGAAGACCGGAATGAACGACAGCGTGATGATGAGCAGAGAGAAGAAGAGCGCCGGCCCTACTTCAGCCGCAGACGTTGCGATGAGTTCCCAGCGTTGCGAGGCAGAGATTCGCACGTCAGGATACCCGTGCTCGAATGCTTCCAGATGCTTGTGCGCGTTCTCTATCATTACGATGGCGGCATCAATCATCGCGCCAATGGCAATCGCAATACCGCCGAGCGACATCAGATTCGCATTGACGCCCTGATAGCGCATTACGATGAACGCGGCGAGGACGCCGAGCGGTAACGACAGAATCGCAACGAATGCACTCCGCAGATGGAACAGGAAGACCGCACAGACAATCCCGACGACGATGAACTCTTCGATGAGCTTGTCTTTAAGGTTGTCCACTGCACGCTCGATGAGCTGGGAGCGGTCATAGGTCGTTACAACTTCCACGCCGGCGGGTAGGGAACGTTTAAGGTCGGCGAGCTTCGCTTTCACGGCGTCAATGGTCGTCAGTGCGTTTTTCCCCGAGCGCATCACGATGACGCCACCCGCGACTTCACCCTGTCCGTTGAGCTCCGCAATGCCGCGCCGCATCTCGGGTCCAATCTGGATACGCGCCACATCGCCGAGCAGCACAGGTGTACCCGCATCGTTTGTGCGCAGCACGACGTTGCGGAAGTCATCCAGGGAGCGAAGGTAGCCGGACGAGCGGACCATGTACTCTGACTCAGCCATTTCGACCACTGAACCGCCCGATTCCTGGTTCGCCTTGCCCAGTGCATCGGCCACCGTTGCCTGGGTGATGCCAAATGCGCGCAGTTTGTCCGGGTCGAGGACGACCTGATACTGGCGCACCATGCCGCCAATGCTAGCCACCTCCGACACGTCGGGCACCGACTTCAACTCAAACTTCAGGAACCAGTCGTTCAGCGCCCGCAGTTGCCCAAGGTCGTGGTGCCCGGTTCTATCGACCAGCGCGTACTCGTACACCCAGCCCACGCCGGTCGCGTCTGGACCGAGCGAGACCGTTGCTCCCGACGGCAAGCGGCTTTGCACCTGATTCAGGTATTCGAGCACGCGCGAGCGTGCCCAGTATTGGTCCGTCTTGTCATCGAAGAGCACGTACACGAACGCGTCGCCGAACGACGAATAGGCGCGAATGGTTTTTGCGCCCGGCACGCCAAGCAGTGTCGTGGTGAGCGGATAGGTGACCTGGTCCTCGATGACCTGCGGTGCCTTGCCCGGATACGATGCTTTGATGATGACCTGGGTATCGGACAGGTCAGGCAGCGCGTCGAGCGGCGTTTCGCTTACCGAGTAGGCGCCCATTGACGTGACCAGCACGGTCGCAAGCAAGACGAGGAAGCGATTGCGGATGGACCAGCGGATAAGACGCGCAATCATTTGGCGCCTCCGACCGGTTCGACCTTTGTCAGCTGGTAGCCGTCTCCAGACTGCCGGAAAACGAAGTGCTTGGTCTCGCCGGGCTTTACATCCGGAAACGCGCCTGGCGCGGGCTTACTGAATGACATCGTCATTGCGGGCCAGTTCAGGGCCGGAACGGGCTGGTGCGAAAAGGTGATGTCGCCCGCAGTTACTTTCTCGACCGTCCCGGTGGTCTCATACGTCTGAGTCGCCCCCGAAGAAGAGGCTTGCGCCGTACCGGTCGCGGGCGTAACGCCCGTTGCGCCCGAAGCGGGGCGACCTTCGAGCCTCGGCAGAACCGATTTAAGGCTGGCCTCCGAGTCGATGAGGAACTGGCCGGAAGCGACGACGGTCTCGCCGTCCTCCAGACCACCGAGGACCGCAGTCTCGTTACCAATGTCATTGCCCACGGTGACACTGACAGGTTGCAGGCGTCCGTCGCCGTTCTTCACGATGACGATGGAGCGTTTGCCCGTTGTGATGACGGCTTCTGAAGGCACTAGCAGCCGCGGCACTGCCTTCTTGCCGGCGACGTGCACTCGCATGAGCATGCCCGGCGTCAGCTTCAGCGCTGAATTGTCGAGTTCAAGGCGAGCCTGTAGCGTGCGGCTCGTGGTGCTGATGCCAGGCAGGATTTCACGAATCTGGCCTTTGAAGTGCTGGGACGGGTCACCGCTAAACGTCGCGTCGACCGTCATGCCAGATTGCACGGATAACGCGAGCGCCTCTGAGATTTCGACGACGAGCCACAGCTTCGAGAGCCCCGCGATTTTGGCGAGCGTCTGCCCAGGAGTGACCATCGCGCCATCCCTGACGTTCAGTTCACTCACGACGCCCGTTTCAGGCGATGACAGCACGACATGGGTCTGCGCCTTACCGGTCCGGTCTAGGGCAGCGATGACGCCGTCCGGAATCGACAACGCCCGCATGCGCGCGCGGGACGCTTCCAGCATGTTGCTGTCCATTCCACTGCGCTTGAGCGCAAGGTACTCTTCCTGCGGTGCCAGCCAGTCCGGTACGAAGAGCGACGCAATCGGTGCGCCCTTTGCAATCCGCTGCATTGGGGCGCTGGCGTATAGGTGGTCGATGTAACCCGTGACGCGTGATTGCACGACGTCTGCCCGCGACTCGTCGAATTGTGTGGTGCCGACCGCGTCGAACCCGTCAGAAGTATCCTGCCGGCGCACGGTCGCGTAACGGATGCCGAGGTTCTGCTGAAGGCCAGGGTCGATGCTGACACCCGTCGCACTACCACCTTCGTCCGCGTAGACGGGTTCGAGTTGCATGTCCATGAAAGGCGACTTGCCTGGCTTGTCGAAATGTTGTGCCGGAACCATCGGGTCGTGCCAATAGAGGACTTTGCGACCCGTTTTCGCGTCGACCTTGTCCCCTGACGTTGACACCGGGGCGACAGCGCCTGCTCCTCCCGAAGCCGGACGATGGGTGCCGGCAACATAGCCGACGGCGAGTAGGGCCGCCGCCGCAAACACCGCCAAGGCTGCGCGTGCGGGTTGTTTCTTTTGCATGCGTTTCTCCTTCACTGACCCGCGGTCATCGAAGCCGGGACGACTTGGTATTCAAGCTGTGCCCAGGTCTGTGACACGTCTCGCCGCAGGTCAAGCACCTGGATTTCAGCCTCTAGTTGCGCGCGTCGAGCTGCAAAGGTGTCGGCGAGTGAGCCTGTGCCTGCCTTATAGGCGGCAGCCGCCAGTTGTACGCGCTGGCCAGCAGCGGGAAGTAGAGAGTCGGAGAGATTGGCAATGCGCGCGCGACCGCTCTCGAGGGTGGCGGACTGCGTACGAATGTCGGCTTCGACCTGACGCTGCGCGTCCTCGTACATTAGGCGCGCCCTAGTGCCAAGTTCCGCCTTTTCCGCTGCATCCCGGTCCTGGCGATTTTTGCGATTGATGGGCAACGGGATGCTGACGCCAATGGACACCATGTTCGAGTACGCTCCGCCGCGCTGTTGATACGCCACGCCCCACGTCCAGTTCGGGCTTCGGTTACTGTTCGCGACGGCCGTATCGGCATCGGCGAGCGCGATGTCGCGCGACGCAGCGACGAGCGCCGGCTGCACCTCACGCAGTTCCTCCGGAGGTAGCGTCGAGACGTAGGACAAGGGCGCAGGCGGCTCGCCTGTCACGTCGGACGCGGGCATTGCCGTCCATCGCGACAACCCAATGAGTGCCGTCCGGAAGGTCTGGCGGGTCTTGAGCAACTGGTCCTGGGTCTGCGCGAGCATCACCTGCGCTTGCGTGACGTCAGCGGCAGTCGCCTTCGCCCCACGATATGAAGCCTTCGTCGCGGCGAGCTCATGACTCATATGGTCAACGAGTTCCTGCTGCAACGAGACGGTCTTCTTTGCGTAGACCGCGTTCAGCCACGCAATGGCGGTTTGCTGACGCGTGTTCGCGAGCTGAGCCAAATAGCCCGCTCGCTCCCGGTCAACGACGTCGTTTGCTAGAGCAGACTGGAGTCGGCGCTTCTCGCCCGACACCCATTCCTGCTCGATGCCGACGCGACGCATGGTCATGAAATCCTGGCCGACCGTGAATTTCTGCTGCCCGGTCACGGGCAAGTTGTCGATGCCCGCCTTAAGCATCGGGTCGGGCAACTGGCCGGCCCGGACGGCTGCCTCCGAGCTCGCGCGTACCGAGGCCTGCGCCGCACCCATGACGGCGGAATGGTCCGTCGCGGCCTGAAGTGCCGCATCAAGCGTAAAGGGTGTTTCCTGAGCGTAGGCGGCTACGCTCGTGAGAATCAGCGCGGCGAAAAGTGAACGCGCGCGCAGAGACGCACGCCGGCATGACGGCGTGCCAATGATTGAAGGCATGTTCTAGTCCCAACGGCGGACTCCGATAAGGAATCCACGTCCTGGATGCAGGACGACCTCGCCGCGGATGCGGCGAACCTGTCAGCGAGGGATTAGATGGAGCGAGGAGGTCGCCAGAGGCCGGCCAACTCACGGATGGCAAGCGACTGTGCGTAGTGAAATACGACCGGACTGGACAGCGCGCCGGGACGGATTATTTCGATACGTGGTACCGGATGATAAAGGCTACCAAGCTGGCACTGAGCAGTCGTCTTGCACGAGATGTCCTTGACCTTCTCGTGCTTGGACGGATTCGTCATCTCGCAACCGGGCATCTCTGACGACATCGCGCTGCTTTCGTCGGAACCCGCGCTCACCTGCATCGGACATTCTCCGGTCAAGCCGCTTGCTGCCAGCCCACTGATGGGCAGCACAGCGCAAAGCAGCAGAAGAAGCAGTGTCCGGAGGAATCTCATGGCCGAGATTATAGCGAACCTATTTTATTCACGTTTTCGCCAGTTTGTCCCAACGCTTTCATGCAGCGCATGGAATTTCGCACCGTCTTTCAGCAACGCTTGACCTTCCCACCACGGGAAGGTACGTGCCGAAACGCTTCACTTTTGGCGAGAACGAAACTTCACTGCTGTTTGAGCCAAGCGAATGACCCGCGCCCGGCAGCCCGGCGTGAGCGACTTGAACCTAAGCTTCCGCATCCGCTCGCGACGGACATCCAACCCCCGTGGCGAACTTCGTCGCTAGATGGGAGAGGACGCTTTCATCTCCTTTGAACTGCGACAGGCCTGCACTGATTCGCGACATTCGCCATTGGGACATGTGACGCTCGCCGAGCTTGGACATATCTGGCGAGCCGACTCGCCCGCGAGACTTGCAACCCTTTTGCTCGATCTTCAACAAGGATTGGCGCCGATCCGATTCGACACAGCTAGATCTCCCACTGAACTATTTGTCTGAAGCCAGTTTGACCGCCAACCGGTTCCTTTCTTCAAGAAGACCGTCATACATCGAATACACTTCCTGCACGTGTGCGAGAAGCGACTTGAATGTCTCCTTTGCGTCAGCCTGCTTCGCGGCTTTCGCCTTCGTCTGCAATGCTTTCGTCTCGGACATCAGTCTCGCGATAAGCGCTTGATCGTCGTCGGCCTTCCGCTGTTGCTTCTGCGCGGTCTTAAGTTCCTTGATATTTTCCTTCAGGTCCGGGTAGCGGTTGTAGATCAGCGAATGCGATACGCCACACCGTGCCGCGACCGCGTGAATGCTGATACTTTCGCCGGCCTCACGCATCTCGCGTATCGCCGCAATAATTCGGGCTCGTGTGTCCATCATCGGGCATCCACCGTAATCAATTGCTGTGAGGTGAGTTGGTCAATGATCTTGTTCGCCGCAAAGAGGTTGTCTTCCAGGGACTGCCGGAACGCCTGAAACTGCTCTTGCGCCTCGTGCGGCATGCCGTCAATCCGCCCGATTTTGGCCTCGCAACTTGCCCTGATCGCTCGCCAATATGGGAGATGCTTCGGTGTCGCGAAGTAAGTGTCGCAGTATAGGCAGTGGGACGGATCGGCGGCATTCCTGATCTTGCATGACGGCCCCTTTGTGCAGTAGCCATGCGGCAAACCGCGGATCGACTCGCTGTGTCGCGTTGTGAAAGTGATAACATCTTTCATGTTTCTGAAATGCGGCTGCTGCTCCGTCCCAAACGCTTCGTCATTCATTCCATCGTTCAACGACATCAACATCCTCGTGAGACGTTCGCCACCACCGCCGGCAACACGACCGGTGACCGCCGACTGAACAATATCGTTGACTGACCGGCCATTGGCCAATGCCTCAAAGTGCTCGATCACGCTCCTCAGTTCGTTGAGTGACTTGAATCCGCGTTCGGTATAAACGAAGGTCATCGCGCGATGTAGATGCTTAAACTGATATTTAATGTCGTCGAGATCGCCCAGTCTGTTCGCGATAATGAACCAGGCAAACGTATGCCGGAATTGGTGGGCAGTCAGATTGAACGGGTCTCCGACGCGATACGGTTTCCCGCGATTCCCGCTGTTGCCCGCCACCGAACGATAATTGCATTCCATCTCCTCCAGCTGAACCATGTCCGCAGCGGTAACGGGAATGCGGTAATGTGAGAGCTTGAGCGCACGTATGCCGTCGGCGCCTTTTGTATAGCGAACGAAGTTAGCCGTGAAGACGGTCAGGCGCAGACCGAATAGCCATCGATTGGCCAGCCCGTGCGTGAACGTGTTTAATTCGTCGTCGGTGAGGTGATCACCGTAGTGTTGCTGGAGCAGTCGGGCGCGTTCATAATAGAGTTCGTTGACCTTGGAGAGTAGCGTCACGCCGCGCCATGCAGACTCATTGGCGATCCAGTCGAGGCTGATTGCATTGTCGTCTGTCTTTGACAGTAGGCTCTTCAGATAGAAAACCGTCTCCCCTCCTTCGGTCCGCTTGCCTGCACAACCCGTTTGCAGCGCACCTGCTTCGCCATCCCGCATGCCCGTGAACGCAAGGACCAGCGCATACGTGTGCAACTGAAGGTCACGGAAGTAATCGTAAAGAAGAGTTTTCAGCCGCCTTGCTGCCTTTCGCGCCGTCGAATAGACGGCTGCCGCCGGATCGACGCATTTCGCTGCGACAATACCCCGATGTGTCTCGCGAAAAACAGCAGCGAATTCATCGAACCTTGCTTCCGCCTGCTCGACATACCCGGTGGCTTCGGCAATCACACGCTTCATCACGCCCGTCGGGACGATCGCGTGGCGAAGCCGGTTTTGCGCTTCGTGCTGATCGATTGCCGGCAGCGTCAATTCGTTCACGAGTTCTGCGAAGTCGCTTCTGTCAACTAGCGCATACATTGACAGGCACTTCAGCGCGTCGCGAGCCGACTTGTAGCCAGACGTGAAGACCTTCGCATTCATGCCTCCATCTTTTTCGCTGTCCATCAGAAACCCCAGCAGGATCGTACGCAACTTGAGCGACGGGAGCTGGTCGAGGGTCCGAAACGACTGCAATCCACGTTGTGCACAATAGCGAGAGAACCGTGCTAACGAACGAACGCGCTGCGTAACGGATAGCCATTTGTACGGCGTGCCGCCTTCCCGGGCGCCCGAGTGAAGCAGGAGGAGCATGAGGGCTTTAAGCTCATAATCGAATTGCACACTTCCAGTGGCCACCACCAGCCCCTTCTGGATTCCCCGCTGGCGAAAATTCTGCCCGCCGAACGTATAGATGGCCCGCAGCGCCCGCTGGTCACTATAGGCCCAGACGATCTTGTCACGAAGCGAATCAATTTCGCTGACCGACAGGTCGTTGATGGCGATCCGGCCATTTGCCGTTGAAATGACATCAATAATTTCCGGGAGATCGGTTTTCATACACATCGCCCTTTATCCACTGAGGCCCGTCCTCGCGTCCGTGATCGCAAACCCCCAGTCTGGGTGCATCCCCTTGCTCGACAGCAGCATCTGTCCTTTCTCCGTGACGCCAGGCACCATCGCGTCGAGCCTGGCGAGCATGTCCGCCACGCGATCCTTGAGCATCGCGATATTCACCCTCTGTTCCTCGGTATCGTCCCATTCGAGCGCGGACGATTCCATCGACCGCAGTACGTACTCGCGATAACTCAACAACCGCCAAACGTGATCAGGATCGGCAACAAGACGGAAAAACCTGCACCAGATGCAACTCAGAAAGTCTGCGCAAAAGTGCGCTGTCGTCCCTCTTTCCCCGAGCAGTCGCTTGTGCTCGAGCCCGTATCGCGCCGCCTCGTCATCGCGACCAGTCGACGCGCATTCGCCCGTCGGCGTATGCTGCAGCCGAATCTGCGGGTCCGTAACGATCACGATTCCCGCCGCGATCTCCTTCCCGCTGAAGTATTTGCCCATGGTGTCGACGGCTTTGCCCAACGTGTACCTGGACTGGTTTTCATCGATCCTGTAGTAGTTCGACTCGAACGTCGCGAAGTCATGTTTCGCCGCAGCCTCATAATCACGCAGGTTCTTCTGCACCTGCCGGTACAGGTGATTGACACCGCCCTTCCGGATTTTCGTGGAATCGAATGTCAAAGTGCATCCGCGTCTGGCGAGCATTTCGGTGACCGCCTTTGTCGCGGCCATGGACAGCCGCTGCACTTCACCCTTCCGCACAATGAGAAACACAAACGTACGGTGCGGATTTCCGTCGGGCAGAGAAGCCCGAAGATCCGCTGTCAGGTTGTCCCGGATATGCAGAAGGTCCGCGACCGCGCTGCGCATCGCGGATATATTTGTTGCGGGATCGTCGAAAGTATACGCATCCGATCGGTAGCCCGCCCGCGCTTTGCGGAGAACGACGGCAACCGCACCCGGATTTAGCGGAGTCGCAGCACGAATAATGTCATCACATTCAATCCCGAGAACAGGAGACAGATTCCATCCCGTCTTCAGCAGAATGCGCGCGAGATGAAGTGTGATTCTGTCTTCCCGCGAGCCGCCCTCGTCGTAGAGCATAGCCTCGATGTGGAATGCAAGTTCGCGGCATTGCTCGGCCGAATAGAAGTCGTCCGCATTGAGAAGCCTGAGATGCCTGTCCGTTCGACTGGTCGTGATCGGATACGCGTCGACGACAGTGAAGCCGTACCGTTCCAGAAACCACACCAGGCCTTTCCTGTAGGTGGAGGCGGTCTTTGTCGTCACTGTCCCTGCGCGAGCGGCATTCTGCAAAAGTAAGAAGATCGTCTTCTGAAGCCTGTGTCCCGGTAGATCAAAGGCCCGCATGCCGTGCTCCTGTAACTCGACACTGAATTCCTGTATGAGTTGCTCGCGAAACATCACGAGGACCGCCTTCAGTTGGGTATATTTGTGATACACCGTGCGCCAACCGAATGGTTCTTGTGGCAACGACGCAGCGAGGCCGGCAAGCAGTACCACGAGATCATCGTAGAGCGCGACAGAAACCATTCTGATCGGAGCGAAGTCGCAGAAGATAGGGCGGGACGAATAGTCGTTTACAAAAGCGAGCTGGTACGCCTGAAGTTCCTTCCTGTCGCGTCTGGCCGTCGGGAACAACGCATCCACAATCTCTTTAACAGGAGAAAACTGATCAGCGGTAATGCCATCAAGCCTGTGCGCTTTGCAAAGGAGCTCACAGTCATTTTCCGTGAAGGCGACCAGACCGCGCGAAATAACAGCAGCACCCGCACTACCCGGCAGCGCAGACAGTACAACGCGCAACCCGCGCTGCAGGCGCGTGAGCAAGTCACGAACCGTTGCCGCCTTCCTGTATTTCAGCGGCTTGCTTCGTACGATCGCCGCAAATGTTTCAACATCTCGAAAGACTGGTTCGGACAGTGCGAAAAGCTCGGTGAGATCTGCGGTGTGCCCGAGCACATCAACGACTTTCCGTTTCCAGCGGATCGGGTCATGACGGGCAAGCAGATCAGTCATCGCCGCTGCCTGCTGCCACGTGCGAAGTTTCTCCGTCATCTCGTTCAGCTTCGGATATTTTGCAAACGCCTCGAATCCTTCGGCCACCAGCCACAACCTGGCACGGGTGTCTGCAATGAGTAAAGAAAGCAGGGAGTACGTTTCGTGCTTACGCAACATGCCGGATGACCGAGCCCGTCCGTCGCCGTCGATCGCGAGGATATAGCGCTTATACGTCAACAGGAATTCTGGAGATACTCGATACAGTTCCGAAATATCCGTGTGTCCTGCGCGAAGCTGAAGAAAGCTCGGAGGCTTCGCGCCCGGATCGTTCCTGTGCAGTGCAATGATCTTGTGCAAGGCGCCGACCACGTTTCGGTAACACGCCGCATTCCCGCCGGATCGGTATGTCGCACCCACGAATTGCGCCCACGAGTCCTCATTTTCGATGGCGTCAACTCCACGTGTCAAAAACCGCTCGCGAAGCGCGCCGGGAAGGCGAGCCACGACCCTGCTTAGGGCGGGCAGGAGGTGCGAAAGACCCGTTCGCACCGTTGCAGGTGACCAACCCCATCGTTCAGGGTCTTCCCCATATCGCCCCACGCCTGCGCGGATGTCAGCGGCCAGCTTCAGCGATATGTTTTCGGCATGCGTGAGACGAATTCCATCGCTTCTGGAATCAGGCCTGAGCGCCCTCATGCGTCGACCGTTGACGCGATCGCTTCGGACTCAAGCCCCGGCCGCAGATCGGCGAAAATCTGGCTCACCCAATCCTGCATCTGGCTTTCAAACGTTATAGATCTCGCGAAGTTGAGGTACTTTTGCGTCGTCGAGAAGTTCGCGTGACCCATCAGGCTCATTAGCTTGTACTGGATGAAGCCAAGCGGTAAGTGCTTCTCTAGCATGAACCTCGCAAGCGAGGTGGCAAAGGTAGCGCGTAAATCATGAAACGATCTGCCGAACCGGATGCCACGCTCGGCAAGTTCTCGCGCCACGCATGACGTGACATTCGTGAGCGATGCACTATTAATAGCATTGCCGGAACGGTTCAGAAAAAGTGGACGACCAACGTCCGCCCCGTGGACCAGGTCCCATTTGGCAGCGCGTCGCATCCGCTCCGCCGAGTTCCTGTACTCCCACAGACCATGCATCAGGAAATGCGGAAGCAATACCATCCTCTCCTTGTTGAACTTGCCAGTCACCCGAACCGGAAAGGCCGTGGTCGACGATAGCGACGGATTCACAACGGCGGTCTCGGAAAGCGCCGCCACTTCGGCCGCACGCAAACCGCATGCAAGCGCGAGTTCCGCCCAGAGCTTGCGGCTGTCAAGGCGCATATGGTCACTCTCAAAGAGCATTTTGAGTTCTTGTACCGTGTAGGGTGTTAGCCCCTCGTCCAACTCCACCTTCTTCGATTTGTATCTCTTTGGAATCGCGAGATCGGTAGTCTGGACCATTAGCGCCTTCTCGTCCTGAACCGTGCTGAACAGCAGGTCGAAGTCGCCATCTTTCCGCGGCTTCCTAACGGCTATACGTTTGTACGCAAACGGAATGCGGTCGATACGCCGCATCTTGTGCGCCCACTCGTAGAACTGGCGAACGTGATTGACGTAAAGACTGGCTGTGTCTCGCGAAACCGTGCCTGCCTCGATTTCACCGATCAGGTGAACGCGGTATCTATATGGAGGCAGCCATGCCTTCGCACGGTCGCCATCTGCTGCTGCATAGACCTCGCGCCAATCCGTATCGGTGCGGTCAAGCCACGCGAGAAATCCCCGAAGAGAGTTGGCTATGCTCTTCAAGGTCTTGAGCGAAACACCGCCCTTCGGATTGCGATTGCGGGATGCTTTTGGACGTAGAAATTTGCCTCGGTAGCGATGCTCCATGAAGAGGTTCATCTCGAGCGCATCCGGCAACCTCGATGCGCAATAGAGCAGGGGAAATCCCTCGACGACATGATCCCTGTGAAATCGCACCTGACGGACCGTGACATCGGCGCCACCGGTGTCGCGCGGTGCGAGGCTATCGAAATAGGGAAGATCTCCAAGGTTCATGCATACAGGAACGACGAGGACACGTGAACCGATAGATTCGGTGTTGGATGGACTGCAGTGATTTCTTGTCATGTCATTCGGTGCCTAAGATTCTTATCGTCTAGCGTCGTCCATCGCCAAGGGGACGAGACGGTAACACTCGCACCCAATTTCGACAAGTGGCGTTAGCAACTAAAACTCGTAGATGCGGTTACCCTGCGCAGCCCCATCAAGGAAGGCAAGGTGATACCCGGATCGCGAGTCGAGCTGGCCGATTCGCGCATCGGCATGGTCGTGCGCGAAGGCGCGCCGAAGCCGGACATCGGCTCGGTCGATGCCCTCAGGCAGACCCTGCTGAATGCGAAGTCGATCGCCTATTCGGACAGCGCGAGCGGCGTCTATATCGAGCGGGAGCTGTTCAAGAAGCTCGGTATCGAGGATCAGGTAAAGCCGAAAGCGAAGATGATTCCGCGCATTCCGGTGGCGTCGGTGGTGGCGAACGGCGACTACGAGATCGGCTTCCAGCAGGTCAGCGAACTGCTGCCCGTGCAGGGCGCGGCCTTCGCCGGAAAGATTCCCGAGTCTTTGCAGTCCGTGACGCGCTTCGCCGCGGGCATCCCCGTCGGCGCGCAGCATCCGAAGGAAGCGAAGGCGCTGCTCGACTATCTCGCTTCGCCCGATGTGCAAGCGGAAGTGAAATCGACCGGACTGGATTCCGTCGCCGCACACTGACGCGGACTATCGGCCATGCTCGCCTGAGGCAGCCGTCCTTCAATCCGGGGCGGCTGGCTCGGCTGCTCCGAGCATCCGCGCGAGACGGGTGCGATCGCACGCGCCTTCCCACATCGAGACGAAGATCACGGCGCACGCGTTGCTGATTACGCTCGTCAGGGCGCGGGCCTCCGACATGAAGCGGTCGATGCCCACCAGCAGCGCCACGCCGGCGACGGGCAAATCGGGAATCACCGTGAGCGTCGCGACGAGCGCGACCAGCCCGCTGCCCGACACGCCCGCCGCGCCCTTCGATGTGAGCAGCATGACGGCAAGCATCGTCGCGATCTGCTGCGCGGAAAGCGGGACATCGCACGCTTGCGCGATGAACAGCGAAGCCAGCGTCAGATAGATCGCGGTGCCGTCCAGATTGAACGAATAGCCCGCTGGCAGCACGAGCCCCACGACGCCCTTGTCGCAACCGAGCGCCTCCAGCTTGCCGATCAGGCGCGGCAGGACCGGTTCGGTCGACGAGGTCGCGAGAACGATGAGCAGTTCCTCCCGCATGTAACGCAGAAGCCGCCAGAGCGCGAAACCGTGCAATCGCGCGAGCAGCGCGAGCACCAGCGCGACGAACAACACGCAAGCCACGTAGAACGACACCATCAGCATGCCGAGCGAGCCGACCGAGCGGATGCCGAAGCGGCCCACCGTGAAAGCCATCGCACCGAATGCGCCGAGCGGGGCCAGCCGCATGATCAGGGCGAGCACGCGAAAGAGCGCCTGAGCCACACCGTCGATGAGCGCCAGCACCGGCCGCGCCGCCCTCGGACACCCATTCAGCGCGAAGCCGAAGACAAGCGAGAGGAGCAGCACCGGCAGCACGTCGCCCTTTTCGAACGCACCGAGCATCGTCTCCGGGATGACACTCAGCGCGAATTCGACGAGCCCGCGCGTCTGCGCGTGTTTCGTATAAGGCGCGAGGATGCCGACATCCAGTTGATGCACGTCGACGTGCATGCCGGCGCCGGGCCGCAGCACGAACGCGGTGACGAGTCCGAACGCGAGCGCGACGGCCGTCAGGAAATAGAACAGCGCTAGCGCCTGAACGATGGTGCGCCCGATGGCCTTTCCGCTTGCAAGCGACGTGATGCCGAGGACGATCGTGCAGAAGACGATCGGCGCGATCATCATTCGCACGAGACCGACGAACGCATCACTGAGAGGTTTGAGGAGCGCGCCCGCCGACGGCCAGAAGTGCCCGAGGGACATGCCGAGGACCATCGCGAGCAGGACCTGCACGTAGAGCAAGCGAAGCGGTCTCGCCAGCCTCACGATGCGCGCTTCCCTTTGGCCCGCTCGCTCGCCGCTGCGCCTTCGCTGGGGCCGTCGCCGGGGCCATCGCTGCTGGCGAAGCCATCGCGCTTCGACTCGACAATCGCCCGATGAAACTCCTGTGCCGCCGGCGTCAGCGGCCGCCCGCGCCGCCGCACGATGCCCACGCGCCGCTTCACCACCGGTTCGACGAGCGGCACGCTGGTGAGGATCGGATGATCGCGTCCGGGCATGGCCATCGACGGCACCGCCGCAACGCCGAGCCCGGCTTCGACGAGGCCGAGCATGGTCGTGACGTGACGCGTCTCACAGATGCTCGGCGCAGGCGGCGCGACGCCCGAGAGCGCCTGATCGAGCAATAGACGGTTACCGGAAGTCTTGTCCACCGACACGTATTCGTGCTCGTAGAGCTCGTTCCACGTCACGCGCTTTTTGCGCGCGAGGGGATGGTCACGGCGGCAGGCGGCCACGAAGCGCTCCTGCAGCAGCAGCTTGAACTCGACCTCGGGCTCCTGGCTGCCCATGAAGCTCACGCCAAAATCAGCCTCGCCGCTGATGACCGCGCCCAGCACCTCGTTCGCGCTCGAATCCAGCAGCTTGACGCGGATGCGCGGAAAGCGGCGATGATAGCTCGCGATGACGTTCGGCAAGAAGTAGTACGCCACCGAAGGCACGCACGCGATATTCACATGCCCCAGGCGGCTCGACGACACATCGCGGATGCCGAGCAGCGCGACGTCGAGATCGTCGAGCAACTGCTCGGCGCTCGGCGCAAACACGCGGCCGACGGTGGTCAGCGTGACGCTGCGCGTCGTGCGCTCGAACAGACGCACGCCGAGCGCTTCCTCGAGCTTTTCGATACGGCGGCTCAAGGCGGGCTGCGAGATGTTGACTGCCTCCGCCGCCTTTCGGAAGCTCCCCAGTTCGACCACCGCGCGAAACGCCTGCAAATCGTTCAGATCAAAGTTGACGCCCACGGGCCGGTCTCCGCATTCAGATGCCGGGTATTTTGCATGATCCTTCCCGTTCTCCTTCTATACGATGGCCGTCGATGTCCGCCGCAGTCCGGTACATTCCTTCAACGAAGGCGAGCCGGACGAGCCTTATCGCGTTCGCGTCGCCCACGAGCGTGGCCCACTGAATCGAGGAACGTCGACATGAATTTCAGGTCCTTGCAGTGCTTCATCATCCTTGCCGAGGAACTGAACTTCAGCCGCGCAGCGGAACGCCTGCATATCGCGCAACCCGCGCTCAGCCAGCAGATTCGCCTGCTCGAAGAGCGGCTCGGCACGCAACTCGTCGATCGCGCGAGGCGGCCTTTGCGGCTCACCGAAGCCGGTCAGTATTTCTCCACGGAAGCGCGGCAGATTCTCGGCTCGTGGGAGCAGGCGAGTCTCGGCGCGCAGGAAATCGGCATTGGGCGACGCGGCTGGCTGTCGATCGGCTTCACGCGCTCCGCGATGTACAGCATCCTGCCGCCGGCGCTCAAAGGCTTTCATCACGCTTACCCGGAAGTCGAACTGAAGCTGTTCGAAATGCTCACCGAGGAACAGACGGACGCGCTGCGCGACTTGCGCATCCACGTTGGCATCGGACGGCAGCCGCTCGACATTCCCGGCTGCACGTCTTATCCGCTGCTGCGGGAACATATCGTCGCGGTGCTTGCGCCGGATCATCCGCTGGCGGGCAGGAAGAAAATCCGCATTGCCGAACTGGAAGATACGCCGCTCATCCTGTATCCGAAGCATCACAACGCGCAGTTCAAGCGCACCGTGCAGTCCTTGTATCGCGATGCGGGCGTGACGCCCTTCGTCGCTCATCAGGCGTACGAGATACAGACTGCCATCGCGCTCGTCGCGGCGGGGCTCGGCGTCACGTTCGTCGGCGAATCGGTGGCGCGTCACGGACGCACCGACGTCGCGTTCCGTCATCTGGCGGGTCCGGGCGCCGCTCAATGGTCGACGCTCGCCGCAACCTTCCGCACGGACGACGACTCGCCGCATCTGCGCGCCTTTCTTGCCTGCCTTCCCCGGCCGCTCGAAAGCGCGACACTATAAGCAAACTTATATGGAAGCATAAAAATCGCGTCTTGGACGCGCGCCTACACGCTTCTTATCATCGGTCTCCATGCTCCGAACCGTCTCGCCCGACGCGCGGCGGTTTCGGGCTTGCGCACGGTGAAAGCCGTTCGCCAGGCAGGGCCGCAGAGCCCTCGCGATTCGACGAAAAGAACGTGGAGACGGCATGACCTCATTCAACGAAGCGGCAACCATGCGAAAGGTTTACGGGCGGCTCATGCCCCTGCTTTTCGCGATGATGTTCTTCAACTATCTCGACCGCATCAACATCGGCTTCGCGGCCCTCGACATGAACAAGGCGCTCGGCTTTTCGCCCGCCGTGTTCGGCTTCGCCGGCAGCATCTTCTTCGTCGGCTACATGGTGCTCGAAGTGCCGAGCAATCTCTTGCTGCATCGCGTGGGCGCACGCCGCTGGATTGCGCGCATCCTGCTCACGTGGGGCGCGGTTGCCGCCGCCACGGCGTTCGTTTTCGATGACAAGAGCTTCTACGTGCTGCGGTTTCTGCTCGGCGTGATGGAAGCGGGCTTCCTGCCGGGCGTCGCGGTGTATCTGACGAAGTGGTTTCCGGTGCGGTATCGCGCTCGCGCGGTGGGCGGCTACATCATCGCGGGATCGTTCTCCGCCGTGCTGGGCGGCCCGATCTCGACCGCGCTGATGACCTATGCCAACGGCGTGCTCGGCCTGCAGGGATGGCAGTGGATGTTCATTCTTGAAGGCATCCCGGCGATGCTGCTCGGCCTCCTCACGCTGCGCATCATGACCGAGCGCCCCGCCGATGCCGGCTGGCTCGCCGACGACGAAAAGCAATGGCTCGAAACGACGCTCGCGGCGGAACGCGAAGCGGTCGGCGGCAACACGCATTTTCCGCTGCTGCGCGTGGCGGGCGACCTTCGCGTGTGGAGCCTCGCGTGCCTGTTCGGCTGCGCGCTCGTCGGCATCTACGGGCTCTTTCTGTGGCTTCCGCAGATCGTCAAGAGTCTCGGGCATCTGAGCAATATCGAGGTCGGCTTTCTCTCCGCCGCGCCGCCGCTGCTCGGCGTGCTCGGCACCTTCATCATCAGCCGCAGTTCGGACCGCACCGGCGACCGCAAGAAGCATCTGGCGTTCGTGTACGGGATGAGCGCCGTCGCGATCGCTGGGAGCGACTATGCGCCGAGTCCCGTCATCGCTTACGCGCTGCTGTGCGTGACGGGCCTCTTCATTTACGCGGGCAATCCGCTGTTCTGGAGCCTCGCGTCATCGTTCAGGACCGGCGCGGCGGGCGCGGCGACCATCGCGCTGATCAATACCATCGCGCAGTTCGGCGGCCTGGTCGGTCCGTGGAGCATCGGCCTCGTGCGCAACGCAACGGGCAGCTTCAAGCTCGCGCTGCTGACGATTGCCGCTTTCCTCGTCGTTGCGACGCTGATCGCGCTCGTCATGCGCGTGAAGCCCGCCGACGACGAAGACGCATCGCTGCCGACGGCCGATCCGGCCGCGCGCACCTGAATCCGCCTACAACGATACGGAAATCCGCATGATCATCGATTGTCACGGTCACTACACGACCTCGCCGCCGCAGCACGAAGCGTGGCGCGCAAAGCAGGTCGCCGCGCTGAAAGACGGCGTCGCTCCGCCGCCGCGTCCCGTCATCACCGACGATGAAATCCGCGAGAGCATCGAAGGCGGCCAGCTTCGCATCCAGCGCGAGCGCGGCACCGATGTCACGATCTTCTCGCCGCGTGCAGCAGGCATGGGCCATCATCTGGCGACGGCGGAAGCCAACGCGGTGTGGTCGGTCGCATGCAACGACCTCGTGCATCGCGTGTGCGCGCTGTTTCCGCGCAACTTCATCGGCGTCTGCCAGTTGCCGCAAGCGCCGGGCGTGGCGCCAGAGAACTGCATCGCCGAGTTGCGCCGATGTGTCGAAGAACTCGGCTTTGTCGGCTGCAATCTGAATCCCGATCCTTCGGGCGGCCACTGGTCCGGGCTGCCGCTTACCGACCGCTCGTGGTATCCGCTCTATGAAGCGATGGTCGAGCTCGACGTGCCCGCGATGATTCACGTGTCGTCGTCGTGCAATCCGAATTTTCATGCGACCGGCGCGCATTACATCAACGGCGACACGTCCGCGTTCATGCAGTTGTTGCAGGGCGACCTGTTCGCCGATTTCCCGACGCTGCGGTTCATCATTCCGCACGGCGGCGGCGCGGTGCCGTATCACTGGGGGCGTTATCGCGGGCTTGCACAGGACATGAAGCGGCCGCTGCTGACCGAGCACTTGCTGAACAACGTCTTCTTCGATACCTGCGTCTATCACCAGCCGGGCGCGGAACTGCTGGCGAAGGTCATTCCGGCGAAGAACATTCTGTTCGCGTCGGAGACCATCGGCGCGGTGCAGGGCATCGACCCTGAAACCGGCCACTATTTCGACGATACGCGCCGCTATATCGATGGCATCGACTGGCTCGGCGACGCCGACCGCCAGCTCATTTTCGAAGGCAACGCGCGCGCGGTGTACGGGCGTCTGTCCGCGCAACTCGCGCGGCAACAATCGACTGAAGGAGCGACGACATGAATCCGGCCGGATGGCGCGAATACGAGTCGGCGGCGCAGGCCAGCCCCGCGACGCTTGCGGCGCTGCGCGAGCTTGCCGTATCGCTTCTGAGCGACAACATGGCCCGCGTGAGCGGCACGACCGGGCTGCGCGCGTTTCATCGGCCGAGGCCGATGGCCGGCACCGCCGTCACGGTGCGAACGCGCGGCGGCGACAATCTCGCGATTCATCGCGCGTTCGACTTCTGCCGTCCGGGCGACGTGCTCGTCATCGACGGCGCGGGCGAACTCACGCAAGCGCTGATGGGCGACATCATGGCGAGCTATGCGGAAAGCATCGGCGTTCAGGGGCTCGTGATCGACGGCGCGATCCGCGATGTCGGCGCGCTCAGCCAGCGCGACTTTCCGGTCTACGCACGCGGCGTCACGCATCGCGGGCCGTACAAGAACGGGCCGGGCGAGATCAACGTGCCGATGAGCGTCGGCGGGATGGTGGTACATCCGGGCGATATCATCGTCGGCGACGACGATGGCGTGCTTGCCATCGCGCCGGCGGACGTGGACGCGGTGATCGAAGGTGCGCGCAAGACCGCGGCGAAGGAAGCGCTGGCGCTGCAATCGATCGCGGAAGGACGCTTCGACCGTTCGTGGGTCGCCGTGCAGCGCGATCGCATGATGAACGGCTGACGGCTCGATAACCGCGGCGGACGCGCGCAAATGGCGGGTCCGCTTCCCTGACCTGATTCACGATGCCCGACTATCTGGACACAGCCACGCTGATCGACCTTGCGCGCGCCGCCGAAGCCCGCGCGCCCGGCCCATGCGCGTGCACGAAAACGCCGCTCGACGGCTGGCAATCGCAGCCGCTTTCGCTCGACGAAACGCAGCTCCGTGAGATCGGCACGTTGCTGCACGAAGAAGACCCCGAGCCGACCTTTGCCGAGTATCTTCCGGACAAGCTAGATTACTGGTCCGCCGGCGCGCCCATCGCGCCGCGCTACTTTCCGTACAACCGCTGCGGCGTGTGGGAATGCTCGTCGTGCGGACGTCTTTATCTGCGCTACACGGAAGGCGGCGGCTATTTCGTCGACCGGCGCATCCGCGCACTGCGTCTCGCGCTCATCGGGGACGTCTCGCTCTGACCGGCGACGCCGCTTTGCAGACGCGCGACCAGATAGTCGATCAACACCCGCACCTTCAGCGGCAAGAACCGGTTCGGCGGATACAGCAGCCATAGCGAGCCAGCGTACGGCTGCCCGTCGAGCGACCAGTCAGGCAGCACGTGCACCAGCTCGTCACGCGCGAACGCTTCCGCTGCCGTGAACGCCGGCACGTTCGCAATGCCGAAGCCCTGAAGAGCGGCTTCGAGCCGCGCACCGGCATGATTGGCGATATAGCGCCCATGCACGTCGACGGTTTGGGCATGTGTGCCGAGCCGAAATCGCCATCGATTGTCCCCCGGCGTTTCGCCGAGATAGATGCAGTCGTGCTGCGCGAGATCGCGCGGCTCGCGCGGTGTTCCGCGTGCATCGAGATAAGCCGGCGACGCGCAGAGCACCCAGCGCACGGAACCGAGCTGCCGGCCCGCGAGACCGGGCGGTGGCCGCTCGGTCAGGCGGATCACGAGATCGAGGTCGTCGGTCAATGGATCGATGTCGCGGTCGGAATACAACAACTTGAGATCGACTTCCGGATACGCGCGCAAGAACTCGGGCACAAGCGGATGAAGCACCGATTTTGCGAACTGGCTGGGCGCGCTGATGCTCACTCTGCCTTGGGGCCGGTCGCCGGGCTGACCGGCGGCATCGACGGCGGCCGAGGCGGCGCTCAGCATCTCGCGGCAGTATCGCGCGACCTGTGCGCCCGATTCCGTGACACGCACCTTGCGCGTCGAACGCTCGAGCAGGCGGGTAGCCAGCGCCTCTTCGAGACGCTTGATCTGGCGGCTGACCGTCGATGGCGTGCTGGCTAGCTGGCGCGCGGCCAGCGAGAAATTGCCGGCATCGACGACGCGCGCAAATACCGCCATATCGGGCAATAAGGCGAAGAGTTCGTTGGAGTCCATCGTGTCCGGAAAGCGCCTGGGGATTGATGCGTAGCATGCACAATTGCTATGCGCCGCGACCCGATTATCACCGCGATTGCAAAGACCGACAATGCGACTCCTTCTACCGGGGTTCGCCATGTCCAGACCGTATCGCTTGCAATTAATCTCCGACCTGATGCTGCTGGCGGTCGCCGTCGTATGGGGCTCCAGCTACGGCATCGCCAAAAGCGCGCTCGCCTATTACCCGGTGCTCGGGCTGCTTGCGCTGCGTTTCGGCATCACCTTTGTGTTGCTGTTGCCCGCGCTGCGCCCGATGCGTCACGTGAATTTGCGCACGTTGAGCGGCGTGACCGGAGCCGGCCTGCTGCTGCTCACCATCTTTCTGTGCGAGACGTTCGGCTTGCTGCTCACGCGCGCAGCCAACGCGGCGTTTCTCATTGGCCTTTGCGTGGTGCTCACGCCGCTCGTCGAGTGGTCGCTTCTGAAGCGCCGGCCAGCGCGCATCGAATGGATCGCCGTTGCGGTCTCGTTGCTGGGCGCGTGGCTTCTGACCGGGGACGGCGCGCTGACGCTGGGTCGCGGCGATCTGCTGATTCTTGCAGCCGCAGTGCTGCGCGCGATTACCGTCTGCGTGACCAAGCAGTTGATGCGCGATGCGGCGCTACCGCCTTTGACGGTGACCGCGGTGCAATCCGGCGTGGTGGCGCTCGGCAGCGGCGCGGCGGCGCTCATGCTCTCGCCTGCGCAGTGGCAACACGTGCCCTCCATTACAGGCCATCTGACGTTCTGGGGATGCGTCCTGTATCTGGTGCTTGCCTGCACGCTCTTCGCGTTCTTCGCGCAAAACTACGGCATCAAGCACAGCAGTCCGACGCGCGTCGCGCTATTGATGGGCAGTGAGCCGGCGTTTGGCGCGTTGTTCGCATGCCTGTGGCTCGGCGAGAAAGTCTCGCTCACTGCATGGGCTGGCGGAGGGTTGATCGTGGCGGCATCGCTGCTGGCTACCGTGGGTGGATCGAAGCGCGTGCGCCGGCCGGAACCCGTGCCTGCCTGATGCGCTCGCCTGCGCGCGTCGTGGCGGCGACTTCCCGTTTCAACACGTCTACTGGTTAGCACCGATATAACCGCCGCGTCTCACCTGATCGAAACGATTCATTATGTGCAGCAATTGCTGCCACCTACACTGCTTGCACGCTCGCATCCGCATCGACGCATTGCCGAATACGTCGCATGTCGTGCGGATATAGGTCATTCGTTAGTTACATGAAAACAGAAACGGACATGTTGAATCGCCACTAGACAACTGAAGCGAAGGAGACACGCGTGCAACCAACCGCACTCGAATCAGAACCAGCGTCAAGCCATCCCCTGTCGTCGATTTCAACATCCAGCGCCGAAGAGCGCGCGCTCTATCTCAGAGTGACGCTGCGTATCGTGCCGCTGCTGTTCGTATGCTACGTCGTCGCATTTCTCGACCGCATCAATGTCGGATTCGCCAAGCTGCAGATGCAGGACGCGCTGGGTTTCAGCGACAGCGTCTACGGCCTCGGAGCGGGCATCTTCTTTCTCTCCTACTGTCTGCTCGAAGTGCCCAGCGCCATGCTTCTCAAGCGCATGGGCGCGAAGAAGACCATCGCGCGCATCATGATTTGCTGGGGAATCGTCGGGGCGTGCACGGCGTTCGTGAGCAACGTCACGCAGTTCTATATCGTGCGATTGCTTCTCGGCGTCTTCGAGGCGGGGTTCTTTCCGGGCGTCATCTTCTACTTAAGCTCATGGTTTCCCGAAAGCCGGCGCGGCGTGATCATCGCGTGCTTCATGGTGGGATTTCCGGTGGCGGGTCTGGTAGGCGGGCCGGTCTCGGGATGGGCGATGACCAAGCTCGCTCATGTCGGCAACCTCGCCGGATGGCAATGGCTGTACATCGTCGAAGCGTTGCCTGCGGTGCTGCTGGGCCTCGTCACGCTCTTCCTGCTGGACGACAACATCGACAAGGCCAAGTGGCTGACACAAGCGCAAAAGGAAGTCTTGCGGCAAGGCTTTCTAATTGAAACGGAGCGCAAGCGCAGGACCAATCAACGCGGCCATAGCAGACTCGCGGAAGCCCTGTCGGATCGCAAGGTGTATATGCTGGCGTTCATCGACTTCGCCTTCGTCTGCGGCACCTACTCGGTGACGTTCTGGCTCCCGACCGTATTGAAAGACTCCGGCCTCTCCGACCTTTCGCTGATCGGCTGGCTTGCGGCGATTCCTTATGCGCTCGGGGCGGTCGGCATGGTCGCGATCAGCCGCAGTTCCGATCGCATGCTCGAACGCCGCTGGCACGCGGCCATCGCGGGCGCTATCGGTGCGATTGCATTGCTGCTGGTGTCGCATCCGAACCATTCGCCTGCGTTGACCGTCGCGTTGCTGAGCGTGGCCTCGGTCGGCATATTTGCGACGAACGTGCTTATCTGGTCGCTCGCTGCGGATTACCTGCATGGCTCGCCCGCCGCAGCGACGAGCATCGCATTCGTCAATTGCATCGGTCTCCTGAGTGGATTTTGCAGTCCGTTCGTCATCGGATGGCTCAAGACGGCGACAGGCACGCTCGTCAGCGGGCTGTACGTCATGACAGCGATTCTGGTGCTCGGTATCTTCGTGATGCTGCTGGGCTTCAGGCCACAGAAAGCGGCGAACGCATGAGTTATCGTCACGCCCGCCACAACGCGTTGCGCGGGCCGTCCATTCTTTTCTCAGTCCGCACATACCCGGCTCACCATGCATAAAATCGCAGTCTTCGACGACTATCAGAACGCCGCGCTCCGCTTCGGAGATTGGAACAGCCTGAAGGATCGTGCCGAAGTGACGATCTTCAACGATCACATCAGCGATGAGGAAGCACTCATCGAACGCCTGCAGCCCTTCGACATTCTGTGCGTCATGCGAGAACGCACCTGGTTCACGAGAAGCGTCTTGTCGCGGCTCACGAACCTGAAGCTGATCGCGAGCACGGGGCCGTGGAATGCCGCCATCGATATCGAAGCCGCCGATGAGCTGCACATCACCGTTTGCGGCACCGCGTCCTCACCGACGGCTGCGGCCGAGTTGACGTGGGCGCTGATCCTCGCCGCAATGCGCCACATCCCGCGAGAGGTCGATTCGTTCAAAAGCGGCGGCTGGCAAGTCTCCGTTGGCAGCGATCTTCACGGCAAGACAATCGGTCTGCTCGGACTTGGCTACACGGGAAGCGCCACTGCGCGCGTCGCCCGCGCCTTTGGCATGAGAGTGATCGCATGGAGCCAGAACATGACCGTGCAGGCGGCCGCCGGGCACGGAGCGCAATACGTCAGCAAGGACGAGTTGCTCTCAACGAGCGACATCGTCTCCATTCATGTTCGCTTGTCGGACCGGACACGCGGACTGATCGGCGCAAAGGAACTCGCGCAGATGAAAACGCATGCGTTGCTGGTGAATACGGCGCGCGGGCCCATCGTCGATGAAAACGCGCTGATCGAAGCGCTACGGGAGAAGCGCATCGCGGGCGCTGCGCTCGATGTGTTCGACATGGAGCCGTTGCCGGCGGAACACGCTCTGAGGTCGCTCGGCAATGTGATTGGTACGTCGCACATAGGCTACGTGACCGAGAGTTCGTATCACCTCTATTACGGCGAGTCGGTAGAGAATATCAGGGCCTGGATGGACGGAAAGCCGATCCGCGTCTTGACAGCCGCCAAGCGCGAGATCAGCTACCACACCGAGGCCATCTGACGGCGTTCGCCGTTGTTCACTAACGCCGGTTCACCGGCAAGCCAATCACACGTCCCGCATGACTGGCATCCGCCGCTGCGATCGTCTGCTGTGCGGCGATGTTCGCGGCGATGTCTTCGTCGAACGGAGCGGACCTGGGCGCGCCGCTGGTGTCGATATGAATCAGCATCTGCTCGCACGCGCAGACCGGATCGACGCCCTCTCCTTCGAACATCTGCAGATACAGGTGGATGCGCTTCGCGTCATGCGCGATGACGCGGGCATCGACACGCACGGCCGCGCCTTCCTTCAGTTCGCGCAAATAGCTGATATGCGCCTCCAGCGTGTACAACGTGCGGTGCCGCGTGCGTCGCGCTTCATCGCCGAGACCGATGCCGTCCATGAAGGCATCGGTCGCGAGGCTGTAGATCAGCATGTAGAACGCATCGCGCAAGTGGCCGTTGTAGTCGACCCATTCGGGCCTGACCGTGTCGCGATAGATCATCGTTCAGTCCTCGATGCCGTGACGCGCCTTTGCTTGCGCAATCGCCTCGACGACGCTCGTGATGCAGTCGTCGCGATACCGTTCCAGATCCTTGATGCTGCGCCCGTTCGTCTGCTTGGCGGTGCCGTCCACGACGCGATCGATGAGTTCATCGGTCAGCTTCGGTGCAACCAGCTTCGTCCACGGCAATTCGAGCGCCGGCCCGAACTGCTGCATGAAATGCCGCATGCCCGCCTCGCCGCCTGCAAGCGTATAGGTCAGAAACGTGCCCATGAACGACCAGCGGATGCCTGCGCCGTAGCGTATGGCGTCGTCGATTTCGCCGGTCGTCGCGACGCCCTCGTTCACGAGATGAAGCGCCTCGCGCCACAACGCTTCGAGCAGTCTGTCAGCGATGAATCCCGGCACCTCCGCGCGCACGCGCAGCGGCCGCATGCCGATGGACGAATAGAAAGTCATGGCGGCGTCGATCGATTCTTCCGACGTCCGCCCGCCGCCCAGCACTTCGACCAGCGGCAGCAGATAGACCGGATTGAACGGATGCCCGACGATGCATCGCTCGGGACGAACCGCGCTCGCGTAGAAGTCGCTCGGCAAGAGTCCCGACGTCGATGATGCAATGATGGCGTCAGGCTTCGCTGCGCGGCTCACGCGCTCATGCAGCGCGAGCTTGAGTTCTTCGCGTTCCGGCGCGCTTTCCTGGATGAAATCCGCATCGGCGACGCATGCCTCGACCGTATCCACCACGCGCAGCCGTTCCTGCGATGCGCCCGGCGCGAGTCCGACGCGCTCCAGCGCAGGCCACGCATTCGCGACGTTCGCGCGGACGACCGCCTCGGCGTCCGGGGAAGGGTCCCACACGGTCACGTCGAGACCATGCGCGAGCGCGCGAGCGACCCATCCGCTGCCGATGACTCCGGCGCCAAGCGCGGCAAATTTCTTTACTTGCATGTATTTCCCCTTCGACGCTCAGGCAAATTGTTCGACTGCACGCTTTTCCAGCGGACGCTCGCCGCGCGGCGGCAAGCCGAGTTTCTTGCGCCCTTCGGCCGGCGTGAGCGCGCGGCCGCCCAGCCGTTCGATGATCTCGACCGCTCGCTGCACCAGCGTTCCGTTGCTGGCATGCACGCCGCGATCGAGCCACAGGTTGTCTTCCAGTCCGACGCGCACGTGCCCACCGAGCAGCATCGCTTGCGCGACCATCGGCATCTGCATCTTGCCGATGCCAAAGCCCGCCCAATGCGCGCCGGGCGGCAAGTTGTCGACCATGGCCTTCAACGTGCCCGTGTCCGGCGGCGCACCCCATGGAATGCCCATGCAAAGCTGAAAGAGCGGCGGCGCATCGAGCAGTCCTTCCTTCAGCAACTGATTCGCGAACCATAGATGGCCCGTGTCGAATATCTCGAGTTCGGGCCGCACGCCGAGTTCCTGTATGCGCTTCGCGCCCGCTCGCAACTGCGCGGGCGTCGACACGTAGATGTAGTCTCCATCGCCGAAATTGAGCGTGCCGCAATCGAGCGTGCAGATTTCAGGCAGCAGTTCTTCGACGTGAGCAAGACGCGTGAGACCGCCGACGAGATCGGTGCCTCTGCCGAAGCGCATCGGTTCTTCTCCCGGACCGATCTCGAGGTCGCCGCCCATGCCGGCCGTCAGATTGATGACGACATCCACGTCCGAGGAACGGATGCGGTCCACGACTTCGCGATACAGCGCGGGATCGCGGCTGCCGCGACCGGTGCGCGGATCGCGCACATGGCAATGCGCCACCGTCGCGCCGGCGCGCGCCGCTTCAATAGCCGCATCGGCGATCTGCTTCGGCGTGACGGGAATCGCGGGATGCCGGGACGTGGTGTCGCCCGCCCCGGTTACTGCACACGTTACGATGACGTCGTAGTTCATGGTCGATATGGATGCCTAATCGTTCATAAAAGCCGGTGAACGCGTCACCGGCCAGCCATTCAGAGCCCGAGGTATTGCTTGACGGCGGGCAGCCCGTCTTTTCCATCGACGGTCTTCACGCCCGCAAGCCATGAATCGAGCAGTTGCGGATTCTTCTTGAGATACGCTTTGGCGGCTTCGGCGGGACGCTCCTTGTTCATCACCGGCTGCATCAGGCGGTTCTCGAGGTCGGTCGTGAAGCGCAAGTTTTTGACGAGCTTCCCCGCGTTCGGACAGCGCGTCAGGAAATCCGTGTTGGTCAGCGTATAGACGCGGGCTTCGCCATAGTTGGGGCCGAATACCTCATCGCCGCCTGACAGATAGTTGATCTTCATCTGGATGTTCATCGGATGCGGCTCCCAGGCGAGAAACACCACCGGCTTTTTCTCGCGAATGGCGCGCTCGACCGTCACCAGCATGCCCGCCTCGCTCGATTGCACCAGCTTGAACCCGCCGAGACCGAACTGATTGGTGTCGATCATCTTCTGAATCTTGGCGTTCGCGCTGCTGCCCGGCTCGATGCCGTAGATCTTGCCTTCGAGTTCGTCCCTGTGCTTGGCGATGTCCGCAAACGTCTTGATGCCCGCGTCGTATGCATAACCCGGCACGGCGAGCGTCGCCTTCGCGCCCGAGAGATTCGGCGGTTCGATCTTGTCGATGCTTTTCGCATCCAGGAAAGGCTGCACTGCAGTTTCCTGCACCGGCCACCAGTAGCCGAGCGAGACGTCGATCTGCTTGCTCTTCAGGCCCGCCAGCGATATGGGCACCGACGCCACCGTCGTGCCAGGCGTATAGCCGAGCCCTTCGAACAGGACGGACGCAAGCGCGGTCGTCGAGGTGATGTCGGTCCAGCCGATATCGACGAAGCGCACGGTACGGCATGACGCGTCGTCGGCAGCAAAGGCGCAGGCGACGTTCGCAGCGCAGGCGGATGCAATGAGAATCGAGAGCAGGCGATGTTTCATGTTTAAGTGTCCGTCTGGAGAACGTGAGTAGAAAGTACCGCCGCATTAAAACACCCGAACGTCCGATTGCGACTGCGAGTTGACTGCCAGCGACGTCAGGGTTTTCAGGGACACGCCTGATTGCGCCCGGTTTTTGCGCTTGTTAGCGTGCAGGATCGCCGCCTGGTGCCCAATCATTCGATGCCCGCCCCTCAAGACTTTCACTTCCTCGTTTTGCCGCAGGTCTCGTCGATCGGATTCATGTCGGCGATCGAACCGCTGCGCGTCGCGAATCGCTTTCGTGGCGAGCTATACCGCTGGCGCATCGTCTCGGTCGATGGCGGGCCGGTCGTCGCGAGCAACGGCATCTCGCTCAATGCGGATGCGTCCATCGACGATACTGCCGATGCGCGCATGGTCATCGTCGTATCGGGATTCGAGCCGCTTGCACGATACACGCGCGGCATCGGCGACTGGTTGCGCCGGCTGGATCGTGCGGGCGCGACGCTCGGGGGCATCGACACCGGCAGCTTCATTCTCGCCGAGGCGGGTCTGCTCGCGGGCAAGCGCACGACGCTGCATTGGGAGGCGCTCGCTGCGTTCTCGGAACGGTACCCGTCGATCGAAACGAGCCAGGAACTGTTCGAGATCGACTCGCGGCGCATCACGTGCGCAGGCGGCACGGCGTCCATCGATCTGATGCTGGATATCATTGCACGCGATCACGGCGCCGAACTCGCCGCGCAGGTGTCGGAGCAGTTCGTGCTCGGGCGCATTCGTCAGCGCAGCGACCATCAGCGCATGAAGATCGCGGCGCGTTACGGCATCCACAATCGCAAGCTGATACAGGTTATCGGCGTGATGGAGCAGCACATGGAGGAGCCGCTGTCGCCGGATGCACTCGCTGAGTCGATCGGCGTCACGCGGCGGCAGCTTGAACGTCTCTTCTGCGCGGCGCTAAAGGATACGCCGACGCATTTCTATCTCGGCCTGCGTCTGACGCGCGCCCGCGAACTGCTGCAGCAAACCGACATGTCGATACTTGCGGTCTGTGTCGCATGCGGCTTCGAATCGCCTTCGCATTTCTCGCGGACGTATCGCGCGCGCTTCAATGCAAGTCCGCGTCAGGACCGCAGCGCATTGCGCGCCGTGGTCACTGCGCAGGCTGCGTGACGTTAGAAGGGTTGCCGCAGGCCGAGATGAACATCGGCCTGCGTTTTCGACGTGACGCCCAGAGCCTGGGTGCTGTCCATTTGGATCTTCAAAGACCATGCGCCGACCCGAAACGCGTTGGTGCCTTAGGGATTTGTTCGCTCAATAACGATAGCTATACTAACTATCTTCATAAATAGTCGGAATGAGGGCACTGCGTGTCTTATCTCGCCACTTGGACACAATTCCGTGAAAGCCTGTCCGCCCAATCAACGAGCGAAGGGAGCCAAGATTTCGCGGCTCCGTTCTCCACAGCCAGATTCCATTGAAGCCGTGCGCTGACAGCGTATAAATCGCCTTGTCGAACGCTCGTGCGCATCCGTCCCTCGATCTGCGATGCACCCGGCGAAGAACGCGAAACGTGTCGTTTTTGCCATCAGCCGCTAAACCTCTGCGCGCGCCTGCCGTTAATCCAGGCAAGACCTGCTTGCAATCGCGTAAATCACCTACCGCGGCACTCACACCGCGGCAGAGTCGAAAGGAGAATGACCGTGAACGAATTCGAATGGATGATGGCCGGCGTGTATCTCGCGGCGCTCGTCAGCGGCACGCTTTTCATCAGCGTGCTGGCGCGGCGTAGCTTGAACAAGGTAAGCGAGCGCGGGCGCTGAATCCCGCACCGTCAGAACTGCGGATCGAACAGCGCAACGGTACGGTCCAGCAACTTCTCGAGTAACGGACGCCGCCGCCACTCGTCGAGCGTAATGCGCTTCGACTTTGCGACATCGCTGTCGAAAATCTCCCGCTGTTGCCGGGCGAAATCACGGTCATAGATGTTGAGGTTCGCCTCGTCGTTCAGCTTGAACGACCTGCTATCGAAGTTCGTCGAACCGACCGAGACCAGATACTCGTCGACCACGATCACCTTGCAATGGAACATCGTCGGCTGATACTCGTGCATCTCCACGCCCGCGGCAAGCAGATCGCCCCAGCACGCCCGCGAAGCCTCGCGCACGGTATGCGTGTCGATACGCTTGCCCGGCGTGATGATGCGTACCTTCACTCCTCGCTTCGCCGCTTCGACGATCGCGTTGATGGTCAGTTTGTCCGGCACGAAATAGGCGCTCGACAAGTGGATGGAGTGCGTTGCGGCAGTGATCGCCATGAGATACATCAATTGCATGTCGTCGCTGCCGCCTGAAGGCGAACTGCTGAACATGTGTGCGAGGCCATCGCCGGCCGCTTCGATCTGCGGGAAGTACTTCGGGCCGTGCAGGACGTTGCCTGTCGCCTTTACCCAGTTGTCCATGAAGACCGCCTGCATCTGCCCGACCGCCGGACCCTCGATGCGATAGTGCGTGTCGCGCCAGTGCTTCTCGTCCTGCGCATGCCCGGTCCATTCATCCGCGATACCCACGCCGCCCGTGAAACCGATGTGTCCGTCGATGACGACCAGCTTGCGGTGCGTGCGGTCGTTCATGCGGCCAAGACCCGTCCAGTGCGGCTTGTGATACTTGACCACCTCGGCGCCCGCTTCGCGCAACGTGTCGAGATAGCGCTTGTCCATCTTCGACGATCCGACCCAGTCGAGCAGCACGTGCACCGCGATGCCAGCGCGCGCCTTGTCGGCAAGCGCACGCGCAATGTCCTCGCCTATCGCGCCCTTCCAGTAGATGAATGTTTCCAGCGTGATCGTGTGCCGCGCCGAACGAATGCCATCGAGCATCGACGGAAAGATTTCGTCGCCATTGACGAGCACGTTGAAGCGATTGCCGTCGACGACGGGCGGCCCGAGCAACAGGCCCATCGAGCGGATGAACTGCGGATCGTCGCTGGCGTAAAGGCGCTCGATCCTGTGTTCGATCTTCTTCTCGCCGCTCGTGAGGTTCGCCACCAGCAGCACGGCGATGAGCGTCACTACAACCGTCGACACAATCAGGACAATCGTCGTCATCCGCACGTCTCGTGTTGAAGATCCATCCGGAACCGCCCGGTTCCGGCCCAAGGTTCATTCGTCGCGAGAACTGCCTACTTCTTCAACGCCGCGTCGGTCTGTTTCGCAAGTTGGAGATGTTCGCGCAAGGTCGCCAGTCCATCGCCGGCGAGCGCCCTCACGTCTTCATCGCTCGCATGGACGGCCTGGTCGCTGAACAGCTTGATATCGGACTCGTGGTCGGAGAGGTTGTGCTTCATGAACAGGCTGTCGAACGCATGGCCGCTCAGCGGCTTGAGCGCGGTGTACGTTGCGCGCTGAGTGAGCGTGAGTTCGTCGGGCAAGCGGTAACCTTTCTGTTTCGCGAGCGCGACGATCTTGTCGTTCATCGCCTGATGGTCCTGAATCATGCGCTTCGCGAATGCCTGCACCGCCGCTTCATGCGACGATTTCAACGCCAGCTCGCAGGTTTGTATCTCCGCGCGCCCATCCTGCAGCGCATCGGCGAGGAACTTCTCGGCGCTGTCATTGGTGGCCGCGCTCGACAGCGAAACCCACGCCGCAAACAACGCGAACATCGATGCGCGGCATACGCGGCCGATGCGGTATCGGGCGGCGGGAAACGTGAAAGACCTGTCAATGCGCATCTCGTCATCCCCCTTGATGGGCCTCGTCAACCGGCGAAGCCGGACGTGAGGCTCATGCCGAGCGAGCAAGATGCGTTCCGCAGATGGACTGCGGAAACGAGATTCATCCAGCCTTGAGGACGTGCAGGCTGGAATCACTGAAGGGAATCGACGAAGCCGAAGCGACACGTGCATCCGGCTTCGCGACAGGCTTTTTTGCTTCACGCATCGACAGATAACGCAGACAGCACACGCGCAGAAACGATGCGAAGTTTGTCGGCATCTCGCCGGTCAATGCGACGAGTTCGTCGTAAAGCTTCGCAGCGAACTGACTCGTAGTGAGATTCTCCAGTCCGGCGATTTCGTGCAGGACGTCCCAGAACAGGTTCTCGAGGCGGACCGTGGTGATCACGCCGTGAATCCGCAGCGAACGGGTGCGCGATTCGTAAAGGATCGGGTCCGCGTTGATATAAACCCTACACATGGCGTCTTCTCCGTGCAGTCAGGAGCCGGACCCGCGTGGACCCGGCATCATTGATTGGCAAAGCTAGCGCAACATGCGACTCGTCACAATTGGGCGCAATCCGGAGCAAGCCGGAATTACACGCGCCGCGCCTGCATTTGCTGCGCGATGTAATCCGCCTGCCGGATCGCCAGCGTGACAATGGTGAGCGTCGGGTTCTCGGCCGCCCCGGTGGTGAACTGACTGCCATCGGAGATGAACAGGTTCGCCACTTCGTGCGCCTGGCCGTGCGAATTGCATACGCCGTCTTCCGCCTTCGCACTCATGCGCGCCGTGCCCAGATTGTGCGTCGACGGATACGGCAGCACGATGTAGGTCGCTTTCGCACCCGCCGCCTCATAAACGGCGCTACCCTGCTTGTATGCGTGATCGCGCATCGCTTCGTCGTTCGGGTGATCGTCGAAGTGCACATTCGGCACCGGCATGCCGTACTGATCCTTTACTTCGCTGTTCAGTGTGATGCGGTTGCTTTCTCGCGGCATGTCCTCGCCGACGATCCACATGCCCGCCGTGTACGCGTACTCGTCCATCACCTGCGCGAAGCTCGGGCCCCATGCGCCAGGATCGACGAACGCAGCATAGAACGGCAGGCCGAGGGAGACCGTCTCCATGTGATAACCGCCCGCGAAGCCGCGTTTCGGCTCGAACTTCGCCTCGTCTTCGATGATGCCCGCCATCGTCGTTCCCTTGAACATCTCGACCTTGTCGTTGAACACGCCGTAGACCGAGCCCGTCGTATGGCGCATGTAGTTGCGCCCTACCTGGCCCGAACCGTTGGCGAGACCATCGGGGAACTTGCTTGAATTCGAATTGAGCAACAGGCGCGGCGTTTCGATGGAATTGCCGGCCACCGCGACAATGCGCGCCTTCTGACGCTGAATCTTGCCGTCCTTGTCGAAATAGACGACGCCCGTTGCCTTGCCGCGCGCATCGTGCTCGATCTTCACGACGTGCGATTGCGGACGCAGCTCCATGTGGCCTGTCGTCTGCGCATGCGGAATCTCGGTGTACAGCGTCGACCACTTCGCGCCCATCCGGCAGCCCTGAAAGCAGAACCCGCGTTGAAAGCAGTGCGTGCGATCATCGCGGACAGTGCTGTTGATCGCCATGTGGCCCGTGTTGCATTCCTTGTAGCCGACCTTCACCGCGCCGGCCGACATCACCTTGAAATTGTTGTTGCCGGGCAGACCGGGCAAGCCGTTGGTGCGCGTGACGCCCATCTTCTTCTCGGCACGATCGTAGTACGGGTCGAGTTCGGCGCGCGTCAGGGGCCAGTCGAGCAGGTTGGCATCCTCGACATCGCCGTATGTCGTCCTTGCCTTGAATTCGTAGGGCTGGATGCGCAGGCTCGCGCCCGCCCAGTGCACCGTCGTGCCGCCGACCGTCTTGCAAATCCACGCGGGCAGATTCGGGAAGTCTTTCGCGAGGCGCCACGAACCGGATGTCGTGCGCTTGTCGAGCCACGAGAGCTGCTTGAATGCGTTCCACTCTTCCGTCGAAAAGTCGCCTTGCGTATGCATCGCACCGGCTTCGAGCACGACCACGTCGATGCCCTTCTGCGCGAGTTCGTTGGCAAGTGTGCCGCCGCCCGCTCCCGATCCGATGACCACGACGACGTGATTGTCGTTGTGTTTGAACTGCGCCTTGTTCTCTGCGTACATGACTGTCTCCGTAATCCGTTGTCCGTTCCGTTCGATGCCGCGAGGTCTGCGCCTCAACCGTCTTTCGGAATTGGACCGCTGTCGCCAGTGGGCGGATCGGGCAGCCATGACAGATTATTGAAGCCTTGATACAGATAGCCGCCATCGCCCTGTGCAGCGCCGTATCCGAAGTGCGCATAGGCCATCGCGTTGCTATAGAGCGAGACGACGGCCGTGGTGCGGATCGTCTCGAAGAACGGCGTGCCGGCGAGCGCGGCGACGTCTTTAGCCTGCTGATCGGGCGTGCGCTTGCTCCAGTCGGAACCGGCGGTTGCATCGAGCCTGGCGATGCCGTCGACCATCTGCTGTCTCACCAAAGGATCGGCCTTGGCCTTCGCATCGAGGTCCTTGACGGCGAGGGCGTAGACGGCGTCGTCGAGCGTCTTGTGCGGGAATACCTGCTTCGTGAACGCGAGCAGCACTTCGCCCTGATGCGTATCGAGTCCCTGAAGCTCGAGCGCCCAAACACGGCTCGGCGCGAGGCCAGCGAATATCGACGTGAAAGCGAGCGTCCCCACGAGGACGCCCGAGCCGCGCAGGAATTCGCGTCGCGTCAGTGCGATCCTTGGCGACGCGGATGACTCGGCATGACTGTGCTGACCGTCGTGCGCGCGAGCCGGCGCGACGATCGGGATGATCGGGTCTCGCATGTCTCTCTCCTTGTGGGGTACCGCTCCAGCTCATGTATTGGCGTCCGTTTTTTGCGCTTATTCGTAATGCCCGTGACGCTCGAGCACTTCGATCTTGTATCCGTCCGGGTCCAGGATGAAGAAGAAGCGCGCGATGAGCTGACCATCGTCGCCCTTGAACTCCTTCAGGTCGAGTGGCTCCATGCCGAGACCGATCAATCGGTCGCGTTCCGCCTTCGCATCCGCGACACTTACCGCCACATGCCCGTATCCGTCGCCGTGCGTGTACGGCTCCGTGCGGGCTTTGTTCCAGGTGAGTTCGAGTTCGCTCGCGCTTTCATCGTTACGCAGGTACGCCAGCGTGAAGTCCGGAAAATCCAGCCGGTGCGCAACGCGCAGCTCGAGCGCGTCCTGATAGAAGCGCAGTGACTTGTCCAGATCCCGCACGCGGATCATCGTGTGAATCAGTTTTGACATGGGTCGTTCCTCCTCTGATGCCAAGTGTAGGGGCGGCAAAATGTGCCGGGTAATGGCCGGTTATATGGAAGCTAGGACTTGCCCTAGGGACGGTGTAATCCCCTAGCATGCGTACCGCCGGCTCAACTCAACACAGATGATTACAAGCCTTTCATAGGCACGCGTTCGCATCACGTTTTGTTTCGATGCGCATCTGCATGAGACGGATTTGCCGGCCTCTCTGAATGATGCAAGCACATACGGGTAAACGATCTTTTCGGATATAAGCGCGTCCACCATATTTTCATTCGGTGTCCGACCGATTCCCGGCGCGGCCAACTACGAGTCTGGAGAGCAAGAATGCAAAACCGTTCATTAACGAGGCTGCTGGCTCGCGCCGTCGCGCCGCTATTTGCGATAGCGACAATGCTGGCCGCGCCCGCCTCCTTCTCCCATGATCGAGGCGACCGCGATCCGAGCGATGGCTGGCTGTCGACATGGACTGCAAGCGCCGACCGCAACAACAACATCACAACGCCGCAGAACTTCAACGCTGCCACGACCATTCGACAAATCGTGCACACGAGCGTTGGCGGCAATCAGGTGCGTGTGCGGCTCACGAATGAATTCGGTCTGTCGCCGGTCACGGTCGGTCCCGTGCATATCGCGGTATCGGCGGGAGGATCGAAGATCTATCCGAACACGGACAGGACGCTGACCTTCGGAGGAAAGACCTCGGTCACGCTTTACGCCGGCGCACCGATACTCAGTGATCCTCTCGATATCACCGTGGGTCCGTTCGCGAATCTGGCGATCAGCCTGTTCCTGCCACAGGCGACGAAGCTGGAGACCGTGCACCAGCTTGCGGTGCAGAACGCGTATGTATCGAGCGGCGACAACACCGCCTCGCCTGATCAGCCCTCGCCCAAGACCTACACGAACCGCTTTTATCTGTCGGGCGTGCTCGTCAACACGCGCGGGCGTACGGATGCCATCGTCGCGTTCGGCGATTCCATCACCGACGGCTTCTCGTCGACCGTCGACGCCAATCGCCGCTGGCCGGACAATCTCTCGCAACGGCTGAACAACGGGCAGTCGCACCACGGCACGGCGATTCTCAACGAGGCCATCAGCGGGAATCGCGTCCTGAGCGATGGCGCGGGCATCAGCGCGCTTGCACGCTATGACCGCGACGTGCTGAGCCAGCAAGGCGTCAAGTGGGTGATCATGCTGGAAGGCATCAACGATATCGGCTGGCCCGGCACGGCGCTCGATCCATCGGCGCCGCAGGCCACGGCGGAAGACATCATCGATGGCTACAAGCAGATCATCGCGCGCACGCATTTGCGGGGCATACGGATCATGGGCGGCACGCTCACGCCGTTCCGCAACGCGCTGCAGGGCACGCCCAACGTGGGGTATTACACGGCGCAGAAGGAATCCGTGCGGCAGGCCGTCAACGCCTGGATTCGCAATAGTCACGCGTTCGATGCCGTCGTGGACTTCGATGCCGTGATTCGCGATCCGGCGCAACCGACCTCGATGCAGACTCAATACGACAGCGGCGATCATCTGCATCCGAACGACGCGGGTTATGTTGCGATGGCGAATGCGATCGATCTTTCCATCTTGCGTTCGCGGGACAGGGACGACGACGGACGTTGATCTCTGCTTCAAATCGTCCGCAATGGACAAAGGCCGCGCGAACAAGCGCGGCCTTTGTCTTTTGCAGAATGAGTCGCGCTGATACTGCGGAACAAACCTTGCTTCCGAAGTGGAACAGCAGGCCAACTGCAAGCTCTGGGAAACCCGGCAGAAGGCTTTCCAACGGAGGACGCGCGAATGCATACCTCTTCTACCGAACCACGTGCGATCGTGGTCGTCTGCCACGGCGGCACAAAGACCGCGCGATCGCAGCATGAAGTCGATACGCAACGCGCGCTCGCTGGTCAACTCGCGCTGCTTCTGCACGCGTCGGATTGCGTCGATTTTGACGCCGCATGCAGCTATCCGCCGCAACGGTACTTCGTTCCTGATGACACGCTACCTGTTGAGACCGCCCGTCGATTAGGCATCGCCTCTGACGACGATCTTTTCGGCGGCGTCGTGCCATATCCGTTCGTCGGTACAAAAGTCGTCGTGCATGGTCTGCCGCCCGGCGCGCAAATCAAGCCGGAAGGATGGCAAGACTCACTCGGCGAACGCGTAAGCGAACTGGTGCTGCCCGGTTTCTCTGCCTTTACTCGCGACGACGCACACACCGCCGCAGCGCTGCTTCTTAGGAACGGCCCGGTACGCCTCAAACGCCCTTCGGGCATCGGCGGGGCGGGACAGGCGGTTATCGCAAATCGACGGGAACTCGACACGCAACTGAACGGCATCGGCGATGCCACGCTCATGACCGAGGGCATCGTGCTGGAGCGCAACTTGCGCGAGATCACGACGTTCAGCGTCGGAGAAGTCCGCGTGCGTGGGCGTCATGCGAGCTATTACGGCGTGCAACGGCTCACGCAAAATAACCACGGTCACGCGGTCTATGGCGGCTCGGAGCTTGTCGTCGTGCGCGGCACGCTGGATGCGCTGCAGCGCACGGATATGCCCGGCGGAGCGCGCGCCGCCGTGCAATGCGCGCGCGAATTCGATGACGCCATTCGCAGCGCGTTCCCCGGCTTCATTGCATCGCGAAGAAACTACGATGTTGCCTCGGGCGTCGACGAGAACGGTCATGCCTATCGCGGCGTGCTGGAGCAGTCATGGAGAATCGGCGGTGCGAGCGGCGCGGAAATCGGCGCGCTTCGCGCGTTCGAGAACGATCCGGCGCTGACTGTCGTGCGGGCATCCACCGTCGAACTGTATGGGGAAGACGTTGATGTCCCTGCTAACGCGGGCATCATCTATCAGGGCGTCGACGCGCATTCGGGACGCGTCACCAAGTTCTTCACGGTCGAGTCCGGCCCGCGCACGAGAGGAGCAAGCGAATGACAGCAGGCCGCCAGCAGATACAAATTCCCGTCGATCGCGGCTATCTCGATGGCACGCTCGTCGTGCCTCAGACCGCGATTCCGGGCATCCTGTTCGTGCATGGCTGGGGCGGCAACCAGGAGCAGTACATGGAGCGCGCACGGCAGGCGGCGGCGCTCGGTTGCGTGTGCCTCACGTTCGATCTGACCGGCCACGCGCGCACGCAGGAAGAACAGGAGACGGTGACGCGCGAGACGAATCTCAACGACGTGCTCGCGGCATACGACACGCTCGTCGCGCATCCGCTCGTCGATGCGACGTCGATCGCCGTGGTCGGCAGCAGTTACGGCGGCTATCTCGCGTCGATCGTCACGTCGCTGCGCCCCGTGCGCTGGCTGGGGCTTCGGGTGCCGGCGCTCTATCTCGACGAGGGATGGACGCTGCCCAAGCGCGCGCTGCATAAGGAGCACGATCTCGCCGCGTATCGACGACGTATCGTTGCGGCCAGCGAGAATCGCGCGCTGCGGGCGGCCGCCGAATTTCGCGGCGACGTGCTGCTGGTCGAATCCGAGCACGATGAGACCGTGCCGCATACGGTGCTCGCCAGTTATCTGCAAGCGTTTCTGCAGGCGCACTCGCTGACGTATCGCGTGATCGAAGGCGCGGATCACGGACTGTCCGACGAAGGCAGTCAACGTGCGTACACGGCGCTCGTCGTGAGCTGGCTTGCGGAGATGATTGGCGGAAGTCGTGCCGGAAGCCGTGGCGAGGCGCCCGAACTCATCAAGTGACGAGGAGACGTGCATCTGGCGCGCGCCCGATCGGCTAACACGCGCGCTCGCACTGAACCGATCGTCATGCCGCAAACCTCTTCCCTGTTGGAACGCACCCTGAACGCCATCGCACGTCGTTATCGTCTGCCGAACTTCGATGCGCATTCACTCGATACCCATGCGTTCAGTCCCGAGACGGCGCTGGCGCTCGTCATCGAACAGGCTCGCATCGCGACGGCAGGCGGCGCTGTGCCGGATGCGGCGCTAAAACAGCGCTTCTTCGATACGCTCGCGCGCGTGATCGCCTGTGCGATGCATCCTCACACCGGCGATGCGGTCTTTCAGGCGATGCTGCTTCGGCATCGTGAAACGACGGTTCAAGAATACGCGTCGCTGTCCGCACAAGCTGAACGCGATCGCCGATTCGTTCACGCCGCCGTCAATGGGATCGCGCATCCGGCGAAGCTGCAACGCATGGTGCCTGGCCAGCAACGAGAACTGCTGGCTGCGTTGCATGCGTCGGCGGATTCATCGTCGTGGGGACAAGTCGAAGATCATGCTCGACGTTTGCTCGATCTGCGTGACAGTGCAGGCGATGCCTCCGTCAAGCGGCGCGCGCAGCAGTTGTTGAACGACGGGGCGCTCGTGCGGCTACGAACGCTTCAGTCATTGGAGGGCGATGTATCCGTTCAACAATATCGATTGCTTCTGGACCAGCACGGTCCTCGCTCGGGAAGCGCTGCCGCCGCCGCACGAGGAGTCGCCGCCAAGCAGCGCGGTGCCGACGTCGAAGCGCTCGCCGCCCGCGCACTCGAAGCACTGGCTCAACGACTGAACGAGGCGGAAGCGCCAGTGTCATATCGCGTTGTCACGTCGATGCGTGTTCCAGCATCGATGCCTTCGAGTCACGAGCACGCGAAGACTGAATGGGACGCCGTGCTGTTGCGGCAAGCAGCGACGGTCCACGATGCAGCGGTCTGGGACGTGTGCCTTCTAATCGAAGCGAAGGCTTCCGTCGATGCGGCATCGACGGACTTTGCGCGGCTTCTCCGTGGCATGCGCCTGCTTGCCAGCGCCGACGCAACCGACGATTACTCGTTTGAAACGCAGCAAGGCATCGTGCGTATTCGAGGAGCGTCGCTGCATGCGCTTCCTGTGGAGGGCGACCGCGTCGCGAATACGGTGCTGTATTGCTGCGACGCCCTCCCCGATGAGCCGCCGCGACTGCTCAACGCGGCGAGCAGGATGCAACTCTTGTCCGCGCCGGCCAGTCTTGCTTATGCAAGCACGTTGATGGACGAAGCGCATGCCGACTCCCGCGCGCTGGAACCCGTATGCCATGCATTGATCGAATCGCCGCGATGGAAAAGCGTGCTCGACCAATACGCGATGCTGCGGCAGGTGCGCGAATTGATGGTCCATGCATGCGATCTGCTCGGTGCGATGGAGCAGTGAGGGAAGGTTTTCATAAGGCCTCAGCGAGCACATGGCTATCGCATCAAGCATCGTGCAAACGAAGATTCTGAAGATCAGTCCAATCGATGCTTTCCCACGCATAGGTGCGCACCGAATTCTCGCTGCCGCCTCGCCAAACATTCGGCGTAAAAGCATTGAGCATCCAGCGCATTACGCGGCCACTGAAACCATGCGAGTTCACTTGCACGCCGACGACCACGCATTCGCCACCCCGCTCTTCTGCGACGATTCCCGCAATCCGCCCGACGCTTTTGCCACTGCGCGAATGGATTGGCACTCCGACGAGTCCGTCTAGCGCGATGACGTTCATCATCGCGCTCCGGGCAGGCGATCAATCACGCGCGCTTGCAACCAGCGCTGCCAGTCATGCACCGGCGTATCGTCGCAACCGATGTCGAGTTGGATATCCACGCCGATCTTGCGCACGTTCGTCCATGCAATGCGATACGGTTCCGTTCGATGCGAAAGCCCTGCCTTTACAAGTAGTGCCCGCACCATGCCCTCGGTGCGCGATCCGAAGCGCCGTGCGATGACGATCGTACCGGTTTCGATCGCAACGAGGCGTGGCAACTGGCCTTCCCGCAGTTCGGCGATCAGTCCATCGGCGCGGCCCATTCGCACGCCGTTGCGATCGACGAGTTGCTTGTCCAGCACGTCGTGCACGAGGTCCATCATGTGCCTCCGATGATTTGCAAAGGAAGGGTCACGACGCCGAGCACGAAAGCAAGCCCGGTGATGCCAAGCACCGCCGCATTCGATACCGGCCCGTTCCGATGTTCGCCCATGTAGTGCTCGTCGTTCATCAAAACAATGAACGGGACGACCATCAACGGAAGATTCACAGCGGTGAGCGCCATCGAAAGAATGGTCAGCTTGAGCGGGTCGGCGCCGGCGGCAATCGGTATTGCCCCGATGACGAGCGCGCACGTATAGGCGAGACTGAAGCCGGGATTCGCGCGCGGCGGGCAATCCTGTCCCCAGTTCCAGCCGAAGCTCTGCGCGAATAGATAGCCCTGCAACAACGCGACTTCCACCGCTGCACCGAACGATGCGATAGCCAGCGACGCCGCAAAGAGTGCAAAGCCCCACATTCCAAACGTGTCGATGAGCAGCAGCGGCAGTTGATGAAAGTCCTCGATGCTCTCGATGCCGTGCGCGTGCATCGACTGCGCCGCGACCACGAGCACCGCCGCGGAGATGACGCCGCCGAACGTCATGCCTAACGCGGCAATCGCTCGATTAGCGCCGATATAGCTGCGATCCCATCGGTCTTCTATGGCCCCGGAGGAATAGAAAAGAAAAAGCGTCGGCGACAGCGACGCGCCGAGAATGCTCGCGGCCATGAACCAGTATGTAGCGGCCTGCGTGTGCGGCTTGCTCGGTATCGCGGAGGCGGCGACTTGCGCCCAGTCCGGCTGAAGCCTGAACGCGGCGACGACGAAGCATAGCGTGATGAGGCCCAGCGACGTCACGCCTTTTTCCAGCATGCCGAACGTGCCGCGCCATAGAAACAACCACGATGCGACAGCCACGGGGACCGCCCACCATCGATATGTGATTCCGGTCGCGAATTCGAGTGCGATGGATACCCCGCCGATCTCGGCGCTGAGGACGAGCAGACTGACGAGCACCGTCGTCACGAGTGGCCATGCCAGCACCTTGATGCCGAAGCGATCGCGAATGCCATCGATGATGGTATGCCCGCTTACCGCCGAAAAGCGTCCGGCCATTTCGACCAGAAACGCGACGCAGATAGTGCCGAGCACGACTGCCCAGACGAGCTGCACGTTGAACGCTGCGCCGGCTTGCGCGGCCGTGGACATCTCGCCCATCTCGAGGAACCCGCCGATGCTCGTCACCACGCCCAGCGATATTTCGAGCAGCTTCTTCATGAGCCGGATTCCCGATGAGTTTGCTTCCACGCGTCAAGTGCCGCAGTGGACTTGCGCAGACGCGACAGCACGAGTTCGACGCGCGCTTTGTCACCGGCATCGACTGCATGACGCGCTGTATCGAGGTCATGCGCGATGTCTTTCATCGGGGCGCTCACGGACGACGATATCGAGCCTGGCAGCTTGTCGATGCGCTTGCCGAGCGCCTCACCGGTGCTTTCCAGCGAACGCTTCACGTAGGCGCGCGGTACGCCGTCGTTCATCCAGCCGTCGAGCCACATCGACGCGGATCGCGCGAATGACAGCGCGATGCGCGCATCAGTCTGTTCCTCGTCGGATGACGAGCATGCCGTGCAGGCCATGGTCACTGCCAGGGCGGCGGCGACGGCGCGGGTCTTCACGGCGTCGTCCCTCTCAATCCGCTTGCTCGTCGCACCATCGCGTTGCCCACTGCTGTGCTGCATCGACGGCCTCGGCCTCGCTTCTGTATTCGCCGATATCCCCCGACCACTTCACCTCTTCACGCGTGCCTTCTTCCGATGCAATTCGAAGAATCTTCGCGCGTGCATAGTATCGGCCGCCCTCGTTCAGGCACGAAGCTTCGATGCGGAAGTGCTTGTAGTCGAGATCCATGATGGTATGCCCCTCCGCATTAATGCTCACCGCATGATGTTCATTGCTCGTTCGCGATGCTGAGTGCATCGTCGATTGACAACGTATGCCGCATCGCCTCGGCAAGCGCGCTCATCTGCCGATTACGTTCACACCCCACTGCCGCGACGAGTTTTCCCTTGTCGCCGAACAGTGCGATGAACTCGAAGTTCTCCGGCGATCCTGTGATGACGGTCTGATCCCAGTGACGCGCGTGGCCGAGATACTCGATGTTCTTGCCGAAGTGATACGTCCAGAAGAAAGGCACGAAAGGCTCTTTCGGCGGCGAGCCGAGCATCGCGTGCGCGGCGATGCGCGCGTGCTGTTGCGCCAGCCGCCAATGCTCGACGCGTATGCGCCCGCCCGGCTCGATCGGCAATTCGAAACGCGCGATATCGCCCGCCGCGAAGAGGCCGTCGGCGGCTTGCATCGACGCGTCCACGTCGAGGCTGCCGTCGTCGTTTCGATCGACGTTGACGATGAAGTCCGTCGCCAGCCGGATGCCCAGGCCGGCGACGATGAAGTCGCAGTCGATGGTCTTGCCGTCATCGAGCGTCACGCGCAAGCGCCGCTCGCTGCCCTCTTCGTTGCGCGCGACGGAGACGGCATGCCGCCGCATGCGGAACTGCACGCCATGCGTTTCGTGCAGACCTTGCACGAGCCGCGCGACTTCGGGGCCGAACTGCTTTTCGAACGGCACGTTGCCGGGCGATACCACCGTCACCGCGACATCGCGCCCGCGCAGCGCAGCCGCGACTTCCAGGCCGATGAAGCTCGCGCCCAGCACGAGCGCGTGACTCTTCTTTACTGCGTTGTCCACGAGACGCCGTGCATCGTCGCGGCCACGCAGAAGCCGTATGTATTCGACGACACCTTCGGCATCGCCGCCTTGCAGCGACGGACGTTTCGGCACGCCGCCCGTTGCGATGAGCGCGGCATCGTAATGAATGGACGGTGCGCTGCCGATATCGATTCGCTTCGCACTCGCGTCCAGCGCATGAACTTCGGCCTGTATGACTTCGATCGACTCGCGGGCGAAGAAATCGTCCGGCAGCAACATCGGCACTTCATCCGGTGACATTTCTCCAGACGGTACAAACTTGCTCAGCGACGTTCGATCGTAGGGCGTGCGCGGTTCACGCTCGATCACGACGATGCGCCCCGCGAAGCCCGCCTGACGCAACGTCGAAACCGCAGCAGCGCCCGCTGCGCCGAGTCCGATCACCGCGAACGTCCTGCCATCCTTTGGCTTCGATTCGGCCGGCTCGTCGAACGGTATCGCGCTGGCAAGGATGTCGTCGCCATCGACTTGCACCGGATAACGCTTGAGCGGCATCAGCGGCGGCGGTTCTACGAGGCCGCCGGTTTCAATGTCGAATGTCCCTCTGTGCCATGGACAAATCAGCCGGCCGTTGCACAACGCGCCTTCCTCCAGCGGTGCGCCTGCGTGCGGGCAATCCGCCTGATAGCCAAGGACGTGCTCTCCGGAGCGGATCAACAGTATGGGCGCATCGCCGATTTCGACGCGCTTCATCGCGCATGCGTCCAGATCCGACAGCGCCGCGACTTTCTGCATATGAGTTTGATCGGTCATTGCCGTGCTCGTGAGGAAGTGCCCGGGTCAAGCGAGCAACGCGCATGCCGACCTCGCCAAAGGCCGCTCCGTCGACACGTGTCCTCGACAGGTACGGTCCTTGCCTTCACATAGTCGATAGATGTGATTCGCCAGCGCGGCGATCAGCGCCAGCCACGGAGGAATGCATGAACGATATGACTCGCGGTCCGCGTAAGCGCGCGATCCCGGCTTCATGGCGCGTCCACAAAGAGGACGCGTTCAATGCCACATTGGAAGAAGTGCTCGCGGGCGTGCTCTTCACGAACGACCGTTGCGCGAGCCGTGTTGCAACGCTGAACGAACTGCGCGGTCTTGACCTGGACAGACTGCCGCTGCCCGGCTCTGGAAATACAGCATCGCGTTGGCGTGCGCTCGGGGCTGTCGCGGCATGCGACTTGTCGCTCGCGAAACTCTATGAAAGCCATGCCGATGCACTCGCCATCCTTGCGGAGTTGCATTGCGCGGAGCATGCGCCACGCGGAACATGGGCCGTATGGGCCGCCGAACCGCCCAACGCCCGCCTTGTTGCGCGAACAGTGAATGGACAGTCGTTGCTTCTCGACGGCACTAAGGCATGGTGCTCGGGCGCGCGTCATATCACGCATGCGCTCGTCACGGCGTGGCGCAACGACGAGCCCGTGCTGGCCGCAGTGGACCTGTCGCAGCAAGGCATCGAGATCGACGAAAGCGGTTGGCAAGCCGTCGGCATGCGCGCGACAGGCACCGCGAGCGTGCGCTTCGACGGCGTGCAGGCGACGTTGATCGGGGATGCCGAAGCATATGTGAATCGTCCGGGCTTCTGGCATGGCGGCGCGGGCATCGCGGCATGTTGGCTCGGAAGCGCAGCGGCCATCGCAACGACGCTCATCGACAACGTTGCACGCCGCGACGATCCGCACGCGCTCGCGCATCTCGGCGCAGTGGACGCGGCGCTCGCCTCCGCTGCCGCATTGCTGCGCGAAACGGCTGCATCGATCGACGCGCATCCTTCATCCAGCGCGCAGCAAGGGGCGCTGCGTGCGCGCGTTGCGATCGATCGCGTGGCGATGGACGTCATCACACACGTGACGCGCGCGATCGGTCCGGCGCCCGCCTGCACCGACGCATGGCTCGCGCGCGCACTCGCGGATCTGCCGATCTTCGTCCGCCAGAGCCACGCCGAACGCGATGAAGCAGCGCTCGCAAAGACGCTGATCGACGACTACGCACGAAGCAACCGATGACGCGCAAGCTCATCGTCCGGTGGCACCACCGATAACGAAAAGCACAAACAAGGACCGAGCATGTCCACTTCGCGAATTTACTTCGACGATCTTTATCGCAACAACGATGATCCCTGGCGATATCGAACGAGCTGGTACGAGCGTCGCAAGCGCGATCTCGTGCTCGCTTCACTGCCGCGCGAGCGATATGAATCAGCCTTCGAACCGGCCTGCTCGAACGGAGAACTATCCGCGATGATCGCTCGCCGATGCACGCGCCTGCTCGCATGCGACGTCAGCGAGGCGGCGGTGCGCAGCGCAAGCGAGCGCCTCGCGGATACATCGAACATCACGCTCGAACAGCGCGCCGTGCCCGACGACTGGCCAACCGATGCACGCTTCGATCTGATCGTCATCAGCGAGCTTGCGTACTATCTTTCGCCCGAAGCCACTGCGACGCTCGCACAGCTTGCATCGACTTCTTTGAGCGATGACGGCGCGTTCGTCGCATGCCATTGGCGGCATCCATTCGAAGGCAAGCTGCAATCTGCTGAAGATATTCATGCGACGTTCGACGCCGCGTTTCATGGCGTGCGCATCGTTCAACATGCGGAAGCCGACTTCATCCTCGACGTGTGGTCGAAAGACGGGCGCTCGATCGCACAGCGCGAGGGCATCGCATGATCGGCATTGTGATCCCCGCGCATAACGAGGAAGCCTTTCTTGCTGATTGCCTCGAAGCGGCGCAACGCGCAGCCGCACATGCCGCACTGCTCGATGAGACCGTTGAAATCATCGTCGTGCTCGACAGTTGCAGTGATAACTCGATGTCCATCGCGCAGTGTTTCGACGTGCACGTGCTGACGCTCGATGCGCGCAATGTAGGACGTGCGCGCGGAGCGGGCGCGGACTTCATGCTAGAGCGCGGCGCGCGCTGGCTTGCCTTCACGGATGCGGACAGCCGCGTCGCGCCGGACTGGATCGTCGAGCAGCTCAGGCTGGAGGCGGATGCCGTGTGCGGATGCGTGACCGTCGATGACTGGAGCCTGCACGAATCGGCCACGCGCGAGGCTTTCTATCGCGGATACACGCATGCGGACGCGCATCGCCATGTGCATGGCGCGAACCTCGGTGTATCGGCACAAGCGTATCGGCGGGCAGGCGGCTTTCCGCCGCTCGCATGCAGCGAAGACGTTGCGCTAACCTTGAAACTGGCGGAGACCGGCGCACGGATCGCATGGAGCGCGGCCCCGTGCGTCGTGACGAGCGCGCGCACTGCATCGAAGGCAAGAGGCGGCTTCGGCGATACGCTCGCCGCGCTAGCGGAACGAGAAGCGCAAGAAGTGCTTGCAGAAGCGGCCGCGGTGACGAACACGCAGCGCGAGGAAGCCTGATCGAGCGCTAGACGTCGCTCATGAATCTTTGATGACAACCGGTAGATCGCGCGTCGTCGGTATGCAACTTGCCTCCATCTATCGAGTCAAGACTACGGATAACGACATGAAGAAGATTGACGCAGATACCGGCGCCCGTGACAACCAGACTGCGGAAACCAGCTTCTCTGCATACGCTGAACCGCTCGTCGGCGATGCCATAGCCGAAGCCGCAACCCTCGAAGCCGCTGCCGATGCAGAGAAGCTGCATAAGCTGCGGGTCGCGCTTCGTCGCTTGCGGACTCTGATCTGGGCATATGGTCCGATGCTCGATTCGAAGTTCGGTACGCAACAGCGGGCGATCTACAAGTTTCTTGCGAACGCCGCTGGCAATACACGCGACTGGGACATTCTGATTCAACTCGTCGAAGCAACGGGCGAGCACGACGCGGCGGAATCGTTCAAGCAAGCTCGTGCGGAGGCATCGCAAAGAAGCCTGGCGACGCTTTCACATGCCAATGTGAAGCAAGTGCTGCGCGAAGCGGTGAGCGAGGCGAATCGCGAACTGAACACGGCGGCGAAGCGGACGCCGCTGGTCAAATTCGCGAGAAAACGCGTGGCCACGGCTCAGAAGCAACTCGAGAAGCGGATGCACACTGCTTCCAAAGCCAGCCGCAATGACTACGCGTCGTTTCATGAGGTGCGCAAGGCGGGTAAAAAAGTACGTTACCTGGTTGAATTTTTTGGGCCGTTGATCGGAAAGAAGCAACGCAAAGGGCTCAAGGATCTTAAGCGAATCCAGAAGCGCTTTGGCGCGCTCAACGATGTCGTCGCTACGCTGGATTTGCTGCAGCAACATCGGTCGTCACCGGTCGATGGCGCGGCAGCCGAAAGAGCGCTGCATGCGTTGCATAAGGAACAGAAGCGTCGATTCAAGGCGGCTGCAAGGCTGCTTTAAGCGGCTCGACGTCAGACAGGAGAACATCGTGACTCTGCAACTCGTGAGATCCAATCCGCTACCGCCGGTTATCCGCTCGATGTCGACGCCAGACGATGAGCCCGCCGACGCCGACAGCGACGACCTCGACGATGTGCTCGACGAGACCGGCGCAGTGACGAACCGCAGCGACGGCAAGACGGGCACCGACACCGAAGCCGAGCCTAATCGCAAGTCTTGACCGTCAACGCGGCATCGCCACGGCCTGCCGCACTTCCGCCGCCCGCACGAATTTGCCGGCACCCAGATGATGAATCGTATGCAAGTCTGCATTCGATTCATCGATGGTCCAGTGCCCGTTCGCGAATACGCGCGCATCCGCTGCCGCTGCCACGACCTCCGCGAAACACGTGTCGTAAGCCTGCTCCGTATGCGGCTCGCTGATTAGCCGGCATTCCAGCCAGGCCGCACAGCCGCTCTCGATGAGCGGCACCCCCAATACCGGTCCCTTCGTCGATTGAATTTTGAATGCATCGAACTTGTCGATGTCGCGGCCGCTCGTCGTTCCCACGGCATAGGCAAGATCGATCAACGCCGCGCCCGGCACGCATACGCCGAATGTGCCACTTGCCGCGACCAGTTCGCGGGTGAAGGTGTTCTTGTCGATCACGATAGCGATACGCGGCGGCGTGAACTCGACGGGCATCGACCAGGCCGCCGCCATGATATTGCGCCGATCGCCGTGGGCGCTCGTGACGAGGACGGTCGGACCGTGGTTGATCAAGCGGCTGGCGTGTTCGAGTGCGACGGGAAGAAATTGAGTCATGGAGAAATTGGCTAGAAATGTGGAGACGCGAGATTGTAGGCGCCCGTTGAAACGCCTTGACAGACACTCTTACGATATATATCTTTAGATATGTTTACGACAACCTAAGGACCCTCATCATGAGATCTCACCATTGCGGGCGGGATGGCAAGCCCGGCGGAAATCACCATCATCGGCATTTTGAATTCGACTCGCCCTTCGCTCTTCCGCACGTCGCGCACGCGCTCTGGGGCATGATCGGGCGGCATCGGCATGGCGGCGGCGGACGTTTCGGCGGCGGCGGTGGCCCGGGCGGCCTCGGCGGATTCGGGGACGGCCCCGACGACATGGGCGGCATGCCGCGTAGCCGCAAGTTCTCGTCGGATGACCTGCAACTGCTGCTGCTGGCGATGCTCGAGGAAGCGCCGCGTCACGGCTACGAGCTGATCAAGGCGCTGGCTGACCGCTCCAACGGCTTCTATACGCCGAGTCCCGGCATGGTGTACCCGGCGCTGACGTATCTCGAAGAACTGGGCTACGCAACGGTCGAACTCGAAGGCAACCGCAAGCGTTACGCGCTGTCCGACGGGGGCCGTGAGTACCTTGCCGCGAATCGCGAACGCGTCGACCTGATGCTTGCAAGGCTTTTACATTTTGCACGCAAGATGGACCTCGTGCGTCGCGCCTATGCGGGCGAAGAACCAGACGAAGCAGCCGCCGGTTCGGGATGGGCGCCCGAACTGGTCGCCGCCCGGCGCGCTTTGAAGCGGGCTTTGCTTCTGCGCACCGATGCATCGCAGGATGAACAGCGCCGTATCGCGGAAATACTCGCGCGTGCGACGGCGGAAATCGAACAGGGCGACGCACGCCCGGAAGCCTGAAGGACCACCCGATGAACGATTATTCCGTCAAGGAGCGGCAGGACCGCCCCAATCTTGAAGTCACGCGCGTGCGCCATGCGCTCAAGTTCCGGTTGCTGCAAGTAAGCCGTGTGCATGCGCTCAACCCGCGTTTCGTCCGGGTGACGCTGACCGGCGAGGCGCTCGCGGATTTCGAAAGCGTGTCTTTCGACGACCACGTGAAGGTTTTCTTCCCGCAACCCGGCGAGACGATGCCCGTTGTTCCCGAGGCGGGTCCGGATGGTCCCATATTCGATCCGGCAAAGCCTCGCCCGATTTCGCGCGATTTCACGCCGCGCCGTTTCGATCGCGAAGCGCTCGAACTGGATATTGAATTCGCTTTGCACGATGCTGGCCCGGCGACAGCGTGGGCGTCCCAGGCTTCGCCGGGCCAATTTCTTGGTATCGGCGGTCCACGCGGTTCCTTCGTGGTGCCCACGGACTTCGACTGGCATCTGCTGATCGGCGATGAAACCGCGCTGCCTGCCATCGCGCGTCGCCTCGATGAACTGCCCGAGGGCACACGCGCAGCCGCGCTGATCCAGGTGGCCGATCCTTCGTCGCGCATTGAACTGCACTCCCGCGCCAATCTGTATGCGCAATGGTGCTATCGCAACGAGCACGGGCATTCGAACGATCTGCTGCTTGCGTTGCGCGAACTCTTCTTGCCCGACGGCGAAGGCTACGTCTGGGCCGGCGGCGAAGCGACGCTCATGCGCGCAGTGCGCCAGTTGCTGTGCAACGAGCGAGGCATCGACAAGCGACGCATTCGTGCATCGGCCTATTGGAAGCGCGGCGAGCAAGGCGTGCATGGGACGATCGAAGACTGATTCAGTAGGTTAATCGGAGAAGAAGAAGGCGGCCGATAAATTAAACTGATGGCTCGACGTCATCTGTTTCGAGCGAATGGACAACCGCGAACTGCTCAATCTCTCGTATTTGCGCGCATTCAGGCTCGTCGCCCAAACCGGTAGCGCGACGCGCGCCGCAGCCGCACTATTCCGGGCGCAATCGGCGGTCACGCGCTCATTGCAAGAACTGGAAGCGGCGGTGGGCGAAACCCTGCTCGAGCGCCGTCCGTCAGGCATGTTGCCGACGCCCGCCGGACGCGCCGTGCTGCTGCGATGCGAGCGCATCTTCTCCGAACTCGAAACACTTGCGCAATGGTGCGCCGCGCGGCAGTCGCGCCGGCGTTCGGCATCGGGTAATGCGTTGCCAGCGTTTCTGTTGAATACGCGGCGGTTGCAGTTGTTTTCCGCACTCGCTCGTCATCGGCATATGCCAAGCGCAGCGCAAACGCTCGGACTGAGTCAGCCTGCAGTGAGCAGTGCAATTCGCATCATGGAGACGGGCGCGGGCATGCAGTTGTTTCACCGCAGCCCGCGCGGGCTGTTGCTGACTAGCGAAGGCGAGACTTTCGTACTGCACGTGCGTCGCGCGCTCAATGAATTGCGCCATATTCCCGACGATCTCGCTGCCTTGCGCGGCACGATTCAAGGCTATGTGACGGTCGGCGCGCTGCCGCTTGGCCGGACATTGATTTTGCCCGGCGCGATTGCGCGCGTCGCGGCGCGCTATCCCGGTGTGCGGATCGCAACCGACGAAAGCGCCTATGAACCGCTCGTCGCCGGATTGCGAGCGGGCGATATCGATTTCGTTCTTGGCGCGCTCAGAGCGAACGATGCATCGAGCGGCCTCGCAAACGAACGGTTGATGTCCGAAGACATGGTCGTCATTGCGAGGCGGGATCATCCGCTAGCGCGGGTTCAAGCATTAACGCTGAAAGAATTGATCTCGGCGCAATGGGTTTTGCCACGCAGCCATGCGCCGGCGCGCGGCATGTTCGAATCGCAATTCAGGCGGCTCAAACTCAAACCGCCGATGCCGACTGTCGAGACGGCGGATCTTGCCGTCATTCGCGGACTGCTCGCGCATACGGACATGCTGGCGGCGGTATCCGCCCAGCAGTTGCACTACGAATGCGAAGCGGGACAACTCGTCGTACTCGATATTGCAATGCAAAACACGCGTCGCGATATTGGCCTCACGGTACGCGCGGGCAGCACGCCCTCACCGGCCGCGCGCGCATTGATCGATGCAATCCGGCTCACCGTCGATGAGTTGCGGCATACGTCGGGCATCGCCAACCGGATAACGCACATGGCATAGACAACGCGGTGGCGCTTAGCCGACTCAGAAATTTGTTCGACGGGATCGGGAATAAAATGCCAACGCGCCTGTTCTCTCTCTGAAGAAGCGCGCCTGCAACCGGCTGCGACGGGCAACGAGCGACGGATCGAGCATGGATATCCGCAATGACCTGATGGAGCATGTGCCACGATTGCGCCGCTATGCGCGGGCGCTGCTGACCAATCGCGAGCTCGCCGACGATCTCGTACAAGACACGCTCGAACGCGCGCTTTCGCGAAGCCGCACGTTCGAGTACGGCACTGACCTGCGGGCGTGGCTTTTCACGATCATGCACAACGTCTTCGTTAATCAGGTGCGCAAGGCTTCGGCACGCGTGGTGCATGTTTCCGTCGACGATGAAGCCTTCGGCGAAACCGAGCTTGCCGCATCGGGCGGCCAGTTGCATTCCCTAGAAGTGCGCGATCTCGACTATGCCTTGCAGCGTCTTCCAGCGGAACAGCGCGAGGTCGTCCTGCTCGTCGGACTCGAAGAAATGAGCTACGCCGAAGTGGCGAACGCGCTGAGCGTGCCGATCGGCACAGTCATGTCCCGGCTCTCGCGCGGCCGCGAACGGCTGCGCTCTTTGATGGCGGGCGCCCAGCCCGGAGCGAAACTGAAGGTGGTGCGATGAGCGAGCAACCGGCTGCAATCAGCGAAGATGACATTCATGCGTATGTCGATGGCGCGCTATCGTCCGAGCGCCGCGAGCAAGTGGAACGCGCGATTGAACTCAACCCGGCGCTGGCTGCGCGCGTGAGCGATTATTTCTCGCTGAATAACATGTTCCATGAGCGCTATGACCGGGTTCTCAATGAACCGATACCGCCTCGCCTGCGCGCGTTGGAAAACAAGCGGCGCGCATGGAGCGGCGCTAACTGGCCGCAATTCGCCGCCCTGGCTGCGACGCTCGTGCTTGGCATCGGTATCGGCGTTGGCACTGGTTCGTATTTGCCTTGGGCCAATTCATCGCGGGTTGATACGGTCGCCGCCGACACGAGCGAAACGATGGCGCGCGAAGCCGCGCTCGCGCATGTGGTCTATATGCCGACGGTCGATCGTCCCAGTGAAATCGGCAAGGACCGGGAACACGACTTCGTGCAGTACTTGTCCAACAAGCTTGGAACCGATGTCCATCCTCCGATGCTGACGAAGAGCGGCTTTCAGTTGATGGGCGGCCGCATTCTGCCCGGAGAGGATGGCCCGATGGCGCAGTTCATGTACCGCGATGCAAAAGGCGAGCGCGTGACGCTCTGCATATCGCAGCGCAAGACGAGCGCCAACACCACTGCATTCAAGCTCTATCAGGATGGGCCTGTGAGCGTGTTCTACTGGATCGACGGCGCGTTTGGCTATGCGGTGTCAGGCGGTATCGATCGCAAAGTCATGCTCGAACTCGCGCACGATGTCCACGCGCAACTGGCTGAAACGACGCCGGGCTGAGTCGCCTCTGCTAACCTTGAGCGTATTGAAAGCCCCGATACGCCATGAACGATCACGTGCAGTTCGCCGAACTCAATTGCGGCGCTTATCCCCTGAGCATCGAATATCAATGGATCAACGCTGATCGTTCCGATGCGCCCGTCGTCCTTTTTCTGCATGAGGGCCTTGGCTCGATTGCGCTTTGGAAAGACTGGCCGCAGTCTCTATGTGATCGGCTCGGATGCCGTGGCCTCGTCTATTCACGCCCGGGCTATGGACGCTCGACACCGCGTCCGGCGGGCGAAAAATGGCCGGTCGACTTTCTGCATCTTCAGGCGCAGGTGGTTTTGCCTGCATTGCTCGATGCGATTGGCTTCGACGATGCCGAACGCAGGCGCATGTGGATCGTCGGACACAGCGACGGCGGCTCGATCGCCCTGCTGTATGCAAGCGCGTTTCCCGACGCACTCGCTGGCGCAGCCGTGCTCGCGCCGCATACATTCGTCGAAGCGATGACGGTCGATGCAATCTCGCAGACCAAAGTCGCTTATGAATCCACTGACTTGCGCGCAAGACTGGCGCGCTACCACGATGACGTCGACTCCGCCTTCTATGGATGGAACGATGTGTGGCTCGACCCCGCGTTTCGTCACTGGGACATTGCGGCAGAGCTTGCATCGATCCGGCGGCCCTTGCTTGCCATTCAGGGCCATGACGACGAATACTCCACGATGGAGCAGATCGACCGAATCAAGGCACATGTACCGCACGTTCAACTCGCCAAGTTGCCGGATTGCGGTCACTCGCCGCATCGTGACGCCGCCAGCGCGGTGAACGACGCGATCGCCGATTTCTTCAGCGCGCACCAGGCAAGCAATTGGCTACAGCGTTGAGGCCGGAGCGCTTTGACCATTACTCGAAGGAGAATTGCATGTTGCTGACCGATGAAGAACTCGCCCGCCTGCAACCCATCGCGCCGTTTCTACAGAGTGAAGCGCGCACGTCGCTCGAAGCGGAGGCAGAGTATGAAATCGTGATGGAACTGGAAAGCCATCTCCAGCCGGGTTTGCGTGTGCGCGGAACCGAGTCGCCAGCGACGACAGCCGATCCGGACGCCCCGCCCTATCCCGTCGACTTGTTCGTGGGCCTGCCTCTGGAGGAACTGCGTGCACTTGCCAATGCAAACGACAAAGAACGCGACGATGCAATCGCCCGCTTTGGCGCAACGTTTTCGCCGCGTCTTCTCAGGGCCATTGCGAAGATGACGCCTCATCAGATCGATCTCGATGCGGGCGTTCAGAGCGAAGCAGGCACCCTCTCGGTCATTCTAGAAGCGAGCGACGACGCGTAAATCTTTACTCCGTATTTACCCGCGGCGCGCTTGTATCGCGCGTATCGATTCGCCTTGCATTGTTATAATTCTCTCATCACACGACTAAAAGCTAACACCACGGCGACGCGTTGCCAGACTGCGAACTCAATGGCCAAGACCGACCGCCTCCGCACGCTCGCAAGCGCGCTAGAAAAACAAAACGTCTTGCGCCTGCGCGACGCGGCGGCATTACTGGGCGTATCCGAAATGACAGTTCGCCGGGACATCACGGCGAATCCGGGCCAGTTCACTTATCTTGGCGGCTATATCGTCAGCGCAGCGGATTTACCCAATGCTGCGGGCTATACCATCGACGAGGAAAAGGATCATTTCGCGCAAGCAAAGGCCATTGCCTCTGGGCACGCGGCAAACCTGCTCGTGGATAGCGAGACGATCTTTATCGATTGCGGCACTACGCTGATCACGCTCGCGCGGCAGATTCCCGCCGACATGCATTTGACGGTGGTTTGCTATTCGCTCAACGTGGCGGAAATTCTGAGGCGCAAGCCCAATGTCCGCATGATTCTGCTGGGCGGCGTGTACGTGCCTTCGTCGGAATCGTTCGCAAGCGATGAAAGCGGTGAGACGCTAAGGCGCATGGGTATCAACAAGGCCTTCATGTCGGCGGGCGGCGTGGACGAAGCGCGCGGCGTCACCTGCTGGAATTTCCACGAAGTCGCGATCAAACAGGCTGCAATGGCAAGCGCCGTTGAACGGCATCTGGTCGTCGATTCCAGCAAGCTCGGCAAAGTCAAAGCCGTGCGCTACTCTCAGCTTTCAGAATTCGATTCGATCATCACCGAGCACGGACAGGATCTACGCAAGCGCGCCTGAGGTTTTACTGTCGGCGCCCCAGTGCGAACAACGTTCCCGCGACGAGAATGAACGCGCCAATGATCACCTTCTGCCAGGTGCTCGGCACACCCACCAGAATCAGTACGCTATTGATGAGCGTGACGAGCACGACGCCCAGCAGCGTGCCGATCACCGTCCCCGTGCCGCCGGTAATGCGCGCGCCGCCGAGAATAACGGCCGCGATCACATCCAGCTCAGTGCCGACGAGATCGAACGGATTCGCAAGCCGGTTCGTCGATACATGCAGGATGCCCGCCACGCCGGCAAGCAAGCCGGTATAGCCGAAGACGAAAAGATGAATCGCGCGGAGGTTATAGCCGAGACGTTCGGCAATGGCGAGGCTGCCGCCCATCGCGTAGACGCCTCGGCCCATCATCGTTCGATTGAGCAGCCACCATGTGACGATCGCCGCGATCACGAGCGCGATCACCGATACCGGCAGCACCGCGCGCAAGCCGTCGGCCGTGTGATAGAAGAAGAGCGGCAAGCGGCCGAACGTATCCATGCTATGCGGAATGTTCATGAAGAACTGCGTGCCGACGAACGTCAGCAGCAAACCGCGAAACAGATACTGCGTACCGATGGTGACGATCAGCGAGGGCGCCTTGAGCCGGTGCACCAACATGCCGTTCACGATGCCGAGCAGTACACCGCCGACCGCGCCGGCGAGCAGGATCAACGCGAACGGACATTCGGGCCACCACGCGAATACAGCCTTGGTGATGGAATACATCGTCAATGCGGCAATTGCAGTGAACGACACGTCGATGCCGCCCGATGCGAGCACCACGAGCGTTCCGAGCGCAAACAGCGATACCGTCGTCGCCGAATGAAGCATGTCGAACAGCGTCGCGAACTGGAAGAATCGCTGATTGAGGCTGCCGACGACCAGACAGGTCACGACGATCAACCCGACCGTAAACCATTCAGGATTGCGCATCAGTTGCGCATACAGATTGCCCTTGCGCACACGCGGCGCGACTTCGCTCGGCTGTGCCGTCATTGTCTCGCTTCCTGCGCGCCGGATGGATTCACTCATGCTCATGCTGCCTCGGAAAGTAGCGCGTGATAAAGGTCGGCCTCGTTCAATGTGTCCGCACGATACTCGTTCGCAATCCGGCCTTTCTTCATCATCAAAATGCGGTCGCAGTTCTGCAGCAGTTCGGGCAGGTCATCGCTGATCAGAATAATGCCGATACCTTCCTTCGACAGCCGCTGCATGATTCGGTAAATGATGTCCTTCGATCCGACATCGACGCCTACCGTGGGCCCGTGCAGCACCAGCACGCGTGGATCGATGGTCAGCCAGCGCCCGATCAGCACGCGCTGCTGATTGCCGCCTGAGAGCGATTGCACCGGCTTGTCGACATCGGGCGTGGCGATCTGCAAGTCTTTCACCGTTCGCTCGGCAAGCGCCTGCGCACGCTTGCGATCGATTTGACCGAAGCGGTCCCGCAGGCTCGAAATCATCGCGGTGACCACGTTATCGCGTATCGGCTTGTCGAGGAACAAGCCTTCATTCAGGCGGTCTTCGGGTACATAGCCGATTCGCTGCGCCTTCGCGTCGGCGGGCGAGTGCAAGCGCACGCGCGTGCCGTCGAGCGTCACCACGCCGCTATCCGCGGGCGCCACGCCAGCCAGCGCGCGCGCCAGTTCATTGCGTCCCGAGTCGAGCAATCCGGTTACGCCGAGTATTTCGCCTTTGTGCAACGCAAACGACACATCCGCGAATTGCCCTTTACGTCCTAGGCCTTTTACGTCGAGCACCACTTGCGAAGCAACGCTATCCCCTTCGCCGCGATAACGTTCCGTAGAGAGATGCTTGCCCGTCATGAGCTCGCTGATCTGCGCTTTCGTATAGTTTTCGATCGGACCCTGCGCCATCTTCTGGCCATCACGCAATACGATGACTTCGCCGCCGATCGCATAGCATTCGTCCAGCTTGTGGCTCACGAACAGCACTGCAACACCTTGCGCACGCAGCTTCGCGAGCACGGCGATCAGATTGTCGACTTCCTTTTGCGTGAGCGAAGTCGTCGGTTCATCCATGATGACGAACTTTGCCTCACTGGCAATCGCGCGTGCAATGGCAACGAGCTGACGCGTCGCAAGCGGCAACTGTTCGATCAACGTTCCTTGAAAACTCACGTCGCCTGGCAAACCCACGGCTTCGAGCGCGCGTGCGGCGGTGGCGGCAAGCGCGCGGCGATCGAACGTGCGCGCGAGCTTTCCTGCATGCTCCGCGAGTTCCGACGTCAATGCGACGTTCTCGGCCACACTCATGTTGGGCAGCAGCGACAAGTCCTGATAGACCGTCTCGATGCCCGCCGACAACGCTTCCAGCGGCGACAGCCGCGCATGGCGCACGCCTTCTATGACGAGGTCGCCTTGATCCGGGGGTTGCGCGCCCGAAATGATCTTGATGAGCGTGCTCTTGCCGCAGCCGTTCTCGCCAAGCAGGTGATAAATCTGCCCGCGCTCGAATGCGAGCGACACGCCGCGCAGCGCATAGACGCCGGTAAAGCGCTTATGAATATCGACGACTTCGAGGAGCGGTGTCTCTTTGGTCATGGCGTAGGATTTCGCGCGGCGCGTGAGTGACATACACGCGCCGCAAGCATCACATCAGAATGGGTATTGTTTGTAGTTCGTCTTGTCGACATCCACCCAGCCGGTGCCGCGCACGATCACGCCTTTACCCGGCCCCTTGCTGACGGTGACTTTGTTGTAGCCGGGCACGCCGAGATCAGCGCCGTTCTGTACCGACTTGCCATCGACGAGCATTTGCGCGACCTTGTTCATCGCGATGCCCGCAAGCTTCGGGTCCCAAAATGCGATGCCGTTGATTGCGCCGCTTTCGAGGAACTTGCCTGCTTCGGTCGGCAAGCCGGTTCCATAGACACAGATCTTGCCGACCTTGCCCGCCTCTTCCACCGCGCGGCCGATGCCGATCACGTCCAGCGACGACGAGCCCTGGAAACCAGTGAGATCGGGATGCTTGCGCAACACTTCCTTGGCGACCTGATACGCGCGCTCACCGTCGTTATTGGTTTCGAGCTTCGGCTCGACGAGATCCATCTTCGGATACTTGGCCTTGGCATTGCCGATGCCGCCGTCCGCCCATTGCACTTGCGAGCGGCTTCCGAGCGAGCCGACCAGCACCGCCCATTTGCCTTGCTGCCCCATGCACTTCGCGAGCCGTTCGTTCAGGCCTGCGCCATAGGCGGTATTGTCGAATGCTTCGATATCGACCATCGTGTTTTTGGCGTTGTCCGCTTCATGCGTGACGACCTTGATGCCACGATCCATTGCCTTCTTCAATGCAGGTTCGAGCGTCGGCGGATCATAAGGAACGACTGCGATCGCAGTCACTTTCTTTGCGATCAGGTCTTCGATGATCTTGAGTTGCTGCGCGGCATCCGCGCGACCGGGGCCCGTCTGATAGACGCTGATATTCGGGTTTTCTTTGCCAAACTCCTTCACGCCGTCATCCATGCGATTGAACCAGTTGATGCCCGTCACCTTGACGACGGTCACGATGGTTTCGTTGGTCGCGGCCTGCGCGGCTGCGATGGCCCCTGCGGCAAGCGCGATCGCCGTAAGAGCCGTGCCGAATTTTTTGAGCTTCATTGCGCTGTCTCCTTTATGTTTCGAATAGATCTCGATTGGTCTTTTGAAGCAATCACACGGCAAGTATCAGCGTCCCGTCGATGCAGGCGGCGGTGGAACCTTCGTAGTAGGCGCGGCGCCGCCGATGCCAAAGATCGCGCGGACGCGTTCGCCACCCGCGAAAGCAAGCGACGCCAGCAACAGAAAACCCCAGGCGCAATCGCCAAAGAACTGCGAGACGCCAAGCAGATTGAACAGGCTCGACAGGAATTGCAGCACGGTTGCCGCGAGAAACACGCAGACGATGCGGCCATAGCCGCCCGCCGGATTCACGCCGCCCATGACCGCGATCAGAATGGCGATCAGAAGGTATGAATTGCCGTAGTCCCATTTCGCGCTGGACGTATGTGTTGCACTGATGAGACCCGCTAGCGATGCAAGCACGCCGCACATGCCATACGTGAGAATCAGCATCCGCGCGCGCGGAATGCCGGCATAGAAAGCCGCTTTCGGATTCGTGCCCATCAGGTACAGGCGCAAACCGAACGGCGTGCGCTTCAGAATCCAGCCAAGCAAAATTACCGCTGCGATGAAGATCCACAGCGAAATGGGCACGAGCAAGAAGACGCCATTGCCGATATTCGATAACGCATCGACATATTCGACGCGAACCGAGGCGCCGTTACTCAACACCACCGCAATGCCCGTGAAGAGCAATTGCGTGCCGAGCGTGCAAAGAATGGGCGTGAGTCGTAGCTTCGCAATGACGACACCGTTGAGCAGGCCGCCGATCAGGCCCATCGTCACGACGACGCCTATGAACACTGCGGTATAGAGCGCGGGAGAATCGTCGGCGGAAACCATTTGCGGCAACAGCAACGCCGCGACCATGCCTGAGAGATTTGCAAGCCCGACACCCGACAGATCGATGCCGCCATTTCCCGACACCATCGAAAGCATGATGCCGAGCGCGAGCAAGCCGAGTTCAGGCAACTGGCCGCCCATCGACTGCAAGTTGTCGATGTCGAGAAACTGGCCATGCGACAGCCACGTCGCGATGACGATGACAAGCAGGTTCACGCCGACGAGGAAATTGAACTGCCGGTCAGCGAGCCACTTCGACGCCTTCATTGCACAACGCTCCTTTCGGCGAGCAACGCATTGATTTCTTCGAGGCGCGGCATGGAAGGCGCGGTGCCCGATCGCGTCACCGATATGCTCGCGAGCGCGCAGCCGAATCGGACGGCATCGATCGGGCTATCGCCGCGTGCGAGCGCGGATGCAAAGCCGCCGGTGAAGCCATCGCCTGCACCTGCCGTTTCAACCACATGCCCGCAATCGAAGGCTGGCACGAGCACCGATTCGCTCGTCGTGTGCAGAAGCGCACCCGCTTCGCCCAGCGTGATGATCGCGGCGCGAGCGCCTTTGCTCAATAGAATGGCCGCCGCGCGTCGTGCATCATCGACGGAAGAAACGGCGATGCCGGTCAATGCGGCCGCTTCCGTTTCATTAGGCGTGATGTAGTCGCAGAGCGGATAGATATCGTCAGAGAGCGGCAACGCGGGCGCGGGATTGAACACCGTCGTCACGCCATGCTGTCTTGCGAGCTCGAGCCCGCGTCGCGCAGCCGGAATGGGCTGTTCGAGTTGCGTGACGAATACGGCCGCCCGCGCGATGTCCGCTTCGATCGCGTCGACATCCTGAGGGCCCAGCGTGCCTGCCGCGCCCGATGCAACGATGATCGCGTTACCGCCCGTGTTCTCGTCGACATAAATATGCGCGGCGCCGGTGGCCGCCTCGTCGATGACAGTGGCGCGCGACGTAATGCCTTCCGCAGCCCATGTGGCTTGCGCGATCTTGCCGAACGCATCGTTGCCGATGCGCGTGCAGAAGATCACGTCCGCCCCTGCGCGCGCGGCCGCAACGGCCTGATTCGAGCCCTTGCCGCCCGGCCCCATTGCAAACGCGGACCCTGTCACCGTCTCGCCGAGCAAAGGCATGCGTTGCGCACGAAACGCGAGGTCGGTGACGTAGATGCCGAGAATGACGACGCTGCCGCTCATCGCGCGTCCCCTTGCGGTGCATCGGGCGCGAGTTGCACGCCCTTCTTGAAGATGAAGCAGCCGTAACCGCGCGCTTCGCCTGTCGCAATGACGCAATAGGCTTTCTTTGCACGCTCATAGAAAGCGAAGCGTTCGATAGGTGCAAAGTCCAGCGCGCGTCCTTCGGCCTCGTTCACTTCGCGTTGCGCTTCCTGCTGCACGGCGGGCAACGCGGATGAATCGCCGACGACTTCCATGCGGCCCGCGGGATCATCGACGAAAGTATCCAACGGCAATACCGACAGCACTGCGCGCACGACGCGCGGTGCATTCGCGCCATCGACGCGCAACAGCTTTCCAAGCGCCGTTTGACGCGCGACGGAATCCGCCGGGAAATTGGCGTCGCAAACCACGACTTCATCGCCATGCCCCATCGCGGCAAGCGCGTAAAGGATGTCGGCGTTCAACAGCGGATCAATGTTCTTCAGCACAGTGTCTCCTCCATGCACAGGCGTGTTTCGTTTGAAATCTGCGCCCAATGAACTCTCTCGACTAATGCCTTAATCAATCGCCATAAGGCACCCAGATGTTCTTGACCTGTATCGCCTGGCGCATGAACGGAAAGCCTTCGCTCGACGCATCGTGCCAGTCGAAGACGCGACCCTGATCGACGAAGGTCCGCTTGAGATTGCCGACCGACTCACGTTCGACCATCGCCGACAGCGCCGCGCCATGAAAGCACCAGAGCGCATCGACATCGTCGTGCTTCGCGAGCGTTTGCGCCAATGTCTTCGCATCGCCAGTGACGATGTTGAGCGCCCCGCCCGGCACGTCCGATGTTTCCGCTACCTGATAAAAATCCGTCGCCATGAGCGGACAGGTCTCACTCGGCACCACGACGACACGATTGCCCAGCGCAAGCGCAGGTGCAATCAGTGAAACGAAGCCAAGCAAAGGCGCTTCATCGGGGCACACGATACCAATCACACCCATCGGCTCATGCATTGCCAGCGCGACGCCGTGTAGCGGCGGCGCATGCACCGCACCATCGAACTTGTCGGCCCATGCAGCATACGTGAAGAAGCGCGCGATCGATGCTTCCACTTCGCGTTTGGCGTCACGCTCATTCAAACCGGCGCGCGAAACCAGTTGCCGAGTGAATTCGTCGGCACGGGCACTCAAATTCTCTGCAAGGTAATAGAGCACCTGTGCGCGATTGTGCGCAGTCGACGTTGACCACTTCGTCATGCCTCGCGCTGCACTCACTGCATCGCGAATATCCTTGCGACTTCCTTCGCTCACTTCTCCGACGATCGCGCCCGACGGTGCGCGCACCAACCGCGAATAGCCACTGTCGGGACGCGTCTGTTTGCCGCCGATATAAAGCTTGGCCGTGCGGTCGATTGCACTCACGCTGCCGGTGTCGCCAGTCGAGCCGGTTTGCGCCGGAAGCGCTTTCGTTTCGTCGCGTACCGGCAGCTTGGCCCAGGCGCGCGGCTTCAGATATTCGTAAATGCCCTCGCGTCCGCCCTCGCGCCCGAAACCCGACTCGCGATAACCGCCGAAGCCTACGGCAGCATCGAACAGATTCGTCGCATTGATCCAGACGACACCGCATTGCAGGCGCGGCGCGACATCCAGTGCGCGGCTGATGTTCTCACTCCATACGCTCGCCGCAAGCCCATAACGCGTATTGTTTGCAAGCGCGACCGCTTCTTCCGGCGTGCGGAAGCTCATCGCGACGAGCACCGGCCCGAATATTTCTTCCTGGGCGAGCGTCGAAGCGGGAGCAACATTCGTGACCAGCGTCGGCGGAAAGAATGCGCCGCCTTCGGGCAATGCAAGACGTGACGGCTGATGAATCGCACAGCCTTCGCTCTGGCCCCTGGCAACCAGCGCACGGATGCGTTCGAGCTGCACGTCATCGACAATCGCGCTCATATCGACGCCCTTGTCGAGCGAAGTTCCCACGCGCAGCGTATCCATGCGGCGCTTGAGCTTGTCGATGAAACGCGCTTCTATGCCTTCCTGAACGAGCAGACGCGAACCCGCGCAGCACACTTGTCCTTGATTGAACCAGATCGCATCGACCACGCCTTCGACGGCGGAGTCGAGATCGGCATCGTCGAATACGATGAACGGCGACTTACCGCCCAATTCGAGCGTGAGTGACTTTCCCGATCCCGCGGTCGTTGCGCGGATATGCCGGCCTACTTCCGTCGAACCCGTGAATGCGATCTTCGCAACGCGAGGATGTTCGACGAGCGCCGCGCCCGTTCGACCATCGCCCGTCACGACGTTGAGCACGCCCTTGGGCAAGCCCGCGCGGTGCGCCAGTTCGGCAAACAGCAACGCGGTCAGCGACGTATATTCGGCAGGCTTGAGCACGACGCAATTGCCAAGCGCAAGTGCAGGCGCGATCTTCCACGCAAGCATCAGCAACGGAAAATTCCAGGGCACGATTTGCCCGATCACACCGAGCGGGGCCCAATCCGGGAACTCGCGATCCTGCAACTGCGCCCATCCCGCGTGATGCAGAAAGTGCCTTGAAACAAGGGGGATATCGATATCGCGCGACTCGCGGATCGGCTTGCCGTTGTCCAGCGATTCGAGCACGGCAAAGAGCCGGCTATGTCTTTGGACCATGCGCGACAACGCATAGAGATGCCGTGCGCGCCCGGCTCCGCCGATGCCTTGCCACGACTCGAGCGCGCCGTGCGCGGCCTCAACGGCCGCATCGACGTCGGCGCTCGCGCCTTGTGCAATCGATGCGAGTACGCGGCCCGTCGCCGGCTCGCGGGAATCGAAGCGCTCGTCGTCGGTTCCATCGCGCCATGCACCGTTGATGAAGTGACCGAAACGGCCGGCGTGTTCGTCGAGCCATGCGCGCGCGGCGCGGTCGTCTTCCGGTGCGGGTCCGTATTCCATCGAAGAAAAGTATTCGGCTACGCTCATGAGGCTTTCTGTTTGAGTGCTTGATTCAAGCGACCGGATGACGATTGAACGCCGAATAGCGCCCGCTTACATAGTGTTCGAGTTGCCGCTCGATATCGGCAAGCAGGCTCGAAGCGCCAACGCGAAACAGGTCAGGCTCGAGCCAGGCGCGCCCCAGTTCTTCTTTCATGAGGATCTGGTACTGAAGCACTGACTTGGCTGTCGAGACACCGCCCGCCGGCTTGAAACCGACTTCAACGCCGGTGCGCGCGAGGTACTCGCGAATCATGCGCACCATGACGAGCGACACGTCGAGCGTGGCGTTGACGCCTTCCTTGCCGGTTGACGTTTTGATGAAGTCCGCGCCGGCCATCATGCAGATCATCGACGCTTTCGCGATATTGGACAGCGTGCGAATGTCGCCCGTGGCAAGAATCGCTTTCACATGCGCATCGCCGCAAGCCGCGCGGAAGTCGCGCATTTCGCTATAGAGCGCTTGCCAGTTTCTGGTCAGCACATGTTCGCGGGTAACGACGATGTCGATTTCCCTGGCGCCATCCGCAACGGATGCCTCAATTTCCTTGAGCTTTAGCGCGTGCGGATTCAGTCCGGCGGGAAAGCCCGTCGATACAGCCGCCACCGGAATGCCGCTGCCTTCGAGCGCATCGACGGCCGTCTTGACGAAGCGGTGATAGACGCAGACCGCGCCCGTCGTGATGGGCTGAGCGGACATGCCGAGCGCATCGAGCAAGTCGTCGCGCACAGGACGGCGCGCTTTGGCGCAAAGGCGTTCGACACGCGCAGCAGTATCGTCACCGCTTAGCGTAGTCAGGTCGATGCAGGTAATCGCCTTCAGCAGCCACGCTGCTTGCGCGTCTTTCTTCACGGAACGACGCGCGCCGAGCGCTGACGCCCTTCGCGATACGGCTGCCTGATTCACGCGGAGGCCGTCGAGCCACGAGAGATCGAAAGGCACGCCCGAATTGCGCGCGCTGGCGTGAGACTGCGCTCTGCCAGGCCAGGCCACGACGGACTTCGAAGCTGTTTCCACCATGAGATCGTCTGATTACGCGCTAAGCGGCGCGCAATACGTTTTGATAAGTTGATCGCAGTCTAACGCAGAGTTGTTACGATCGTAACATAGGGAAATCGCGGAGACGCGCCGCATTTGGTCATATAAAAGCAGCGTTCAACGCATCGGTGCGGCAGCATTTATTACCGCGTGGAACGCGTTTAAATGCTGTGTTATTCTCGACTACACCGTGCTAACTCGCGCGACTGCAGTGAGTTTTGACTAGGTTTTACCGCTCGAAATCGGGTCAAGTACGCGCGCCATCTGCCGTTAAAAAAGGCAGTGCACTGAGAAAACTTTCTCCCTCGCGGTTCAAGGTCAATCGTCAAGCCGAACACGGCGGGCATCCCACCACCGAAGCATTTCGACACACCCGGACGCCAAGCGCTCCGACATACATCAAGGGCCGCCTTTGCGACCCGTCCAGGATTTGCCAGATGAAACCGGTAAGGAATCTTTTGCGGTCACGCTTTGGCCGCTTGTTCGTTTATGGCTTGACCGTCGCTGCTGTGGCTACCGCCGCGACTGTTTTCATCTGGCGTCACAATGCCGCCGTGCCGCAGCATGAATCCCTGGCGCTGCCGGGCGTGGCAAGTGAGATGCGCGCCGATGCGACGCCCTGGACGCATCGCGAGAAAGACGTGTCGCAGTGGATGGCCGATATTCGCGCCAACGAAGTCACTGCCATTGGCGTAAGCCGCGACGCCATTCTCGTGTCGACGCAGCGCGGCGAAAAATACTATGTAGCCGACCATAACAGTTCGTTCTCGAACGCGCTGTTGATCGGCGATCTGAAATCAGGTGCGAAGGCCCCTTATCAACTGGTCTGGCTGCCGGACGCAAACGTGCAGACCGGCATGGCGCGCTGGGCCGACAACTTCGATCGCCTGCGCGATGTATTGAGCGTGCTGCTGCCGGTGCTGATGGTCGGCGGCCTCGTGTGGTTCATGCGACGTGAGATGCGCGGCGGTGCGCAATTGCTTGCGAAGTCCCCGACGATGCGCTTCGACGATGTCATTGGCGCGGGCGAAGCGAAGGCCGCGCTCGCCGACGTGCGCGCGTGGCTCACGGAACCCACGCAATTCACCGGCATGGGCGTGCGTGCGCCGTGCGGCATCCTGATGACGGGCGGCCCCGGTGTCGGCAAGACGCGCCTCGCGCAAGCCCTCGCGGGCGAGTGCGGCGCGAACTTCATCGCGATTACGGGCAGCTATTTCAGCGCGAAGTATTACGGCGTCGGCATCCAGAAGGTCAAGCACCTGTTCGAACTGGCGCGCAAGAACGCGCCGACCGTGATCTTCATCGACGAAGCGGACGGCTTGGGCAAGCGCACGGATACCGGCGGCGGGCCGGTCGAAGCCGAAAGCAATCGCATCATCAACCAATTGCTTGCGGAGATGGATGGATTCGCTTCGAACGAAGGCGTGATTATCGTTGCGGCGACGAATCATCCGGATAATCTCGACGAAGCGCTGCGTCGCCCCGGCCGCTTCGATAGAACTATTCAGGTGCGTCTGCCGGATATCGAGGACCGTGAGAAGATCTTGCGCTTCTATGCGGCGAACTTGAAAACAAAGGCCAGCGATATCGACTTCACCCAGCTCGCGCGCCTTACGACGGGTCTTTCACCGGCCACGCTCGCGATGATCGTCAATCAGGCAGGACTCGTCGCGCGCAAGGCAAGCGAGAAGGAAGTGGCTGCGGAGCATTTCGTCGAAGCGATCAAGATTGCGCGCATCGGCGATATCAACGGTGCCGAGCGCGCCTTGTCCGATGATGAACGCACGCGCATTGCCATTCACGAAGCCGGTCACGGGCTCGTCGCGGCATTGCTCGATACGGGCGTGCTCGAAGAAGTCACGATCTTGCCGCGCGGCGGCGCGTTGGGCGTGGCGCTCATCACCAAGAAGCAGGACAAGCATCTGTATCGCGAGACAGAGTTGCGCAATGAAATTCAAGTGCTGCTCGGCGGGCGCAATGCGGAACTGCTTATGTTCAATGAAGCATCGAGCGGTGCGGCTCAAGACTTGCAGGAGGCGTCGCGAATCGGGCTCGATATGGTGTCGAAGTTCGGCTTCAACACGGACGGAAATCTGTTCAGTCTTGCCGCACTGCCCCAGCAAGTCGCGGGATTGCAGCTCAAATCGGCGATCGAACATGCGAACGAACTTTTGCACGATCTGAACGACGCGTGCTTCTCGCTGCTGAAGGCGAATGAGCCGGTGTTGCGCGCGATTGCCAATCAGTTGCTCGAATCGGAGACGGTGCCGGGCGAAAAGGTGTATGCGTTGATTCGCGAGCATGCGGCGGCTCGGAAAGCGATCGCAGATATCGACGAAATCGACGAGGCGCTCGCCGCATAAAAGAGACGTCCGCTTGCAGCCTTCGCGTTGAGCGCGTATTGGTGATGGTCCGTGTTCGTTCGACGAAGGCGGCCATCTCATGCCGGAACAGATCACCAAATACCCGGACGTGACGCTTCGGGTCTTGAAAGGCGCCGGAGCGGCATGCGGCGACGGCGCGCCGCAAAAGATCCTCAAGCAATGCCCCGCTGACCGGTTCTGCTCGCTGCCTACCGGCGAAATATGCGTCTATGGTGTCGCTGAAATTCCCGCTATGACGCAAATCGATACACGCGAAATTGCCGCAGTCGTATCGCCACGCTTCACATTGGATCGAATCGAGCTTCTATCACTAAGCGGGCTAGGCGTCGTGTTTCTGCTGATAGGGTTAATACTGGGTTTCGTAGCCGGCAAATACTCAAGGAAGCGAGTGCCCTAGCTGTCGGTTCGTCATCCTGATTGATGAACGCCAAGCGCACGACCTCATGCATCAATGCGCTTCACCTCGACCCCGGTTCGGCGCACCCGCATGCGCGCCTTGCGCCGATGCACTGCTTTGTGCCTTTCCGGTGACAGCCGGTGAGTCGGGGCTGGGTGTCCAGCTGCCCGCTGATGTCATCGCGGGCTTGGTCATTGACGGGACGATGACAGGGTCGCGAGAGTATTCAACGCTTCCCGTCTTTACGTCTGACGATAGTGCGTGATTGCGCGCAAGCGTTCGCTGTTGTGTCTTGCGGGGCCGATCCTTACCAGCACAGACGTCCCCTTTCCTATGCGAACACGCGTGAGGCTTTGAGGAAGCGACGTATCGCCCTGCGTGCTGCGTGGAACTTCGTTTGTCTTTAGCACTTGTGTAAATACGCGATGTGTCTCGTCCCGTCTTGATCGAACGTAACGCCTGTGCTGAACGATCACCTTCGGACACTTGAGCCGACTTCACTGCATCCATAGCGCGGGGCACGCCCTGCGTTGATCGCGAGCCGCACCAGAACAGTCCGATACCGAACGCCGCCGCACCGTCAACGGTGCACGACGAGGCTCCCCATGGAGCGGGCACGTTAAACGCTACTGGCTGCGGCGATCCTTGGTTTGCCTGCGAGCCGTCCCGCGTAATGGAGCTTGTTCGATCGCGCTGAAACGCTTGTGCCGCGTCACTGTCATTGGCGCGCGGTGCGTGTTTCACTGAAGCGACCGGCCATACAACTCCGGTAGCACTCACGCCATCGTCTCTCGACCCATGCACGCCATATTGTGAAAACGCGCGCACTAGTCCATAACCGCCGACCATGATGCAGAGGATCACCGCCAGGACAGCAGCACGATCTCTTGTGGTTGCAGTGGGGCCAACCGGCGGGAGCGCCGCCACATTGTGCGCATCGCCGATTGCCTCGAAAGAGGGCATGACCGCCTTTGCGATGCGTTCCGGGGACACGAGTGGTTCATCGGCTCTTGTCAGCACGGCTCCGTGCCGATCGGCCCCGCAGTATGGGCACGCGATATCGCCTGCCTGCGAGACGCTCTGGCAACGCGGGCAGATCACGGAGTAAAGCGACCGCAACTCTTCCTGCTGATCCATGGTCATACCCGTTGGAGCGCGAAAGCCAGAGAGCACTGTTCTCACCTTTTACAAGCCGCGCTCGTGGTCGAGGCGCAGCGGCGGGACCGCTTCAACTGTTTTGTCAACGGCTGCGTTTGATGTTTCGTTCGACGTTAGCACACCGATGCACCGTTAGATAGCCGAAAAAACGCTCCCGGCCGGTACAATCGATAGCCCTGCGAACGATCGTGCAAGCGTTCGACGCAGGAAGACTGTAAGCTGAACATACGTGCGTTGCTTTGATACGACGTGTCGATTCAGGGAATGGCGTCGCCGCGTGCATAGGTGGCCCCAATAATGCTCTTGCAGCACGCTTTTCCTGGTTTCGATGCACGTGCAAGGTCGCGAGTGCCCACGCGAGACCTTTTTGAAACCATTAAGCTCTAATATTTCTATTCTTTCTTGCCTAAGCTTCATGAGGCGTCAGTCAATGATGTTTCCCGGACATCGACAGCAAGCGGTCATTAAGGTCTTCATGCACAGACGAGTTCATCCACAACGACAGAAAGGCCGTGAAGACGCGCATCAAGGCGCGCACAAAGGGAGAATGTCGTGAAGGTCGGAATCTATTGCGACTCGGGCATAAACGGCGGGCACGAAGAGATGCTCAAGCGCTTCATGCTTGCGCTCGTACAAAGCGCGGAGATCGATGCGTTGCACATCTTCGTGCCGAGAGACAATGCGGCGCTCTTTCGCTACGTGGTCGACCTCGCACGCGACCACCGCAAAGTGCAGACGATTGCCCTTCCCTATACCGCAGAGTCCATTCGCGGCAATCTTTGGGCAATGCTTCGCATGTCGCGATCGACAGCGGCCATTTTGCGCGACTTGCGCCTGCATAAACTGCTGATTGCCCAAGGCACCATCGTCTCCGGCCTCGCGGGTCTTTTTGCCGCGCGCCTGTCGGGAACGCGAAGCGTGAGCTATCTGCCGCTCGTCGATGACAGTCCCAAGAGCAGTCGTTTCATCGATAAAGTGAAGTGGCTTGCGAAGCGCGGTGTGTACCGCATGCCCAATGAATACGTCACCTTGAACGAGCATTTGCGCGCCAAGCTGCGTCTGCTCGCACCACACGCGCGCACGATGATCCTCGAGAATTATGTCGATCCGCGCTTCGGCCATTCGACGCTCACTCGATCCGAGGCGCGTGCGAAGCTCGGCTTGCCCGATGACGGCACGAGGTTCATCGCTCATATCGGACGCGTCGACTTCGAGCACAAGCGGCACCACTTCCTGCTCGAATCGATCGAACGTCATGCCGCTGCGTTTCAACGCACCATCGTCATCATCATTGGCGAAGGACCGGATTCCGCGCGTCTGGCGGCAATGGTGGAAGCAAGCCCGGTGTTGTCGGAATGCGTGCGTATATTGGGGCGCAAGACCGACGTGCTTCCCTATATCGTCGCAAGCGATACGCTCGTGCTTCCCTCTGCATTCGAAGGCGTGCCACTCGTGATGATCGAGGCGATACTGGCGGAGCGTCCGATCGTCGTGTCGCGCGTTTCGGGACTGGATGCGTACTTGCCGAACGCACTGCTCTTTCCGCCCGGCGATCACAATGCATTCGTCGAGCGCATCTTTGCAGCGCGCGAAGTACCGGTCGCTTCGATCGCACAAGAGTTTCGCCGCCGCTTTTCGAGGGAAGTATTCGATGCACAGGCACAACGTGTAATGACGCTTCCTGCTCCGCCGGCGGACACATTCGATCCGGCCTCCGCACCAAGCCCGGACGTTCTGAAGAAGTAGCGTTGCCAGTTCAGCGTCTTGCACCGCATACGTGCAAGCGACTTTGCTCATAGTAAAAGCGTTTAATTTGAACTACTATGCTCCTTCCCTTTCAGAAGAGCCTCATGTCATGAGCCGAGTCGTTATCCTCAGTCTCGCGTCGTTGAGTGATGACGATAATGAAGACGTCGCCTTGCCTGCGGAGGTCAAGAGCGAGCTGGGGTCGGCAGTCGAACGCGTCATCATCTCGACGCGGCACGCAACGACAGTGGAACTGCCGGACGACGCGGGCATGACAAGAAGACAGGCGGAAAGCGTCGGGCGATCCGGTCACAGCGGTTTATCGGCAGTGGTCGTCAAGGTGGCGACGATGAACGGCCCGAACATCACACGCCGCATTCCGTTCATCGGACGTTTCGCTCAACATACGATCGACCTCGTACCCGACGACGTCCCCGACTGGCTCACGTGGGCAGCTGCGCATGTCGATCTGGCGGAAGCATCGCGCTTCACCTTCAGTAGGACGCGTGCATATCAGGTCTGGGGAAGACTCTGGACGCAGCGCTTTGGTGCATGGCGGCCTGTCGAGTTGGAAATCACGGAGCATCGATCGACCGACTATGCAAAGCAGTTCGAATTGATCACAGGGGAGCCTTCGCTATTGCAGATCGGCGGACCCGAGCTTCCCGCGTGTTTCGTATCGCTTCCAACCGGTCATGTGAAGGTGCTGCTGACGCCGGGCTTGAACGCTCAGGCAGACGACTACCCGTTAAACATCGTTGTTTCGCGTGTCTCGGAAGGGCCTCGGAACGCATTGCTGTCTCTTCTCGCAATGGACGAGATGGTGCAAGCGCCACGCCTTGCCGAAGAACTGACTAATGGATTCGACTGGAACAGCGTGCGTGACGATCCGCTGATTGGCTGCGCGCTGGCCCATGCGGCAATTCGGCTTCGCGCACGAGACAGATTCACGCTTGCGGATGCAGTGGGGCTTTTTCAGAGCGCGCGCGGATCGGCCGACGCGGCCATCCTGTTAGCGAACCGTGAGCTTGCGGATAGCCCATCCGATCTTTCGCGCGTCCTTCGCCTGCTGGATGTGGGCATCGGGCGCGCGCTGCCCGTGCTCGCGCAATCACTGACCGTTGCGTCCAATGCGCTCGATGTGCTGCGACGCCATGAGAGCGAGATTGACCAGAGGATGCTGGTTGCTCTGACCGAGAAGTCGCGCATGTATCTTCGCGCGAGAGCCAACGCAGGCCCGTTTTTGTCCTTCTACGGACCCACGCCCGTCACCGCGCGGGAACGCTCCGAGACGGCGCCAGCTTCGTCGACTGTTCAGGCGCCCGTGGCGGCGCGTACTGTCGGAGCGGCGCTTGCTGCGATAGCGACAGGCTTCAAGCCTGTCGCCGCCACGTCACTCATCGATACGGCCAAGACTGCCAGCTAGTCGATTAGCCTCGACCGAACGCCTTCACTCGAGAGGCTCGACCGATGCTACCGCCGTCTCATGTACCGCAACGTCACCATGCACGGGCCGCCGGTCGACCGCCGCGTCCGCCTGGAAACGCGCATTGCGCATTTCGATGAACGAAGTGAGCGACGCCTTGAAGATCTCGCTGGAAAAGCGCTCGGCATTCTCTCGGCAGACGCGCGGATCGAACGCGTGCAGATTGCGCTCGAAGCGCGTGACCGCTTCATTTAGCGATGCCGGCGTCTGTTCCTTGAAGAACACACCCGTGGGCCGCTCGCGCGGGATGCCGATCACCGTTTCAAGCGCACCGCCCCTGCCATAGGTGATGACAGGTGTGCCGCATGCCTGCGCTTCGATGATCGAAATGCCGAAGTCTTCTTCGGCGGCATAGACGAAGGCGCGCGCACGCTGAAGATGATCACGCAAGACTTCAAACGACTGATAGCCGAGAATCGTTATGTTCGGGCCCGCGGCGGCGCGAACCTTGTGCATGTCCGGGCCGTCGCCGATCACGACGAGACGCCGCTCGGGCGTCATCGAAAACGCTTTCACGATCATGTCGATGCGTTTGTACGGGACCATGCGCGACGCGGTCACATAGAAGTCTTCCTTCTGCGGCCGCATCGCAAATGCGCTGACATCGACCGGCGGATAAATGACCGTCGCGTCACGGCGATACGCTTTCTTGATGCGCCGGGCAATGAAATGCGAATTCGCGATCAGATGATCGACACCGTTCGTCGAGCGTGCATCCCAGCCGCGAATGTAGTGCAGCAGGCCCCGCGCGAGCACTGACTTGAAGCCCTTCGAGAGTCCTGCTTCGGTCAGGTACTGATGCTGCAAGTCCCACGCATAGCGAATCGGCGAGTGCATATAGCTGATATGCAACTGATCCGGTCCGGTGATGACGCCCTTCGCGACTGCATACGAGCTCGATATCACGAGGTCATAGCCGGAAAGATCGAACTGCTCGATGGCCAGCGGCATCAGCGGCAAATAGCTTCTATAGCGCTTTTTGGCCGACGGCAGCTTCTGAATGAAAGACGTTTTGACCGGACGATTCCTGAGGCAGGTCCGATCTTCCAGAAAGTCGACGAGGGTAAAGATGTCGGCGTTGGGGTAGCAGTCGATGATCTGCTGCAATACCTTCTCGGCTCCGCCGGTCACCACGAGCCAGTCGTGGACAATGGCAACTTTCACAGTCTCTCCTGATACATGGACGCTTCCGGATTGGAAGACTGTCAACGGTGTATTGAGTTGCAACGACAGCGTCGCTCGCGGCGAACAGAAGACGCAGCGCGACGCCGCCTGAATTACTGACGACTACCTTTCACGCGACTCAACATTCTCTCTGCGGTCTCGAAGAGCCACATCGAGAGAGTCGCCAGGAAAAAGAGGCCCATTACCCGGACGATTTCGAGTGCGCGTGCGATGAGCCCGACGAACGAGTTCACACGCGTGACGAATGACATTGCTTGTTCCATACGTTCATATGTGTCGTTCCGGCAAAGGCACGGCACGGCGCTCGCGACTCTCCGTGCGACGACAACATTCGCTCGCCTGATCCGAGGGTAACGACGCGGCATCGACAACTAGCACGCTTGATGCCAAGACGCGCCAAGTGCGCGCTGATTCGATGCGAAGACGAGCTTCAGGCGCCCGCATTGACGAGAGCAATCGCCCTTGATGGCGCGCTGCAAAGTCGACACTCTAAGCGAAGTGCTGAACTTCGGCAATGAAGCGCAATGCCACCGATATGAATTAAAACGATCGGTCGTCCGGTAGAGAACTGCTGTCCTCGAAGCCGGTCACAAGCAGTAAGTGACTGACATCGTTCGAATAGGTTCACGGATTAGAAGAAACGATCGTCAGGCGTCCGCTACCGCACATAAGCGCACCGAATGCGAATGACAAATCAACTCTCGTCTGATAGAAAGGCTCCTTCGTTCGTCTGCGTGTTGGCGCACGCCTGTCGATGCGAGGGCCGGCGTCCGCGTCATAGGCAGCATAGGCATTCGCAAAAAACCAAGGACACTCGATGGGCTTTGCAATCAACGGCAAGTTCGCCTCACAGCGCATTACCGGCGTGCAACGCGTGGCGTATGAATTGACGCGCGCCATGCAGTCACGCGCGTCATCGCCGACCGAACTCCCCGTGCTGGTGCCTCCCGACGCAACCGATCTCGGGTTGGCCGCGCGCACTACGCACATCGCGCGCAATCTCAAAGGAAATCTTTGGGAGCAGATCACGCTGCCGCTCGAATCGCGGCAGGACACGCTGATCAGTCTCTGCAATACCGGTCCGCTGTTCAAGCGCCGCCATCTGCTGATGATCCATGATATGGCCGTCTACGACGTGCCGCATGGATTCTCGAAGAAGTTCGTGATGTGGTATCGGCTTAGGTTTTCTGTTCTTCGCCGACAAGCAAACCTGATACTGACGGTGTCGCGGTTCTCGCGAGAGCGCATCTGCCATCATCTGCGGCTCGATGAATCGCGTGTCGAAGTCATCAGGCCCGGCGCCGATCACATGGACCGTGTCACGGCAGAGCCATCGATTCTTGAGAAACTCTCACTGAGCAAGGACAAGTACTGCATTCTCGTCGGCAGTCTCGATCCGCGCAAGAACCTGCAACGCGTGCTGGCCGCGACGAAGCTGCTTGGGCATCTCGACAAGGACTTCAAGTTCGTCATTGCCGGCGGCGCGAATCCGCGTGTGTTCGCCAATAGCGGTTCCACTCAACAGTCGTACTCCGACCGGGTGATCTGGGCGGGCTTCGTCAGCGATGGTGAACTGAAGGCGTTGTACAGCAGCGCCGCGTGCCTGGTATTTGCTTCTCTCTACGAAGGCTACGGATTGCCGCCGCTGGAAGCAATGTATTGCGGTTGTCCGGTGATCGTGTCGAAGGAAGCCTCGTTGCCCGAGGTGTGCGGCGACGCGGCCATGTATTGCGATGCGACGTCGGTCGAAGACATCGCAGCAAAGATCGAATTGATGGCGACGAACGACGTGCTTCGCGAGCAGCATCGCCGCGCGGGGCTCGCCCATGCGGCGCAATTTCGCTGGGACGGCGCCGCAAAGAAACTCATGCAGATTCTACAAACGGCCCGTTAGATTACACGTTCGCTTTTCTTGTTCAATGCAGCATCGGCACTTGAATTAAAAGAGCGGGCGCGTCAAGCGCAACAATGCAACCAACTATTACTTATTGCCTGTGCTACGTCCCTTTATTCGAAGTGTGCGTTAGCGCACGTACCTTAATTTGACGAGGCTTGAAGGTAAGCAGTATTGCGACGGCTACGCGTTTTCCCGAGTTTTGTCTTTTTCGGGGGTTCCGTCCGGTGTTTGGACGTCCCAAACATCTCCTTCTTTAGCAAACGTTGGAATTTTTTACTGGCCGTGCGATTGCGGGATCGGTATTCCTTGCACCGCACGCCGCTGGTTTTTTGGACCGACATTCGAATCCATAAGGAAACCCTCTAATGAACACACCAGTTCTTGGGATCGATCCAGTCCCTGTGCGCAGCCGAGACGACGGGTTCTCCGCGAGCGACTTCTGGAAGCTCATCGTCGATAATGCTTGGCTCGTTGTGTCGATCATCATCGGCATCACGGCGCTGGCGACGGCTTACGCCTACCTCGCCACACCGATGTTCGCATCGGATGCGCTCATCAAGGTGGACTATCCGAACCCCAATGCGCTTGGCGTGAACAACACGCAAGGCCAGCAACAGGTCGTTCCGTCGACACTGCCGACCGACGCCGAAATTCAGATCATTCAAAGCCGCGCGGTGCTCCTGCCGGTCATCAAGAAGTATCACCAGGACGTGCTGGTTGCGCCGCGCGAGATGCCGCTCGCCGGCCGCGTCTCGGAACTGCTGGCTACGCCTGGCCAGCCTTCTGCGCCCGTGCTCGGTTTCAGCTCGTTTGCATGGGGCGGCGAAGAAGTGAACGTCAGCCAGCTGGACGTTCCCCCGCGCCTCGAAAACAGAAAGCTCATGCTGCGCGTGCTGCCGCAAGGCGCATACGAGCTGGTCGATCCCGACGGCAATTCCATCCTGCACGGTACCGTAGGCCGCGCGGTGAACGCCGACGGCATCTCGGTGATGATCGACAAACTCGTCGCTCGTCCCGGCACTGAGTTCAACGTCACGCGCTTCAGCGAGTATCAGGCTGTGACGCGCTTCGCCAAGAACCTGAAGGTGATGGAATCGACGAAGGACTCGGGCGTCGTTCAAGTGCTGTATGAGAACGAAGATCCGCGTCTCGCGCAGGAAATCACGAATGCAATTGCGCAGACGTATATCGCGGCGCATGTCGATCAGCATCGCGAAGAAGCGAGCGTCACGCGCAACTTCATCCTGGGCGAACTGCCGCGGCTCGAGCGCGAGCTGCAACGCGCCGAGAGTGAGTTGAGCAACTATCGCCGCTCGTCAAACTCGATGCAGCCAGGCACGGAAGCGACCTCGTACCTGCAAGGCAGTCTCGACATCGAACGGCAAATCGCTTCGCTGCAGATGCAGCGCACGCAGACGGCGGCCCGTTTCGCACCGAACACGCGTGAAGTGCGCACGATCGACGAGCAACTCGCGACGCTCAAGGCGCAAAAGCAGGCGTTCGATCAGCGCTTCGGTCAGTTGCCGGGCTCGGAACGCAAGCTGATGGATCTGACGCGCGATTCGAAGGTCGCGGAAGACATCTATGTCGCGATGCGCCAGAAAGCGAGCGAGCTTGCAGTCACGCGCGCCGGCACCATCGGCAACGTGCATCTGATCGACTCGGCGATCTATCCGACGGACCCGTCGAAGCCGAAGCGTCCGCTCGTCGTCGCTGGCGGCGCGGCTGCGGGTGTAGTCCTAAGTATTCTGTTCGTGTTCTTCCGCGATCAACTCTCGCGCAGCGTGAAGAGCCCGCACTCGGTCGAAAGCCGCCTGAGCCTGCCGGTATTCGGCGCGGTCAGCTTCAGCCCGATTCAGGCGCGTCTCGATCGTCCGTCGAAGGCATCGCTTCTGCCTGGCAAGAGCCGTCCGGGTGCTTTGGCGAGCGACCCGTCGCGCCGCGTATTGAGCGACGAGCGCGATGCCAAGGGACTTTCCTCCGATGAGGTGGGCCATCACCCGCTCTCCGCGCTCGGCGATCGCGACATGGCCGTCGAAGCGTTGCGCGCGGTGCATGCATCGCTGATGCTGGATATCGGCCCGGCGCCGAACAACGTGCTCGCCGTGGTGGGCGCTACGCCGGGCACCGGCAAGACCTTCGTCGCGTCGAACCTCGCCGTGCTTCATGCGCAAACCGGCAAGAACGTGCTGCTGATCGACGGCGACATGCGACGCGGCCGCATCGCTTCGATCTTCGGGCAACACGGCGGCAACGGCTTCGCGGAAGTGCTCGCGAGCAAGATCCAGATCGATCAGGCGATTCGCCAAACGGATGTGCCGGGTCTCTCGCTGATGACCTCGGGCCGCTTCCCGGCGAACCCGTCGAAGATGCTGTCGACGCCGCGTCTGCCTTTGATCCTCGATCTGCTGCAACAGCGTTACGACCTCGTCATCATCGATACGCCCGCCGTGCTCGCTGTCAGCGACGCCAACCTGATCGCCGCGAACGCGGGTTCGTCGGTGGTCGTCGTGCGGCCGAGCGCCCAAAGCGAAGGCGAGTTGCAGGAAGCCATCAAGCGCCTCGATCTGACGGGCGCACGTATCGCGGGCGTGATCTTCAATGCGGTTCCCAAGCGCCGCAGCGAGAAACGCACGTATGCGTACGCGAGCGCCTACATGTCCAACGTGACGACGGAAGAGGACTAAGCTCATCGTCACCTTTGGACAAGACCGCCGGACCGCCGCCGTTTCATCGGCGCGCGGTCCCGCCAAAGGCGTCATAACAATTCGAGTCGATGGACGCTAGCGTCCGGAGAGACCTATGTACGCACGCACCATCTCGATGTTGTTCTACATGTTCTTCACCTGCGTGATTCTGAATCCGCAGGTGGGGGGCTTCACGGTTTACTTCTATCTCTTCATTCCGTTTTTCGATCCCGGTTTCACGCGTTTTCTGACGAGCACCGTGCGTCGCTGGAGCGGGCCGCTCGCGGTCGCGGTTGCGGTCAGTCTCATCGGATCGCCGACAGTGGCCGTGCGCGTGATTTCGCTCGCGATATGCATCGGCTATCTGCTGTACTCGAAGCAGCGGCGCATTTTCTATCTGCACGTGTGGATGCTGATCAACATCGGGTTCGCCGCGCTGCAGTTCGTGCTGTACTACGTGAACCGCGATCTCGCGATGGCGCTGGGTCCGCGCGCACTCGGACAGATGATCTGGGGTTCGTATGCGACAGCCGCCTACACGAACTTCTTCGAAGTCTTCTACTTTGCGCGCGTCTCCGGCTTGTCGCGTGAAGCGGGTTTCTTCTCATCGCTGCTGGTTGCATCGCTGGTCGTCTATCTCGCGACGAGCGAGCGCATCGACAAGCGGGTGGTGGCGCTCTACGTGTTCGGCCTGATCATCAGCTTCTCGAAGTCATCGATGCTGTTGTTTCTGTTCGCTGCGCTCTACCCTTTCCGCAAGCCGCTGCGCGCAGCGCATCCGCTCGTCGTGTTCTGCGCGTTTGCAGTGTCGATCACCGCGCTGTCGGTCTTCATGGGGAACCACAACTTCTTCGGTTCGGAGACGTTCGGGCATCGCTTCGGCGGCTATCCGTTCATGGTCGAAGCCAAACTCGAAGATCTCATTTCCGGCATCAGCGCGCCCGAGATTCTCAAGCACTACCGCTATCTGCCTTATATCCGCCTCATCGAAGCGGACATGATGGTGGCGGGCGTGCCGTTCGCAGGCCTGCCGGCTTCCGTCGCGGACATGGGTCTCTTCAGTGCGCTTCTGTTGTTCGGCGTGGTGGCGTTCACCGCATCGGATGGCTTCGTTCTGTTGCTGTTCCTGCTGATATCGTCGACGGTCAGCATCACGACGGTCACGTCGTTCGTGCCGCTCGGCTACCTGCTGCTGTACTGGCCGCGTTTCCAGACCTATATCGCCGAGCAACGGCTCGCGGCATGGCACAAGGGACCGCGCAGCGCACTGACGCGTGCGCGGCGCTTTTCACCGCCGCGCACGCCTCGTGCGCGCGCGATGCGTGTCGTCGAAGGCGAATGACCCGCCGAACCACCTACAGGTACGCAGTCCGAAGGAGTTTCAATGCAAGTGCCTCGCACGATGCGGGCCGTGTCGCGCGGCCCGCGTCACGCCCGCTCCGTTTACGCCCGATCTATTCGTCCGCGCCTCATTGCATCGGCCACGCTGATGCTGGCGGCGCAGTTCGCAGGATTCGCCTTCACCAGCGATGCGTTCGCCGCCAGTGCGTTGACCGTGTCGAATGCGCCGGGCACGCTCATTAGCGACGATGCCGGCAGCAAGCGCATCACGTTCAAACTCGCGCCGGGAAGCGCGTCGGAAGGTGCGCAGGTCGTCGCGACGCTGTATCGCTATGACGACAACGCCGAGCTTTCGCAGACGCCGGTCGATACTTACCGCGCGTCGGCATCGAATAGCAAAGGCGGCGCGCAAGTGGCAGTGAACGTGTCCTTGCCCGGTCCCGGCCTGTATGTCCTCGATGCGAAACTCGTATCCGCGAGCGGCGGCGAAGGCGAATCGGTCAAGGTGAGTCTCGCCGCGCTTGCATCGGGCAACGGCACGTTCAAGGACGCGGGCGTCGCCACGCATTTTGGCCAGCGCAAGGGCAACCCCGCGACGGTGCTTTCACTCATCAAGCGCGCGGGCTTCACCTGGATACGCGACGAGCTGTACTGGAGCGAAGTCGAGAAGACGCCGGGCAAGTTCCAGTTCGGGCGCAACGAAAACGACTACGGCGGATACGTGCGTCAGGCGGCGAAGATGAACATCAAGCCGCTGATCGTGCTCGATTACGGCAACGCTCGCGCCTACCCTGCCCTCTTCCGGGGACCGCAAGGCTTTCCGCGAACGGACCAGGAGCGCGATCTTTTCGTGCGCTATGCGCAGAAGGTCGTCGGCTTTTATGGCGACGACGTGAAGACGTGGGAAATCTGGAACGAGCCCGCGTTTCCGCGCATCGGCTACGACAACTACATTGCGCTGCTGAAGCCTGTCTACACCGCGATCAAAAAGGCCAGCCCCGATGCGAACGTCGTGTCATGCGGCGGAGGCGGCGCGGGCGGCGGGCCGGGTGGCGACTGTATCGCGCAGATCGTCAAAGCCGGTGCGCTCGAGTACCAGGACGGTTTCAGTATCCATCCGTACATGTCGCCTTACGATCCAGATCACGGCTACAGCGCGCAAGGATCGCCGCTGCCGCGCGTGAACGTGCCGACGGTATGGCCGCATCTCCGGGACATGACGAAGTCCCATCCGCGACCGGACATCGGGCGGCTCAAGGTGTACATCACCGAGATCGGCTGGCCGTCGAGCCCGGCGGCAGCGGGTCTCTCGGAGCAGAAGCAGGCCGCCTATGCGGCCCGCACGTTCCTGCTCTCGCGGCGTTTCAACGCGGTAGAAACCGTCATGTGGTACGACTTCGTCGATGACGGTGTAAAGCCGGCCGACAAGGAAGCGAACTTCGGCCTCGTGCGGCTCGATCTCACGCCGAAGCCCGCGTACGTCGCTGTAACGACGCTCATGCGCAACATCGGCTCGCGTGCATGGGACCGCGCGCTCGTCGATAACGGCGATACGAAGGTCTTCCAGTATGGCGGCGATGATCGCGTGATCGTCGGCTGGCGAAGCGATGTGGACGCGGACCCGGTGCCCACATCAGTGCCGGTTCCGCCGGGCACTTACAAGCAGATCGACTGGCAAGGGGCGACGTCGACGCTGACCGTCAAGGAAGGCTTCCAGTGGAAACTGGGGGCGCTGCCCAAGTACCTGATCCCGGCGAAGTAAGAAGCGATAAAGCACCGCGATTCACGCGCGCATAAAAAAAACGCTCCGACTCGCGAAGAGTCAGAGCGTTTAAAGTCCGTGCTGTCGAAGCGTCCGCTTAAACCGGGTTCGCCTTGATGAAGTTCTTGAAGTTGTTGTACGACGCGCGCTTCGTTACGCCATCGCCCGCGATCAGGCCGTAGTTGTCGTCGATGACCGCGTACATCATGATCGATTCGATGTTGTACTTGTCCTTGAGCGACCGGTACTGAGCCAGCGCCTTCGGGATGTATGCGGACTGTTGGTCCGCGGTGTCCTTCTGGGCATTCCAGCCCCACTCGGTCAACCAGATCGGCACACCGAACGAATCCTTGAGCGCCTGGAGCACGTCGTAGCACTTGCTGTTCTGCCAGCCGCACAGCATGTCGCCCGAGCTTTCGTACCAGTGATAGCAGGTGAAGTCCCAGCGAATCGATGCCCCGCCGCTCGCGCCATTCGCGGTGCCGTTCGGCGAGACGCCGTTCCACAGCATCTGCAATGCGCGGTACGAGAGCGGAATGCCGGTGCCCACGCCGACCTTGATCGACGGATCGATTGCGCGCACACCATCGATCATGCCGCGCAGCACGCCACGCAGCGACGGCCATGCCGAGGCGCTCCAGTTTGCCGCGCTGCTGCCGTCGCCGCTTATCTTGAGCGGAACGTCGAGTTCGTTGCCGCATTCGATGTGCGACACGAGGCCCTTGAGCTGCGTCGTCGCGCCCGTCGCCAGGTTGTAGCCGAGCGTGTAGGCCGACGATTCGCTGAGCGACGTATTCCAGCCGGCCGACAGCGGGTTCAGAACCGGCAGGATCGACACGCCGCTGCCCTTGAAGGCGCCCGTGAGCGCGGCTGCAACCGTCTTCGCCATGCCGGAATCGGCGACGTCGGCACGGTAGTTGGTCACGCCGAGATCCTTGAGGATCGCGAGCTGTGCCGCCGCCGACATTGTCTTGTAGATGCCCGAGCCGTAAGCGAGGTGGCCGTTGATGCCGTAGAACTTCGAACCGGAAGCCGCTGCTGCGGACGCCACGCCGCGCGGGTCCGTGGTACCAACGTTCTGCCACGGGCTGCCGTTCTTGAACCACGTGCCGGCGGAGTTCTTCGCGTAGATCGCGCCGTTGTAATAGAGGATGGTGGTCAGCGCCGCGGGCGAACCGGTCGCTACCCCAGCGCCGTTGCGATTCACGCGGCCACCGACGAGCGTCCACACGGCGCCTGAGCCATCGGTGATGGAGGCTGCGGGCGGGATGACGGTACCGCTTGCCGAGGCGCTCTTTGCGACGGCCTGAGCGTTGACGACGCTATCCGCAGACATTGCTTCGTTACCGCCGCCGCATGCGGCCAGCGCGGCACTCCCGGCGCTCGCCATCATCAGAGACAGGAAGCCTCTACGCGAAACGGGAGCGTTCTCGCGGTCGAGCACGGGAAACAAGGAATTTTCGTCTTGCGATCGGGTGGGCTGGTTCGAAGGCACGGGAATTTATTCATGTCTGCGTTAAGGAGACCGGAGTATAAAGTCCTAAAACTCCCTGAAACGTTTCTGAATGTAACAAGAAGGTAGAAAAGTAATCGCTTGCTTTATTCATACCGTAGGCGGGAAATCCTCCTGCAAACGTTTGCAGAGCCGGAACAAACGTTCGCGTTATTTAAGACAAATGACAGCGAATCGGTCAATATTGATCCATTTTTGACGGGTGCGAATCGTTTTGTACGTCAAAAGTACCGCAATTATGGGCAAAACGGCGTTGTTCGCTCGAACGCTCGTTAGGTTTGCGAAACGATTCACTCGATTGAATACACGGGAAAACACCCGGCTAACGCTTACTGGGATTGGGATCGGGAGATTTGACTCAGTGCCGCAATGGCAAGGGATAAAGTTTGAGAGGCAGTTTTTTCCGATGCAAAGGACGAAGACGGAAGAGTTGAAACAGCGTTAACCCTAAACCAACCGCCCTTGACAGGTCTAGCGAAGACAGCGAGCGGAAATAACGTCCCTTGTTGAACTCCTACCGGAAAGAATTCTCTCCGGGCCGCTTCTTGGAGAAGCTGGCGCTTTAGTGAGTTCTTACCGTAAAGCGCGTGGCGCCCCGGTCGATGCGAAGAAAAGTCTTGTCACAAAGTCGCTCTGAAAACTCGATCACGCCGTATAGCGAGCGACCGGAACAGCGCGCTGCCTCACGAGTTCGGCAGCCGCGTACACGGGATTACGTGGGGAGTTGTATCGAGAATGCGGAGATCGAACGAGTCGAATCGCACTTGCGTGCAGCGTCGAAACTCAATCAACGGCGCTGCACCCGAGCCGCTCGAGCATGTCTTGCATGAACGTGGCGATCGCCTTCTCATCCTCGACGAGAACACTGACACCGTGGAGATCGTGCATCGCTGATCGCTTTGCGCATTTGGCTTAAAGGACTGCGGATCGCGCATCGCAAGGCACGCGTGAGTTGAGGCTTCTGCACCGGTCGATGCGGTGCCGTTCGCAAGAACCATCGGAGAAAGCCGACGACGCCTGCCTACGCTTTCTCCACTAGCGGAGCAGGTTCACGCGTAACTTCGACCAAGTGCATCAGCACGCTTTTTCCGCGAGGTTCGGTCTACAGAGGCCGTTGTGATTGCCACGAAGTGCGCACAGCCGTCGATTCCACTGCATAACGACGACGCATGCAGAGACGCAGGAAAACCCAAGCTATCGAGAGCGAACCGGATTCGGCGCTCTGACAACAAGCAAGCGCCGCATAATCCAAACGCAGCGCCCGCACAGAACCGCTTTATACGACCTTACCTGGATTCAAAACGCCAAGCGGATCGAGCGCGCTCTTGATCGCGCGCATCGCGTCGATGTCCGTCTCGCGACGGCTTTGCGGCAGGTAATGCCGCTTCTTCACGCCGATGCCGTGCTCCGCCGAAATCGATCCGCCGAGTTCGCGCGTGACATCGTAGATGACGCGATCGATGTCGTCGTGATTGTGTGCGCCCAGGCCCGGCACGTCGACGACGATATGGATGTTGCCATCGCCCAGATGTCCGTAGATCAGAACAAGCGCTTGCGGCCAGCGTTCGCGCAGACGCGCCTCGCAACGCGCGGCCGCCTCGCCGACCTGCGCGATCGAGAAGCTCACGTCGTAGGCCGCGTGATTCGGAATGAAGCGCTGATACTCGCCGGGCGCATCGCGAATCGCCCAGAATGCGAGCGCATGCGCTTCCGATGAAGCGATGGCCGCATCCGTCACGATGCCCTCTTCCAGCATCGCGCCGAGAAACTCTTCGAACGCCTCGTTGTGACGAACCGGATCGGTGCCGACGCTTTCCAGCAGCACATAGAACGGATGCGGCGACCCGAGCGGCGCGCGCAGATTTGGCAGATTGCCGAGCACGGCATCGTGATAACCGGCCCACATGACTTCGAACGCCGATACACCCGGCGCGAGTCCCGCCTGTGCGCGCGTGAGCAGCGTAGTCACCGCTTCGAAGCCGGGCAGGCCGCACCATGCGGTGGCGGTCGCAGTCGGCCTGGGCCGCAGCCGCAGCACGACGCGCGTGATGACTGCAAGCGTCCCTTCGCTGCCGATCAAAAGATGCCGCAGATCGTAGCCGCTATTGTTCTTGATCATCTTCGAGAGACCGCCGACGACCGCGCCGCTCGCAAGCACCGCTTCGAGCCCGAGCACCTGATCGCGCATCATCCCGTACTTGATGACGCGATTGCCGCCCGCATTCGTCGCAAGGTTGCCGCCGATGGTGCAGCTTCCCCGCGCGCCGAGATCGAGCGGAAAGTAGAAGCCCGCCGCGCTCGCCGCTTCCTGCACCGTTTGCAGCACCGCGCCGGCTTCGACGGTCATCGTGCCGGACACTGCATCAATCTCGACGATGCGGTTCATGCGGTCCAGACTCAGCGCGACCTCCCCGCCCCGCGCGTTCGCCCCGCCGACGAGTCCCGTCAGTCCGCCTTGAGTGACCACGGGTTGCCCGTAGCGCGAACAGATGGCGAGCGCCTGTGCGACCTCTTCCGTATTGCGCGGCCGGATGATGGCGAGCGGCACTTCGCCGGGCAAGCCGCTCCAGTCGACGACGCGCCGCTCGCCGAATTCGCCGGGCAGCGCGACCACGTCCGCGCCGAGGGTTTCGCGCAATGCGCTTACAGCTTCGCTTGCCGTCATGTGCTGCGTGTCTCCGTGTTCGATAGGTTCTTGTTTATCAAACAGCAGTAGAGCATGCGTGCTCAGGCGCGGCAAGCTGCGGACATCGCCATATCCGGACCGGACCGAGTTGTCGCAGCGTTTTGTTGCTGCTACAAAAGCGTTATCGAAGCGCACATACGCACATCCGCCGCTTGCCATCGACGCGACCGCTTCATCGAACGACCGTCCTCAATGGAGCGTCCCATGCGGTCTCTGTTCATCAGCTATCACCGCGGCAACCGGCCCTGGGCCATTGCGCTGTTCCAGCATCTGGAGCGGCACGGATACGACGTCATCTTCGACTTTCTCGATGTCGCCGATACCGCTTATGAACGCATCGCCCGCACACAGATTCAGACTTGCGTGCACTTCGTCGTCCTGCTGACGCCATCGGCGCTCCAGGATCTTTCCGGCCCGGACGACCGGGTGCGCCGCGAGATCGAGACCGCGCTCGACGCCCGCTGCCACGTGATTCCGCTAGTCGTAGAGGGCTGCGGGTTCGAGTCGCCTGCGATCGGCGGCCAGCTCAAAGGCAAGCTGGCGAAGCTCGCACAACACGACGCGCTGACGATCGACGCGCATCGGTTCGACGAAGGCATCGCACAGATACATCGCCGATGCCAGCACTACCAGCCTCGCGATGCGTGGCGCGCGCCGCTGCCGGCGGATGGAATCGACCTTGCGCACGACGCCGCGCTGAACGAACGCGCCGCCGCGCGCTCGGCGCGTGCTGTCGCGATAGAAGAACTCGCCGCGCAGCAATGCTTCGAGCAGGGTATCGCCGCCGCGTCGGTCGAGGAGAAATTGCGCTTGTACGGCGAAGCGGTCCGGCTAGATCCGCTCTGCGCGCCCGCGTTTCGCGAACGGGCGCGCGTGCACAAGACGCAAGGGCAATTCGACGCCGCCTTACTCGATTACGACGCCGCGCTGCGCAGCGAGCCGGACGAGCTATCGAGCCGACTCGGCCGGGGCCATGCACGCGAAGCCAACGGCGATCTCGACGGCGCGCTGCTCGACTATCGCCGCGCGGTGGATATCGAACGCGGGTGTATCGACGCTCACGTTGCACTCGGACTCGTGCGTCATGCGAAGGGCGATGCGGACGGCGCGATCGTCGATCTCAGCCGCGCGTTGCGGCTCGCGCCGGGCGATGCGAACACGCTGCGTCATCGGGGACGCGTGCGCGCCGCAAAGGGTGATTTCGATGGCGCGCTGACCGACCTGGATCGCGCGATCCGTATCGAGCCTGACTGCGCGGCTGCGTATCAAATGCGCGGCAACGTGCGCGGCAGTCGCGGCGACGCACGCGGCGCGCTGCTCGATTACGACAAGGCGCTGCGCCTTCAGCCGGGACTCGTCGACGCAAAAATGGACCGTGGCTGCCTGCGCCGTCAGCTTGGCGACGTCGCGGGCGCGCTGCGGGACTTCGGCGATGTGATCCGCTCCGCACCCGGCCACGTCGCCGCGTATGTCGAATCGGGCATCGTGCGCGCGGGCATCGGCGAACTCGACGGCGCATTGAGGGACTTCGATCATGCGATCGGCATCGACGCGCGCAACGCGCGGGCATCGTATGAACGCGGACTGGTGCGTGCGCGCCAGGGCGATGCCGATGGCGCGCTCAACGACTTCGCCACCGTGCTCGCGCTCGACCCGGGCCACGCACGAGCCTACTGTGGACGCGCCGACGTGCATCACGCGACCGGACACTTCGACGCCGCCCTCGGCGACTACGACGCCTGCTTGCGCATCGCGCCCGAGGACGCGGATGCCCGGCTAAAGCGCGGACGTCTCAGGCTCGAACGCGGCGATGTCGCGGCCGCGATCGAAGACTTCGATGCAGCGATCGTCGCGCAGCCGAATCTGGCGGATGCGTATGTCGAACGCGGCGTCGCGCGGCAGTCGCTGGGCGACTGGCAAGCCGCCGTGCACGACTTCGACGCAGCGATCGCACTGCGTCCCCGCGACGCCCGCGCCCTCGCACGACGCGGCAATGCGCGCGCGAAACTCGGCGACACCGAACGCGCGCTCGCCGATCTCAACGGCGCGATCGCCCTCGCTCCCGACGATGCCGCCGCCTATCACGACCGCGGCCTCGTGCGCGTCCAGCAGGACCACTTCGACGCCGCGCTGCGTGATTTCGACGCCGCCATCCGCTTGCGTCCCGACGATGCCGTCGCGCACAACAACCGCGCCAACGTGCTTTGCGATCAGGGCGACTTCGACGCCGCGCTGCGCGATTACGGCGTCGCGCTGCGGCTCGATCCGGATTACGCGGTGGCGTGGTTCAACCGTGCGAATGCGCGTCGCGAGCGGGGCGATCTGCCGGGCGCGCTTTCCGATCTGAACGACGCGATCCGCATCGATTCCGCCTGGGCCGATGCATACACGTTGCGCGCACCATTGCGGCTCGCGATGAACGACGCGCAAGGCGCGCTGCACGATCTGGACGAAGCGGTGCGGCTCGAACCGGGCCGCGCATCGGCTTATGTGCTCAGATCCGATATGCGCGCCGTCAGCGGCGATACGGAAGGCGCGCTCGCCGATCTGGACGAAGCCATCCGCATCAGACCGCATTTTGTGGACGCCTATATAGCGCGTGGTCTTTTGCATGCCAAACGTGGCGATCGGCAGAATGGCCTGCGTGATCTGGACGAAGCCATTCGCCTCGATCCCGACGATCCCGGCGTGCATTACACCCGTGGCACGCTGCGCAGCGAAGACGGCGACATGGACGGCGCACTCGGCGACTTCAACCGTGCGATCGTTCTTGCGCCCGATTTCGCGGCGGCGTATGTGGATCGCGGCGCGGCGCGCGGACGCGTCGGCGATTTCGACGGCGCGATGCAGGACTTCGACACGGCCATCCGTCTCGCTCCCGATCGGCCGGAAGCTTACGCGAATCGCGGAATCGTCAGGATGGCGAATGATTGTCCCGACGATGCGTTGCGGGATTTCGACGAGGCTTTGCGCCTCCAGCCCGAACTTGCCGCCGCTTACTACGACCGTAGCGTCGCGCGGACGAAGTTGGGCGATACGCCGGGCGCGCTGCGGGACCTCGACGATGCGATCGCGCGCTCGCCCGTTTTCGCGGCGGCTTATAACGACCGGGGCGTGATCCGCGCGCGCAACGGCGATCTGGCCGGTGCATTGCGCGACTTCGACGAAGCGATCCGTCTTGATCCCCGCCGCGCCGATGCGCACTGTAACCGGGGCAACGCGCGCCACGCCAGCGGCGACATCGAAGGCGCGCTGAACGACTTCGATCGTGCGATAGAACTCGCGCCCGATCACGCTGTCGCGTATGCGAATCGTGGCGCGGCGAGGGCGGGCGCGGGCGATATCGACGGCGCGCTCGCGGACTATGACGAAGCGATTCGCCTCGACCCGGCCTACGCCGACGCCTACGCGCGCCGGGCGAGAGCACGCCACGACGCCGGCGATGTGCCCGGCGCTCTGACCGATCTCGACGAAGCGATCCGCCTCGCGCCCGGTCACGCGGATGCGCTAAACGATCGCGGCGTCGCGCGGCTCGTAAAGCGAGACATCGACGGCGCGCTGCTCGATTTGCATGAAGCGATTCGCGTGGCGCCTGCCCACGCGGATGCATTGAACAACCGTGGCGTCGTTCGACGCGATCTGGGCGACACGGACGGCGCGCTATCCGATTTCGATGAAGCCATCCGCCTCGCGCCCGACGATGCGCTCGCGCATCGCAATCGCGGTTTGCTTCGTCGCGAGCGCGGGGATACGGAAGGCGCGATACGCGACCTGGAGGCAGCGGCTGGCCTGGGCACGGCGAACGAGCTTGCGTGGGTGGATCGCATGTACGCTGACGGAGCGCATGCGATTGCAGAGCGGCGGATTGCGGTGGAAGACTGTCGCCGGTATCTGAAGCTGATCGCCGCGACGTATTCGGAGCGGTGATTCCGCGGCGGCTTTATTGGATTCGAAGCCGGGCGCTATCCCATATGCCGGTATCGGTTGCGCGCTGAAGCATTGCAACGGTCACAGGCTCGCGTTCGTAGCGCTTTCGAATCGGCTTGAAAATCAGGCTGGCTAAAAGAAGAAACGATCCCGGCGCGCTTTCTTCCACGAAGTATCTAGGGAAATTGAAATCGCCCACTTCGACGTGGAACTGCTCGAAATAGGCTTCCATGAAGTAAGCGGCATCGTCGCCGGTTAGGCCCAGATTGCGTTCAAGACTGCTCGACAGACTCAGTGCTTGTGTCGATGAAAGAGTTATCCGGGCACGAATGAATTTTTCGAGTTCAGCCGAGAGTGCCGACGGTTGCGTCATCGGTTTGCTTTCGAACCTGTGAGCGTTGCAAGTCGATGGCGATACTGCTTCGATTCCCTTGTCTCGACTGCAACAGAAGGTCAAAGATCAAGCGCTGCAAACACCGGAAAATCCTAATCAACGCAACGCCCACCTCACCGACCTCCCCCTCAAACCGGCCCCGGATCACTCATCGACGGCGCGCCGGTCTCCACATGCCCCGCATAACGCCGCGCGAACCCGTCGAAGTCGACCGACGACACGCTCAGGTCATACCACCCCGATCGCCCCGACACATCCCATCGATCCATCAGCGTCTCCCCCGGACTCACGCTGACCTCGCGCGCCGACGCCGTGTCGTACGCATTCGCCACTCGCAACCGGCACGCAACGCGCCCTCCGTTCGTCACGCGCAGCGTTGCGATCAAAGCGCCCGGATCGAGCGAAAGCTGGACCTCCGGCAACGCATTGCCCTCAGCAGAACCGCGAAATTCGAACAGGCTCCCGTTCGGCCCATAGACAGACAGGTCATAGCGGCCCTGCGAATCGCGCAGCGGCCAGAAGTCGGAAAACGCGTCGCCTGCGGCCATCGTGTAGCGGCGCGGCGCGCTCCGGGTACGCACGCGGTCGTAGATGTAGAACGCGACGCCCACGCGGCTGCCATTGCGAAAGTCCAGCAAGAAGAGGTCATCGGCGATACGGCCGTTCATCGCCAGCGCATAGGGCAGCGCCCGCGCCGGCCTCGTGGTGCGCTCGCAGCCGGGCATCGCCTGCGGATCGGGAATCGCGATGGCCGCGCCCCGCGACCCGACGCGCGCCACCGGCCCGAACGGGCCCTTCGCCGTATCCGGATTCACGGTGAAATCAAACGCGGATGTCAGATCGCCGCACACCGCCCTGCGCCACGCGCTGATGTTCGGCTCCGCCACCCCGAAACGCGCCTCCAGAAACTGCAGCACCGACGTGTGATCGAAGACCTGCGAGCATACCCATCCGCCCTTCGTCCACGGCGATACGACGATCATCGGCACGCGCGGCCCCAAGCCGATCGGTTGCCGCCCGCCCGGATCGGCGTTCGGAATCAGCGGCCGCTTGTGGCGCGGATACTCGTCCAGATCGACGAACTCATCGCCCAGACTGTCGACGAGCTTGCGCGACACCAGTCCCGCATTGCCCTGCGCGCTCGTGAGCGGCGGCATCGGGGGAACGACGTGATCGAAGAAGCCGTCGTTCTCGTCGTAATTAATGAACAGGACCGTGCGGCCCCACACCGCCGGATTGGACGTCAGCGCCTCGAGAATCCGGTTGATGTAGAACGCGCCATCGGCCGGACAGCCGTTCGGATGCTCGCAATAGATCTTCGGCGCGATCACCCACGACACTGCCGGCAGGCGATTCTCATCGACATCGCGCTGAAACTCGAGCAGCGTATGCCGCGATGCGCCCTTCTGCACCAGCGACGCCGGCGCGTTATGCGCAGCCTGAAAGCGCTGAAAGAACTCCAGCGAGTTGTTCGTGTAGTTGTCGGTCGCGTCGCCGGGCAGCCCCGTGCCGCCCTGATACACCTTCCATTCGACGCCCGCCGATTCCAGCCGCTCCGGATACGTCGTCCAGCTATATGGATCGCCTGCGTCGCGCTCGCTGAAACCCGGGCCGGTGCGCAACGGTCCGAGCCGGTTACGCGTGTCCATCGTGCCGCTGAACAGCATCAGCCGGTTGGGCGCGGTGTCGGCGTGAACGGAGCAGAAGTAGGCGTCGCAGACCGTGAAGGCATCGGCGAGCGCGTAGTGGTACGCGAGATCCGCGCGGCGCAGGAAGGCCATCGTCAGCGGGTCCTGCTTCTGATTCACCCAAGCGTCGTAGCGGCCCTCGTTCCACGCGAGATGGCCCGTGCTCCAGCTATGATCGGTGCCGGGCGTGAATTCGGTCGTTGCTTTGGAATCCAGATGAAACGGCAGCACATACGGCGCATGATTCGGCAGGCCGCGGCTCTGGTATTCGCTCGTGAACACCGACGCCCCCGGCTGATACCACACGGGCCGTCCGTTCGCGAGGATCAGCGGCCGCGGGTCTTCGAAGCCGCGCACGCCGCCGAGCGTGCCGAAGTAATGATCGAAGGAGCGATTCTCCTGCATCAGGATGACGACATGCCCGACGTCCCGGATCGTGCCGGTGCGGCCGGTCGCGGGCAGCGTGAGCGCGGCGCGAATCGGCGGCGCGGGCGGCGCAATCAACGCGCCGGCGCACGCGGACATCGTGCGCAGAAATTGTCTTCGGGTCGTGGCGGCCATCGCGTTTATCGTCAGGAAATCGGGGCGGGCCCGGTCGGGGGCGCGGGAAGTCCGAGCAGCCGCGCGAGCGCCGGGCAGCGGCGCAACGCGGCATCGTACGCGCGCGCCGCTTCGTCATCGTAGTAAGTCTGCGGATCGAGACCCGGCAGCCGGTCCGCTAGACCGCGGACGTCGTTCTCGGGCCAGTCGTCGGGCTCGTTCGAAGTATCGTTCATTGCTGATCCACCCATACGCCATCCGGCGTGCGAACCGAAAAGCCTTGCGCCGTGCCGATCGTCACCGTCTGCTCGTTCTCGCCGATCATGCGCGTGCGCGGCAGATTGGCCGCGTACTCGGGAAGCGTCGCGCCCGGCTCAAACGGACTGCGCGCGACGAGATTCGCGAGCAGTTGCGCCAGCGCGAGAAAGCTCGACGGCTGCGTGATGACTGTCGCCGCCGGACGCGTCCCGCTGAATCCGACGAGCCGGATGCCGACCGGCGCATGCACGATATGCGGCGTCGGCACCTCGCGCAGCCCGGCGATCTGATCCTTGTCGCCGGCGAGCGCCGCGCCGTGCTCCGGCACGAAGATGATCGCGGCGCGCCGGCCCGAACTCGCGACGAGATCGGCGAAGCGGTCGAAATCGGTCATCAGCTTCTGCACGCGGCGCGGATACGTTTGCAGGCTCGTGCCCGCGACGCCCGGCAGCCGGTTGCCGTCGTGCAGGCTGATCGTGTTGTAGTACAGCGCGACCGGCCCCTGCACTTGCGCGCGCTGCGCGTACCAGCCAGCGAGTACGCCGTAGTCCTCGCGGATCGGCGAATCGTCGAAGGAGCGCATCTGGACCGGCGCGGCGCCGTTCGGCAGGAACGGCACGTTCGGCGCGCCGGTGTTGCGCGCAACCGTCTGCGCGAAATCCCCGAAATGGCCATCGTGATTGAGCAGCACTTGCGGCGTGTAGCCCGCGCGGGCGAGCGCGCTCATCAGGTAGCACTCGGCATCGGCGGGTTCGTACAGCTTCTGGTGCGGCTCCTGCCCGCACGCCGCACGCAACACGCGCACGGCCGCCGGGCCGCTATAGCTCGCCGCCGTGCTGAAGTTGGTGAACACGTAGTCGAAGTGACTGAGCATCGGATGCTCGCGCGCCTTCGATACGTCGAGATCGTTCCACGACAGCGAGCACACATGCAGCACGATGATGTCGAACTGCGCGCCGGCATCGCTCGTGAGATGCGGGAAACTCACGCGGCGCTTCGATTCTTCGGTGCGGAAAGCGGCAAGTTCGGTGTCGTGGCCCGCCGCGCCGGGCTGCCCCGTCGCATTGCCCGCGCGCATCTTCTCGGAAAGCGCCTGCGGCGACGTTCCGGCGGGCGACGCCGCATTCCCCGGCAACTGGATCGCGCGGCCCAGTTCATAAACCGGCGCGGTGATCAGCGCCGCGATCACGAGCGTCGACACGCGCACCCAGCGATTGACCACGACATACACGACGACTGCGCCCACGCCCGCCACGAGAAGCGCCGGCGGCACGAAGCGCTGCGCCAGTTCGAGCCAGTAACCGGCGCTGAAGTGCAGCATCGCGCCAAGCTCGCTCACGAGCCGGGAGAACGGCGGCAGCTTCGACTCGCTGTACATCAGCGGCAGCGCGATCGCGAGCGCAACGACAAAGCGCGCGATGCGCGCCAGCCGCGCGCGCCAGAACGACGTGGCGCCGAGCGTCAGCGCAAACGCGAGATTGGCTAGCCAGACCGGCGTCAGATGGCCGCTCGCCCACAGATACAGCTTCAGGATGAAGTAGAGATTCCAGAACGCCATCGCTTCGTGCTCCGGTTCATGTCATGCGCGTGCTCATCGGCGTCCATACGGGCGTGCTCATGATCGTGCTCTTGCAGCCGCGAACCACGCTCGCGTCGCGCGCACCGCATCGTGGCCGAGCCGTCCGTAGCCGCGCACGCCCACGCCGACGACATCGCGCAATCCGCGCAGCGGCCTGTCGGCAAGCTCCGTGTCGTGCCATTTGATCCACGCATCCGCGCGGCCCATCGTCAGTTGCACGAGCCGCCGCTCCGCTTCGAGATCGAGCTGTTCGAGCTTGACGCCGAGTTGCGTGCCCGCTTGCCAGACCGCGCGCACCGGAAAGCTGAACTCCTGCTCGGGACGCCTCACGCACACGGACATCGGCTCGTCCCTGGCGAAACGCTGTCCCTCGGGCAGCGAGAGACCGAAGCCGCCCATCGAACAGTCGCGCGTGGTGCAGGCGATCGAGCGGCCATCGGCGAGCACGAGCGTCGCGGGCAGGCGCATCGCAATGCGCTGATTCGCCCGCGTCTGCTTCGCCTCGCGCGCCACGCACAGCGCGCCGCCGAGCAGCACGAGGTTGTAGGTGGTCCAGAGCATGTTCATCAGCACCGTCGGCACCTCGTAGGGATCGCCCGCGACGAGCGACCAGCAGCCGACCGCGAGCGCCAGCGCGTTCAGCGCGACGAGCAGGATGTACGGGCGCGACACGGACCAGTCGAAATAGCCCTGATCGATGCGTCCGCCCTTGTCGGTGACATTGAACTTGCCGTGCTTCGGACTGAGCACGGCGATGGTGGTCGGCAGCGCGACGTACCACGCCAGCACCGACTCGTAGACCTCGGCCCAGAACGAATGCCGGAAACCGCCCTGCAGCCGCGAGTTCGCGACGTTCGCCAGCGCGATATACGGCAGCACGTACGCGACGATCGCGGGCGCGGGTGCGTGGATGAAATGCATGTGGAAGAAGAGATAGGCCATCGGCATCGTCAGGAATACGAGGCGCGGGATGCCGTAGAAAAAATGCAGCATCGCATTGCCGTAGCACAGCCGCTGAAAGATGCTCAGGCCGCGCCCGAAGAACGGATTGTCGATGCGAAAAATCTGCGCCATGCCGCGCGCCCATCGCACGCGCTGCCGGATATGGCTCGCGAGGCTCTCGGTCGCGAGGCCCGCCGCCTGCACGGTCGGCAGATACGCCGTCGTGTAGCCCCGGCGATGCAGCTTGAGCGCCGTGTGCGCGTCCTCGGTCACGGTTTCGACCGCCACGCCGCCGACTTCCTCGAGCGCGCTGCGCTTGATGATCGCGCACGAGCCGCAGAAGAACGACGCGTTCCACAGATCGTTGCCCGCCTGCACGAGCCCGTAGAACAGATAACCCTCGTTCGGCACGCGATGAAACGTCGCGAGATTGCGCTCGAACGGATCGGGCGAGAAGAAGTGATGCGGCGTCTGCACCATCGCGCATTTCGGCTCGCGCAGGAAGGTGCCCATCGTCGTTTGCAGGAACGAGCGCGCGGGCACGTGATCGCAGTCGAAAATGGCGATGTATTCGCCGTGCGTGCGCTCCAGCGCGCGATTGATGTTGCCCGCCTTCGCGTGATGGTTGTCGTCGCGGACCAGATATTCGATGCCCGCCGCGTGCGCGAACGCGCGGAACTCGGGACGGCGGCCATCGTCGAGCAGATAGATGCGCAGCTTGTCCGCCGGCCAGTCGATGCCCTGCGCGGCGAACACCGTCGGCCGCACGACCGAAAGCGGTTCGTTGTACGTGGGAATATAGATATCGACGGTCGGCCATGTCGCGGGGTCCGGCGGCATCGGCACGATCGCGCGCTGGAGCGGCCAGGCGGTCTGGATGAAGCCGAACAACTGGATCATCCACGTGTACGCTTCCGCGCCGAAGAGCGCATAGCCGACGAGCGTATCGCCGGGCGAGCGAAAATCGAGCGTCGCGGTGGCGCGCCAGTAGGCATAGCGCGCGGTCATCAGCAGCGCGAGCGACGACAGCAGCAAGAGCGGCAGCCGGCCCGGCATGCGCCGGATGAGCAGCGACGCCGCGAGCGACACCGCGCCGAACTGCAACTGCGCGGTGGTCGAAAGCGGCGCGGTGCTGGCCAGCACGAAAAGCGCGCCGCCCGTCAGCACGACGACGAACATCGCGAGCCGCCCACGGCCCGCGACACGGCTTGCGCCTTCCAGTGCGGCCGATAGCGGCGCCCACGGCAGCCGCGCGAGGGCGGCATCGAAGCGGCGCTGCTGACGATGCGCGAAGCCGGTCGCCATGCTCCACACGAGCGACGCTCCCGCGATGCCCGCCCGCACCGACGTCCTCACGCCGCCCGCGCGCGCCGGTTTTACGAACGCGCGCCACAACCACACCGGGAGCGGCGCACGCGCTGGGATCTGCCACTCGCTCGCGAGCCGCGCGACGAACGTGGCGATCACGAGCTGCGGCACATCGCGGCGGCCGGGGCGCGGCGCATGAAACAGCAGTCGCACGAGCCAGTCGGCTGGCGTGCGCGTGCCGTCGAGACCGAGGCGCGGCGCAAGCCAGTTCGCGAATCTCGAACGTAGCGATGGGCGGGCGGCGTGGACGGGCTGCATGGCGCATCAACCCGTCTCGGCGTGCGCGGACAGCCAGCCGTCGAGCCAGCGGGCGAGGCCGTGCAGGTCGTGGGAAATCTGCGCATGCGGGGCGGCGTCGAAGACCCACGCGCCGCGTGCGAACGCATCGGGCAGCGCCGCATCGCGATGCAGCCGCTGCGGCAGGATCACCCCGTCGCCGACGCGCGCCCGCAGCAAGGCCAGCGCATCGCGATGCATCTCGTGCGTCGGATGCAACTGGTTCACGACGATGAAAAACGCCGCGCCGCCCCGCCGCATCGGTCCGATCGACGCCGCCAGCGACACGCATCCCGCCGGCTCCGGCGTCGTCACGCACAGCACGAGATCGGCGGCGCGCATCGCCTGTTCGGCCTGCTGCGACGGATAACGCGCGGCGTCGATGAGCACGGCGGCATCCGGCCGCTGGTCGATGTCGCCGAGCGCGCCCGAGAGCCAGCCCGGAAACGCGGCGAACGCGGCTTCGCTCGCACCGATCTGCTCCGCGTCGAGCGCGCCGTAGGGCACGAACATCACGCCGTCGTCGTTGCGGAACGATTCCGCGTGCCAGTCGGTGCTGCTGTCGAGCAACGCGTGGACGAGTCCGCGCGGCGCAAGCGTTTCGAGGCCCAGATACGCCCCGAGGATGTTTTGCGCGTCCAGCTCGATCGCGAAAACCTGACGCGCCCGCCGCGCGAGCAGCACCGCGAGCGCGCTGCATATCGTGGTGCGCCCCGCCCCGCCCGCCGTCGATACCACTGCGATCACGGTCATCGCGGGTTCCCGTCTGGCTGGCTGCTTGCGCCGCCCTCGGCGCGCACCAGCCGCGTCTCGCTGACGACGCGCTCGAGCCGCGGTTCAGGCAGCGCGTCCCGGCGCGCCCGCCGTCGATGGCCGAAGAGACAGAGCGGTATCGCAATGGCGACGCCCGCGCCGACGCAGGCCAGCAGCATCCCCATCATGCGTCCACCTCTCGCCGGATCGGCAGCGCGCAGCGCTTTGCATGCCGTGATCGGCCCGGCTCACGCTCCGGCGCCGCCGCGCCAGCGACAGGCGCCCAATCCAGCACACGCGACGACGCGCCGCTGCTCAATGGCGCACGCGGCATCGATGCGGGCGCGATCGGCAGCACGTCGCTGTAGTCGGGCGCGTGGGCGTGGCGGGCGCGTTCGCGCATCGCCTCGATCTGCCGCGCAATCGCGCTGCCCGCGTACAGCTTGCGTTCCGCGAAGAAGCTGGCAGCAGACGCGCCGAGCATCTGCGCGAGACGTTCCTGCGCGTCGGGCGGCTCGCACGCGAAGAGAAACAGATAGACCCGCGTGGCGTCGACGGTTGCAAGCCGCCCCGGTTGCCGCGACAGCGTGGCGCACAGCGCATCGAGATGCGACACATCGGGCCCGAGCGTCAACTCGACGAGCACATGCGGCAGCGCGAGCAGCGCACTGCGTTGCAGCACCGCCGCGACGCGATCGCAGAAGCGCGCGAGCGGCGCATAACCGCCGACCGGGTCCGGCTGCGCGGCGGCGAGCGCGGCGGCGGGATCGTCGACGGTCGCGCCGGTGTGAACGTGCCCCTGCAGCGAGCGCAGCGTGCAGAGCAATCGCGAGATGGACAGATCGCGGTTGGCGAGCACCGCGTCCGCGCCTACGCGCAGCAGCAGCAGTTCGTGATTCAGCGCGATGGCGTCGCTGCGTTCCGCGACGGCGATTTTGAGGGCGCCGCCGCATTGCTTGCGCAGCGCGTGGATCATCGAGCACAACTCTCCAAGCGACGACTGCGCGTCGAGCGTGAAGAACACCGATGCGGCCCGCGCCTCGGCGCACGCCGAAAACACCGACGCGTTGTCTGCGTGCAGTTCCCAGTCGCCCGGAAACCATGCTTCGGTATTCGCGAGCGCACGCGGCATGATCACGCGATGCTCATCGTCGGTGAAGGGCTTCGACGGAATGCGTCCATGCGACGGCGACTCCGGCTCCGCGACGAGCGCATCCGCCGCACTGAGCCGCAGCGCGCACGTCTCGTTGGCGACGAGCGTCTGCCCGGTGCGCCAGAAGTCCACGTGCCAGCGCAATTCGCCTGCCATCTCGCCCATTCGCGCGACGCCCGCGAAACGCACGTGAAGCGTCTCGGAACTGGCGTAGGCGCGTGCCGGCGGCTCGGCGCGAAACACGAGGATCATCGAGACGCGGCGCTTCGCGCACCAGCGCGCGAGGAACTCGCCCTCGCGGCTGAGCGCAGCTGGATCGTCCCAACTGAACCAGCGCTCCGCGCCCTCGATGATCGACAGCGAATGCGAGCGCAAGCCGCGCTTGCACAGCGCGCGCAAGGCTGCGCGAAGCGGCGTGTCGATATCGTCGGGAGGCATCGCCAGCACGGTCAGATGACGCGGCCAGCCCGGCGCGCGTTCGTCGGCGGACAAGCCGCGCGCCCGCAGTTGCGCTGCGATCTCGCCGCTCGCAAGCGCGCGCACGACCGTCACGTGCTCGGCCCCGGCCTTGCGCGCCGTGTTCCAGATGAGCGCATCGCAGGCGCGGGCGCCGGGCGTCGTGTAGATGCCGTGCACCGCGCCGCGTGCGAGCGTCGACCACCGGTCCGGCAAGCCGTCGATGCCCAGACGTTCCGTGTGCCCCGCGTGCGGCAGGCGTTGCACCGAGGCGCGTAAGCCGGCGAGCCAACCCGTCGGCCTCGTGGTCGTCCGGCTATAACTGGCGCAGGTCGCGTCGTTCAGATTTTTTCCCTCGTTGTATGAGCTTTCGTTAGTAGCTCGAATAAAGACGGACGGGCCGCGTCTGCATGCCGGTGTCGCGTTTGCGGGCATCGAAGTCGTATCGCACGTAGACCATGCCCGCGCTCGGCATGTAATCGTGCGAATGTTCGATCGAGAGCCGCACGCCCGCGACGAGCTTCGGATTGAAGCGATACTCCAGCACGCCTCGAAACGCATACGAGAAGCCGCCGCCCGAGCCGCCCTTGAACACGTTGTTGCCGCCGCCCTGGACGTTCGCCGACGCGGGCAGGCCAATCGGGAAATACGGCGAATCGCGCTCGTAAGTCCACGACATGCCGACGACCGCCTCCACGTCCCACGTGAACGCGTTGCGCCGTCCCGTCCATTCGACCGGCACGCCGAGCGCGAGATAACGCTGCGGGCTGTAATAGCCGCCTTGTCCGTAGGTATAGAAGCGCAGGTTGTTCGTGTAGTGCCACGCATTGCCGACGAGACCCGTCGATACGCGCATGTCCGGGCGCTCGTAGACCGGCACTTCGAAGCCGGCGCGCGCCGTCACTTCCTGATTGGTCTTGACGTTATGCCCGGTCAGCACGCCGCCGCCGATGCTCGCGAACACGTTGATCTTGCCGATATCGACGGAGCCGCGCACGTCGATGCCATCGCGCCGCACGCCGCCCCACACGACGCCCGTCACCGGATCGCGCGCGCCCGCGTACGACAGCTCGCTGCTCGTTTCCGGCCGCCGCGACGCGCTGACGGTGACGCTCGCCTTGTCGGTCTCGAAGCGATACCGGACGCCCGCGACGACGTACTGCACCGGGAAGCCGAGCGGCGTCGTGCCGAGATCGAAGCGCCACGCATCCGACTGGTAGCCCGCCCCGATGGCGACGCCGAACGCGCGCTGATGCACCGACGCGACGAGCGGCGTGCCGGCTGCACGCGCGGCGAAGGTGCCGAACGTGTTGCGCGTATAGCTGTCGATGTCGGGATTCTGAAGCGTGCCCGCGTCGAGATGCACGGTATCGACGTGCGCGAACAGATGGCCCGCGTAGCCGATCGGCACCTGTCCGTACACCGGCACCTGCTGCGCGTGGTAATTGGAAATGCCCGCATCGCCCGATTTGTAGGCGAGCAAAAATCCCGCTTCCACGTCCGGCTCGCGGCGCGCTTCGAGCTGATCGAGGGCGCGCTGCGCGGGCGACGTGCCGCGATCGGCGGCAAGCCCGGTCGCCGTTTCCTGCGCGATCGCCGTCTTGTAGAGCGATGCCGCTTCGTCGAAGTGATACGCGCGCTGCGCAAGCCGCCCGGCCTGCACCGTCACGTCGGGCCGCTGCGGATATTCCTGCCGCAAGCCCGCCGTGACCGCCCGCGCCTCGTCCGTCTCCTTGAGCGATGCCAGCCGGCGCACCGCGCCGAGCCGCGTGTCGACGTCATCGGGCGGCACTTGCGACAGCACGCGGCGCGTCACCGTCAGCGCCTCCGCGCGTTCGCCGCTGTCTTCGAGCACGCGGGCGAGCGCGAGTTGCGCTTCGGCATCGTCGGGGGCTTTCGCGAGCACCGGTTCGAGCTGCTCGCGCGCCACCGCGAAATTGCCCTGCCTGCGCTCGACCTCCGCGAGTTCCAGCGTGTAGCGCCGGTCCGCCCGGCCCGCCGGACTCACCGACGCGAGCACCTTGCGCGCGCGCTCAAAGTCGTCGTTCTCCAGTGCTTCGTCGGTCTGTCGCAGCGCGAGCCGCAACGCCTGATCTTCCAGACGCGCGAGCTGGCGTTTATTCAGTCCGCCGCGCTCGCGCAACGCATAGAGCCACGCCTGCAACTCGCGGTCGCGGTGCGAACTGCTCAGGAGATCGCCGTAGCGCAGGCGGATGTCGGCATCGGCGGCATTCGGGTGTGCGTCGATCCAGTCGCGCAGCAGCACGACGCCCCGGTCCGGCTCGCCCTGATCGATATATGCCGCGCCGACCGACGCGAGCAGATACGGGTCGTCGCCCGCCTTGTCGCGTGCTTCCTTCAGCGCGGCGGCGGCGCGTTCGCGTTCTCCGTGCGATGCCGCCTCGCGCGACGTTTCCAGCGCCTCGTGCACGTCGAGCTTGCGGACCAGTTCGCGCATGCCGTCGGTGCGCTCGCTTTCGGGCAGCGGCGCGATCAGCGCCTTCGCGCTGCGGACGTCGTCGAGCGAGTTGTCGTAGAGCGCGGCGGCGTAGCGCATCGAGGGCGCCTGACTCGCCGCGAGCCCGTCTTCCATCACGCGGCGGCCCAGGTCCGGCGAACCGAGATCGCGATACAGCCGCGCCAGCGCGAAGCGCGTCCACGCGGCGTCGGGATTGAGCCTGAGCGCGGCTTCGTAGTGATCGGCGGCGGGACCGTCGCGGCCATCGGCGTGAAATCGCTCGGCCTGCTTGACGAGCAGTTCCGCGCGCATCTGCCCGATCTCCTGCTTCTCTTTCGGCGACGTCACGCGGCGCTGCAGCGAATCGAACAGGCTATCCAGCTCGGCGGTGCGGCCGGTCCGCTCGTACACGACGCGCAGCGGCGCGACCGCGTCGAGATTCGGCTTGCGCGCGGCCAGCAGACCGCGCAGGATCGGCTCCGCGTCGGTCCATTGCTGCTGGGCGACGAGCGCGTTCGCGAGCAGGAGGCGCGCGTCGTCGTTCTTCGGCTGGATGCGCAGCGCCGCACGGGCGGCGCGTTCGGCATCGGCGGGACGGCCGTTCGCCAGCGCCTCGCGGCTTTTGGCGAGCGCACCCCAGAGCTCGGTCGTGCGCGCGAGGCCAACCCATTTGCTGCGGTTGTCCGGCGCATGTTCCGCCGCGCGCATGAAGAGCGCGTGCGCGGCGTCCTGATCGCCGGTGCGAAGGCGCAGCAGTCCGAGTCCGCCGACGGCGTCGGGATCGTCCGGACGGGCCGCCGCCGCGCGCACGAGCAACGGCTCCGCGCGCGCCAGGTCGCCCTGGGCAAGCGCCGCGAGGCCATGCTGGCGCGCGATATACGCCGGATCGCGTTCGGCGCGCTGCTGGGCGCCGACAGCCGTTTCGAGTCCGGCAAGGCGCTCGCGCATCTGATCGTCGTCGCGAACCATCTCGACATACGCGCGCAACGACGGCAAAAAGACCGGCTCGTCCGATCCCGCCTTCAGCACGCGCCGCCAGACATCGAGCGATACCTCGCGGCTCACGTCGTCGCGCCCGACGAGCCCATGCGCGATGCGTTCGGCTTCCGGGCGCGTCGCGCGTTCGTTGAGCAGGACGGACAGCACGAGCGCAGCGTCGACGTCGTTCGGATTCGCGGCCAGCGCGCGGCGCAGCGCGGCAACCGCCTGCGGACGGCCGGCATCGGTCGCGCCGAGAATCTTGTTGTACTCCGCGCCGAGCGGCCCGCAGGGCGCGCCGTTCGGAAAGAACGCCTTCAGGCGGCGCAGGGCTTCATCCGCGCGACCGCTGCGCGCCAGCAGGCGGATGCCCGCCATCTCCTGACGGCCCGTGGTCGCGGACCCGATATTCTTCTTCGATGCAGCGCGTCTCCACGGCATCAGGAGAACGTTTGCGCAAGCCGTCGAGAATGGCCTTCGCCGGGTCCGGCTGGCCGAGCCGCAACAGAATGCGGATCTGTTCGGCGAGCAGCATCGGATCGTCCGGGGCGATCAGCAGCGCCTTCTGAAGCTGCGACAGCGCGAGATCGTCGCGATGCTTCGCCGCCCACATCCGCGACATGTCGTAGAAGCGGCCGGCATCCTCGGGCAATGCGTCCGGCGGCGATGCGCCCGACGCGCGCCCCGCGCCCGGCGCGAGGAGCAACGCCGCGACAGCGCCTCCGCAGGCGCCCTGTTTCACCGTGGCGTGCATGTGGCGCTCCATGCGGGACGCAGCGTGCCGTCGGCGGCAAAGCGATAGCGCCCCTCGTACCAGCCGATGCCGAACAGCGTGAGGACGCTGGTGTAGTAGCCCGGTGCGCTGTCCGCGTTCAGCCGGGCGACGCGGGCGGCCTGTCCCGCCGCCAGCGCACGCTGCCCGAGCGACACGAGGAACGGCACCGCCGACGCCGAGAAGCCCGCGTTGCCGTCGTTGGCTGCTGCCGCGCCGGTCGCGGCATCGACCTTCTCGGGCGGCGCGCCGCGCGCCGCAATGAAGTCGGCGAACGGCACGAAATGGCGGCGCAGCCCGTCAGCGCGCGGGTCGTCCGCATCGAGCATTCCGGCCCACAAATAGACGCGAATTGCGTTGTAGGAGCCGGTGGTGTCGTCGGTGGCGGTTGCGTCACGGTCGAACGCATGGCCCGCGCGATACGTCGCCCAGTCGGGCGCGAGGCCGCGCGGCGCGGAATCACGCAGCATGACGGCGCTGCCATCGACGAGTTGCTGCCAGCGGCGCTCGGCCGGAAAACGCGTCGCCAGTGCGCGCAGCACTTGCAACGGCGCATAACTCGGATTGACGATCCACGTGTTCTCGGTCGGATGAAATCCCGCCGTGCCCGGCAACAGGAACCGCCCCACCCCCGCGACGGGAAACGTCTCGTCTTCGAGCACCCGCGCCGCGAGCCGCGCGCCACGCAGCGAATAGGCGCGCTCGCCCCACAGCGCGCCGGCTTCGAGCAGCGCGTAGGCGATCCACAAATCCGCGTCCGAAGCGGGGTTCGAATCGAGCACGGTCCACGAGCCGTCGTTCGCGCGTCCCCACAGCCACGCCGGGAGATGGCCGGTCAAGTCGCCATCCGCGAGATTGTTCTCGGTCCAGTGCATGATCCTGTCGAAGGCGGCGCGGTCGCCGGCGACCAGCGCGAAGAAGAGCGCGTACGACTGCCCTTCCGACACGGTGCGCCGGTCGGCTTCGCTGGCGTCGATCACGCGGCCATCGTCGGACAGGAAATCGCGCTTGAACTGCTCCCACGCGGGCCACGGGCCGCAGCCCTCGGCCGCTTCGGCGCGCGCGGCAGGCGCGAGGGCGAGCGCAAGAAAAAGCCCGGCCACGCTGATCAACAGCCAGAAACTAAGAGGGGACGCGGGGCGGCGGTTCATCGCTCAGAACTCCTGTCGACGCTGCGCGAGACGCTGCAGGAAGTTGAACGCGCCGACCGCGAGCAGCAGGCCCGCCAGCACGCCGAGGATGCCGAGCAGCACCGGATGCCGCGACGCGAAGCCCAGCACCCGGTCGCGCCAGGGCACATGCCCCACCGCATAGCGTTCGCCGATGCGCGCGCTCTCGACGCTGTCGCGCTGGATCACGGCGACATCGTCGCGGATGAGGCCGACGAGTTGCGGGTCGTCGAACGCATCGAGCAGTTCGCGGGCGCGGGTCGCGTCGCTCGCCACCAGCGCGACGACCGAGCGCCCCTTCGCCGCTGGCGACTGGAAGCCATACACCGCCGACAGCGCCGCGTCGACGTTGAGGCGCAGCGCGCCGGCTCCCGCTTGCTGCGCCTTCGAGAAGCCGACGCGCTTCACATCGGCGGCGCGGGTATCGACGGCGAGCGGGACCGACTCGCTCCATGCGCTGACGAGCGGCGCGGCCGGCGAACCGCCGATCATCAGCACGTCCTTGTCTGCAAAGCGCGCGGTTTCCGACGGACGCGCGACCTGCACGCGTAACGCGGGATAGCCGGTCGATTTGCCGATACGGCCCAGCATCGTGAGCATGGTTTCGAGTTCGTGAGGCGCTGGATGCACGGGCACGACGACGACCGTCTGCGACAGGTCGGCCATGCGCGAGAACGGGAAGCCGCTGTTGGCGAAGTACGCGAGATTCGGCATCGATGCGTAGTGCACGAAGCGGCTGAAGTCGATGGTCGATTCGGGATCGATGGACGCGCGCGCCGGATTGCCGGTCGCGCCGGCGCACAGCGTGCTCTTCTCGGAATCGAGATTGAAGCGGAAATCGAGCTGGTTATCGCCGACGAGCTGATAGGCCGGCACTTCCAGTTCAGCCGTCGAGCCACGCGCACCGGACGATTTCACACCGGCTGTGTCGCCGTTCGGCGTCAGGCGATACGACTTGATTAACTGCTTGTTCATCTCGATCGACAACGCGGAGTTGTTCTGCACGCTCGGCGCGGTGTAGCGATAGCGCACGTCGAGCGGCGCGCCGACTTCGTTCCACGACGTGAGGTCGACCGGCACGCGCAATTCCAGGCTGATGGTTTCGAGCGCGCCGCCTAGCGATTGCAATTGTTCAGGACGCTTGACTATTTCAGCGAAACGAACGGGCCGGTCGACGGGCGTCCAGCGCGGCGCGTCATAGGGCTTGCGCTCGGGTTCGGGATCGCGGCGGCCAATGTTCGCAACCGGCCCCGACAGGCCCGGCGTGCGCAGCACCAGTGCATAGGCGGCGCTGTCGACGTCCTGTGCATTCGCCCCTGTGACGATCAGCAGCTTGTGGCCGGGCGCGGCGGGGTTGTCGGTGATGACGAGCGCGGGGCCGCTGACGCCGACGGGACGAACGTTCGGCGGCAAGTCGTCGAGACGGCCGACGAGCACGGCGTGATCGTCCTTCGGCAAGTCGGGCGTGACGGGGAAGCGGGCCTTGCGATAATCCGCGAGCGATCCGAACCACGATGCGATCACCGATGCGGTGCGCAGAGTGGCATCGCTTGCATTCGACGGCAGCACGAACGTGAGCCGCAACGGGTTGACGTCGTGTTCGTCGAAGAACGGCGCGGGCAAGAGCGCGAGTTCGTTGGGCAACGTGATCGGGACTTCGTCGAGCACGATCTCGCTGTTTGAACTGATATCGGCCCACAAACCAGTATTGCCGGGGTCTTCACAGTGCTCCATCGAATAGTGCGCGATCAGCTTCAGCTGCAACGCGCTGTAATCGGTCATCAGACGCGGATCGATCTCGATGTCCTGCGTCACCGTCCGCCCCGCGCTTTCAGGCGCGAACCGCAGCGTCGCGACGACCTGGTCGTTCATCGACACCTTCAGATGCGACATCGGGAACAGCAATGCTGGCGAATACGAATAAACAAGCCGCAGACGCGCAGCCTTGACGATGCGATCGCGTCTCACGCCCACGTTCACCGTGCGTACGTCTTCCAGTCCGCGAAGACTTAGCGTGCGGTATGCGCCCAGCGCAGAGAAAGGAATATGGACTTTGCCGTCGCTCGCGTCCCCGGTCCCCGCGAGCGATGCTTGCGTAGCGTTCGGTGCTGCGAAAGCGGAAGGTGTCAGAACGGCCGCGAGCCACGCGATCATCGTGACAACCAACGAAAAGCCGAACCTTTCCGTTATCCAGACCAACGGCAGAACTGCCTGTTTAGAGCGCACGTTCGGACGCGCGCCCGCCCCGCCCCCGCGCCCCTTCCGTTTTATTTCAATCGTTAGCATGACTAATTCCGAACTCGTTTTTGCGGGCCTGTCTTCAAAGCTCTCAGTCTTTCTTACCGCTTGGCCCGTGCAATCTCGAGTTCGTTGGCGTGGGCGTCCCGGAAACAACTCTATAAACACAGGATAAGCCGCAATGTGCGGTTCCGCACACAGGCTTACGAATTGTCATTTCGTTTCACACGTTTGTCAAAAAGGAGTGGAAAAGCCGTAAGGCGTCTTGCGTAAATCGGCAATAACGATGTGTCCTCCTAAGTGGACTGATTCGACTCCATTTAAGCCGGCATTAAATGCTCAAGGCAGCGACTAGCCGCCGAATGAATCGCTCGGAGCAATCGTTGATGATAGGAAAACGACGGACAGTAGCGGCGCGTTTAGTTTCTGTTTGCTCTGCGAAACTTGGTGAAGTCTTTAGGCGAGTCATAAGAATGCTCGCTTCTGTCCAGTTGTCACCGCCGCCATTTTCGCGCCATTAATCATTGTCCTTGACATGCACCGCCCCTACCCATTCGCCTGTATCACTCGCCATTAACCAACGTAAGCCGTTAAACGGTAAATCAATCGCATTTAGCGGACCGCATGACCGATTTCACGAACGCAAAGATTGCGGCAAGGGCTCGTTACTAATGCTTGCATCGTTTGCTTCGGGTTCCGGCTACGATCTCCATTTCGGTATTAATGCGTTGGCTAATTCCGTACGCACGACCGTCCTCTTAATGCAGGGTCAGACGAATAACGCCATGTCTGTGCGATACCGCGCACGGCGCAAGCGGATGCATTTTCAGGTGGTCAAACCGTTGCCTAATTTACAAACGTAAGTATCATTTGTTCGATCACTGACACAACGACACACCGCGTCCTATCCGGGAGAAAGAATGTCGCTTTCCAAAAGGTTGGTCGACGGCGCCAAGGACTGGCTGCCCGATAGCGTATTTTTGCGCATCGCCCATTTGCACAAGGTCGGCCGTTTTCCTAATATCAAAGCGCCGAAAACCTTCAACGAGAAGATTCTTTACCGCTGCCTGTATCCGGACCCGAGGTTCGTCGATCTGACGGACAAGCTGACCGTGCGCGATTATGTTCGCAGCAAGATCGGCGATGAGCACTTGCCGAAGCTCTACGCCGTGCCGGACAAGTTCACGCGCGATGTCTTCGACGCCCTTCCCGATCGCTTCGTGATGAAGGCGAATCACGGAAGCGGCTTCGTCAAGCTGGTCCGCAACAAGTCGGAGACGACCTTCGAAGAACTGCATGCGCTGGCGCAGCAGTGGCTGGCAACGGACTTCTATCGCGTGGCGCGCGAACGCCATTACCGCACCATCAGCCCGCGGATTTTCTTCGAGGAGCTGCTGCTCGAGCAGACCGGCATCGTGCCCGCGGACATCAAGATGCATTGCTTCTTCCGCGCAGGCGAGAGCAAGCCGACGGTCTTTACCGCGCTCATTTCGGACCGCTTCGGCGAACATCCGCGCGGCGATATGTACGACGGCGACTGGAACCGGCTCGACATCGCCATTGGCCATTACGCGCGCAGCGACGTGCCGTTGCCGCGTCCGGACAACTTCGACAAGCTGCTTTCGATCGCGACCGCGCTTGCCGAAGGTTTCGAATACGTGCGAGTCGATCTGTATGCGCCCGGCGACAAGATCTACTTCGGCGAATTGACTTTCACGCCGGGGGCTGGCGTGTTTCCGATGCGTCCCGATGCCGTCGACTATGAATGGGGCCGGTTGATGAGCTGACGCGCGGCGGGCAGCGCATGACGCGTCGCGGTACATGCGGCGCCGCTTGCGCGATGCGATCGAGTTCATCGCGCACCGCCGTCATGTCGCACATGTCCTGGCCGTTCGTGCTGCGCACGAGCATCGCTTCCAGTCGTCGCCGGACAGCGCCATAGCGAGCGCCGGCTCTTCGATGCAGATCGGCGCGCTCGCTAAAGCGCAAGAAGGTCTGCAACGAAGCGAGAACGGCCGCGCCCATGCTCGTCATCCCGACGACGATTCTCAACTCGGGCGACACGGCAGTCGTCACCAGTGATAGGAACGACGACGTACCCGTTAGCGCGGTCATTCCGATTACTGCAAGCCCGAGGTTTCTTCCGTATGCCGATAGCCGGTCCGCCATTGCATAGTGGCGGATTTGCGCATCGCGCGCGCGTCTTATCCATTGAAGCAGTAATGATCGGGTATCGTCCGGCGGATGATATTTGAGGCCTTCTTCAGCTTGTTCCGTGCTCGTCGCAAGGTCAGTCATGTTTGAAGCACTTTATGGTTAATGACTGACACTTTGCACGGGGACAGAGACACCTATCGTCTCTTATGTGCTTCCAGTGAGATGGGCCTGACGCTTGCTGTATCGGCCAGTAGTTCCATTTCAAGGGGGAGCCTATGTCAACACATGCAGGCAGGTCGCAGGAAGATCGCATCGCGGCGCGCGAAGGCGAGAAACTACCGTCGCAAGAGCAGGCAGGCGGCGATATGGCGGTCGAAGGCACGGAGGCGGGCAAGAATTCGAGCAGCGGCAAACTTTCCGAGGCGGGCAAGGACGTCTGGCGTCAGGGAAGCACCATCGACGAGGAAGGGCCGCTGCCGCCGGATCAAAAGCCGGACTGAGTCCGATATAGGCACAGGCTTTGCGCCAGCGTTGCACTCGACAACGCTGGAGTAGCCATGCATATCGTTTGCCACATGATGTCGTCGGTCGATGGCCGCAGCCTGACCGATGGATGGCATCTCAGCTTCGCCTCCCCCTGTTATGAAGAAACCGCAGCCACGTTCGAGGCCGACGCGTGGGCGTGCGGCCGCGTGACGATGCAGGAAATCTCACACGGCAAGGACCGAGACTATCCGCGCGGCCTGGCTAAAGAGCCGATTCCACGCACCGACCACTTCGCCACGCGCGACGCCAGTCAATACGCCGTTTCCATCGATCCCAAGGGACGTGTCGCATGGAAAAGCAGCACGGCACTAGATTCCCATATCGTCGAAGTGCTTGCTGAAACGGTGGAGGACGACTATCTCGCCTATTTGCAATTCATTGGCGCGTCGTATGTGTTCGGCGGGAAAGAAGATATCGATCTCAAACGCGTCGTCGATACGCTGGAGCGCGAACTGGGAATCGAAAAGCTGATCGTCGAAGGAGGCGGCCACGTGTCGGGCGCTTTCATGAATGCGGGCTTGGCCGACGAAGTCAGCGTGCTGCTGATTCCACTCGTCGACGGACGCGAAGCGCATCCGTCGTCATTTGAAGTCGCAATGAACAAGTGGCAAAAGCCGGCATATCTGAAACTGGAGTCAGTGCAGACACTCGACAATGACGTCGTCTGGCTGCACTATACGCGCAAGGCCTGATGGCCTGACGAAGCGGCGGATAATCCGCCGCCTCCAGAACGACTTAGCTCTTGCGCACGGCATCCGGCAAGTCACGGCCGTGGTACTTCTTGTAGATCGTATTGAGATTGCCGTTCTGCATGTTCGTGTGAACCCAGTTGTTCACCCACTCCTTCAGACGCGGCTGGTCCTTGTTCATCGCAATGCCAAGATCGAAATTCTTCTGCTCGAATTTCATTTCGATGTGGCGTTGCGGCGCGCGGCGCTGCATTTCCTGCAGGTTCGACGGCGTGCTCGAGAAGACGTCGATCTGGCCCGTCACCATCGACGTGATGAGCGTCGCGTCGTCTTCATAGCGCTGAATCTGCGCGCCCTTGGCGAGCTGCGTCGTCAGCGTGTCGTTGACGGTTGCACGCGTGAGGCCGACGGTCTTGCCATCGAGATCCGCATAGTCCTTCACCTTCGCGCTATTGATGCCGCCCACGATGATCGTGATGACCGCGTACGGCGTCGAGAAATCGACTACCTTTGCACGCTCCGGCGTGATGGAAAGATCGGCAATGACGAGGTCCGCGCGCTTCGCCTGCAAGGTCGGCACGCGCGCCGCGTTAGTGATCTGCACGAGTTCCAGCTTCACGCCGAGGTCTTTCGCAAGCGCCGCAGCGGTATCGACATCGGAGCCGGCCGGCTTGAGGTTCTCGTCGGCATAGCTGAAAAGCGGCGTGCCCATCGCGATGGCGACGCGAACCACGCCCGCTTTCTTGATGTCGTCGAGTTGATCGGCCATCGCGCTATGCATCGCGCCCGCGAACATGAACGTTGCCAAAGCAGCGCGTGCAATGAATTTACTGGCTTTCAAGTGGTGTCTCCGTCGTTATGAATGTGCAAGAAGTTAGTTAAAGCCGATTAAAGACCGTTATCGAGGAACGCCCGCAGTTCGGGCGTGCGCGGGGCGTCGAGCATGCCGCCATCGCCCACTTCCCAGACCTTGCCGTGATGCATATAGATGATGCGATCCGCCACGCGCTTGGCGAAGGCCATTTCATGCGTGACGAGCAGCATCGTCATGCCGTCCGCGGCGAGGTCCTCCATCACGCGCAGCACTTCGCCCGTGAGTTGCGGGTCGAGTGCGGAGGTCACTTCGTCGAACAGCATGACCTTCGGCGACATGGCAAGCGAACGCGCAATCGCCACGCGCTGCTGCTGTCCGCCCGATAACTGTTCCGGATACGCATCGGCCTTTGGCCCGAGTCCCACTTGCTCCAGCACGTTCAACGCGATGCGCCGCGCTTCGTCGCGCGGCATCTTTTTGACGTGCCGCAGCGCGAGCATGATGTTCTCTTCGACCGTCAGGTGCGGGAACAGGTTATAGCTTTGAAATACGATGCCGACTTCGCGCCTCAAGTGATGCAAATCGACCTTGGGATCGTCGACGCGAATGCCGCACACTTCGATTTGCCCCTGATCCACGGTCTCGAGCCGGTCGATGCAGCGCAACGCCGTGCTCTTTCCGGAGCCGCTCGCGCCGATCACAGCAATCATCTCGCCCTTGTTGACCTCGAAGGAAACGCCCTTGAGCACGTGATTGGAGCCGAAGCTCTTGTGAATATCGTCGACCTTAACGATTGCTGACATTGAGCTTGTTCTCCATCGATTGGCTCCAGCGCGAGAGCGGATAGCACAGCAGGAAATAGAACACGCCGACCAATCCGAAGATGAGGAATGGCTGGAAGATCGAGTTGTTGATGATCTGGCCCGCACGCGTCAATTCAATGAAGCCGATCACTGAAGCAAGCGACGTCATCTTGATGAGCTGCACGAGAAAGCCGACCGTCGGCGGCAAGGCGAGGCGCATGGCCTGCGGGATGATCACGAGCCGCAGGCTTTGCCAGCGCGAAAGCGACAGGCACTCAGCGGCTTCCCATTGCGGCTTTGGCATCGCTTCGATACAGCCGCGCCAGATATCGCCGAGGTAAGCGCTCGAATAGACCATCAACGCCATGCCTGCCGCGACGAGGGCGGGCACTTGATAGCCATAGACCGACAGCCCGAAGTACACGATGAACAGCAGAATCAGCAACGGGATGCCTTGAATCGCTTCGATGAACACGAGCGCCGCCCGCGCGAGCCACCGGCGCGGCGAGATGCGCGCGAGCATCACGGCGAAGCCGCCTATTCCGCCGAGCACGAACGCAAGCGCGGACAGCACCAGCGTCCAGCCGATGGATTGCACCAGATAGACGAGATGAGAGTATGTGAATCCGCCGCTCATGCCGCGCCTCCGGGAATGACCGTATCGATGCGTTGCTGATCCGGCGGCGTCTTGCCCGCACGTTTGGCCGCAAGGCGGATCGCGCGGCGGCGCTTGAACACATGCTCGCCGATGGCCCACGCAATGAGTTTGATGAGCAAGGACAGCGCGAGATAGAGCGCAGCCACCACGATGTAAGTTTCCAGTGAGCGGAACGTATCGGACTGCACTGTGTTGGCGACGGCCGTGAGTTCTTCAGCCGATATCTGCGAGGCAATCGCGGAGGCTTGCATCATCAGCAAGAACTGGCTGGTGAGTGCCGGATACACCTTTTCGATCGACGGCTGCAGCATCACATGCCAGCCGATACGCCACTTCGGCAGCCCAAGACATTCGGCGGCTTCGATCTGTCCACGCGGCACCGATTCGAGACCGGCACGAATGATCTCGGCTGCGTAAGCGCCGATGTTGATGGTCATCGCAAGCGCGGCAGCCGCAAAGGTCGGCATGCGCAAGCCGATGCTCGCCAGCCCGAAGTACAGCAGGAAGATCTGCACGAGAAACGGCGTGTTGCGCACGGCCTCGACATAAACGATGCAGAGGCGCGACACGACGGGTACTTTCGCGCGTTTGGCGAAGGCCACGGCCATGCCGAGTATCAGGCCGAAGAACACGGCCACGCACGTCATCTTGAGCGTGAGCCAGGCACCCAGAAGGAACGTCGGCCAGTACGGCAGCAATGGAGAGAAGTCGAGAGAAAACATGGCAGCGATGTCCTTTGACAGGGCGCAGACTTCGGTTCGGCCGGCTATGCCGATCGAGCGTAGGTGACGTATGACGACTGACTACGCGCGATGGCGTTCAGCATGGTGCATGCGGTATGCATTAATCCGGCGGCAGCGGATCGAACGGCCCGATCGTCGTGAATGCGCCGCCTTGAAGGACGGCGACCGGGTCGTCGGCGGCGGGCGGCGGCGTCGCTTCCACCTTGGCGCGGAACTGCTCGGACGAGTCTCGCGGGGTGAATCCCAGATGCGCGGCCTCGCGGTTGTCCCACCAGGTGTACGCGTTCGCGGACGTTCCGAACACGATCGTGTGCCCCACGTCCGGCGTGAAAAGCGAGCGCCGCAGGAGGTCGTGGAAGTCGTCGTAGCTCATCCACGTCGCCATCATGCGGCGGTCCTTCGGCTCCGGAAACACCGAGCCGATGCGAATGCTCACGGTCTCGATGCCGTAGCGGTCGAAGTACAACTGGGCCATGTCTTCGCCGAAAGACTTCGACAGTCCGTAGTAGCCATCGGGCCGCTTGCGCGCGCTGGCATCGATCCGTTCGTCCTGCCGATAGAACCCGGTCACGTGGTTCGAGCTTGCGAACACGATGCGCTTCACGCCATGACGGCGCGCCGCTTCGTAGAGATGGAAGACGCCCTTGATGTTCGCTTCCAGAATTTCCTCGAAGGGCCGCTCCACCGATACGCCCCCGAGATGAACGATAGCATCGCAACCGGCGACGAGTGCGTCCACTGCCTGGCGGTCTGCGAGATCGCAGGGCACGACTTCCTCGTGCGGCGCGACGTCGTTCGAAATCGCGCCCGGCAAATCCGAGATTCGAATGCCTTGTGCGAACTCGGCCACGCGATGCCGGATTGCCTTGCCGATGCCGCCCGCTGCGCCCGTCAGCAGCAAGCGTGTAAAGCCGTCGCCTTGCCCCGGCGCGTCTGTTTGGTATGCCATGCGAATTTTGTCTCCTGCATTCACGACTAGGGATTACCCTGCGCGCGTTTCTTGTACGTTGTCATATCACAACATGGCGCATATCATCACTTACCGGACGTTTTGTCAACGCTTGTCAAAACCACACAGGAGCGCCGTGACGCCACCGCCCGATTCGTTTGTCTTCGCCAATGCAGCGATATCACACGCGCCCGGTGCGCGGCGCAGTCTGACGACACAACTCGTCGATGCGCTGCGCGCGCAGATCGAATCGCACGCGCTATCGGCGGGTAGCAGGATCGCAACGGAAGCCGAGATGGTGCAACGCTACGGCGTGAGCCGGACTGTCGTGCGCGAAGCGTTGTCGCGGTTGCAGGCAGCGGGGCTCGTGGAGACGCGGCATGGCATCGGCACGTTCGTGTGTGAAGCGGCGGCATCACCGCTTTTGCAACTCGATCCCGCCGATGTTGCCGGCTCGATGGATGCGCTCGCGATCCTCGAATTGCGCATCAGTCTGGAGACCGAATCCGCGGGCCTTGCGGCCATGCGCAGCGATGCCGCGAGGCTCATGAAGATGCGCGCGGCGCTCGACGATTTCGCGGGCAGCGTGGACAGCGCGGCAGACACGGTCTCACCGGACTTTCGCTTCCATCTCGAGATCGCGCACGCGACGGGCAATCGCTATTTCGTCGAAATCATGGAGCATCTCGGCTTGCGCATGTTCCCGCGCACGCGGCTGACGGCCACGGCGATTCCGCACGACGAGTACGCCGATTATCTGCTGCGCGTGAATCGCGAGCACGAGCAGATCGCGGACGCGATCGAGCGCAACGACGCCGATTCGGCCCGCACCGCGATGCGTCTGCATCTCATCAACAGCAGGGAGCGACTGCGACGCGCGCAGAGCTGACGCGTCACCGGGCGCGAGGTGCTCACAGTGCGAGCACGTTCACGGCCACATCGACATGATGCGAACCGCCGCCCAATATCATGCCGCGCAACAACGAGACGTCGCTGTAATCGCGGCCCGTCGCTAATGTCACGTGATCGAGATCGGCTAGGACATCGTTAGTGGGATCGAGGTCGATCCATCCGCTTTGCGGGCAATGCAGTGAAATCCACGCATGAGAGGCATCCGCGCCGATCAGACGTGGATGGCCCGGCGGTGGATCGTTGCGCAAATAGCCGCTGACATAGCGCGCAGGCAGGCCCAAAGCACGCAGACATCCGATCATCACTTGCGCGAAGTCCTGACATACGCCGTGTTTGAGTTCGAATGCACGCGCGGCCGGCGTGTCGAATGCCGTCGACAAGGGACGGTATTCGAAGTCGGCATGAATGCGATGCATGAGATCGATAGCGCCCGCAATCAGCGGCGTGCTCTTCGTGAAGCTCGTTCTTGCGTAATCGCGCAGTGCTTCGTTCATCACGATGTTGGGGGACGCATAGCAGTACTCGCTCTCCGCCACGAAAGCCGCGCCCGCGCAAAAGCGCAGCCTGTGCGCGACTTCTTCCCAGGCTGGCGTCGCGTTCGGATCGAGCTTGTTCCAGCGCGGACTCAGACGCACTGTGGTTTCGCTCGTCATCGAGAGGCGTTCGTGCGGTGCATCGAGCGAGAAGTAAAGCACGTCATTGCCGAATGCATCGACACGGCTGTGCACATACGACGGCGGCGGTTCGATGCGCTCCGTATGCGCGATCACCTGCTGCCACGGACAATGCAACGGACGAATGGTCGCCAGATGCTGCGCGATTTCGACAGGCGTCGAATAGCGATAGGTCGTGCGATGGGTGACTGCAAGCGTCGTGGATTTATCGCTGGCATCGAGCGTCGCGTTCATGATGAAACCTGCGCGGCAAGCGGGTTTGCATGACTGAAATAGCGCGCGCTGATCTCGCTCGACGCGGCGCTCACCGATGCGATCATCGAGTTGCATAAGCGAACGAGATTGACATGGCGGCCGTCGTCGTCCGTTTCGCAAAGCGCTTCGAGTTGAGGCAACGCATCCAGTTCATTGAGGATTCCGGAGAAACTTCCGTGCCGACTCCCGCCCGCCGCAGCGGCTATTTCATCGAGCTTCGCACACAGGCGCGCATAGACGCCATAGAGTCCGCGCGGATTGGTCCGATCCACCACGATCAGATCGATGAGCGCAGGCACTTCGATGCGCCCCGGATAAAGCGAGCGATACGTCAGCGTGCTATCGAAGAGCTGCAATAGTAGATCGAAGCCCGCGGGCAAACCGAGCGTGCTGTGCTCGGCGGCGACGCGTAAGAAGGTCGCCATCGTCGATACGCGTTCGATCATCCGCCCGATGAAGATGAGCCGCCATGCCTGATCGCGCGTCATGCGATCGCCTTGCGCGCCGCTGATCGCAAGGAGCTGCGTCGCAAGATGTTCGAGCGCGCCGGCGAGCATCACGCGGTCATAATCGGCGCCCGCTTCCGGCGATGCCAGGCCGAGACGCGCAAGCGCATCGCGAAAGTCGTTGCGCGATGCGAGGATGGTGCGCCAGTGATCGGTCGAAAGCCTGTCGCGTATCTCGCCGCATGCGCGCGTCTGATCCGCGAGGTTGCCGCCGATGCTCGTCGCCGTCGCATGCTCCTGGAGCCCCGCAACGAGCATACGCTCGAACGCATGCGGCGAACTGCGTGCGAGCGTGTCGATCGACGGGATGAGTCCGCATTGCGTCGCAAGTTCGACGAGCGTGCTGAACATCGCATCGGCGTCGCTCGTATCGAGTGACCCGAGCAACAGACGGCACAGGCGCACGTTGTTTTCTGCGCGTTCGCCATAGCGGCCTGCCCAGAAAAGATTCTCGGCGGCACGGCTCGATACGATGCGATGCTTGCGCAGATCACCGGGCTGCATCGAAGGGCGCAGCGGCGCAGCCGGTACGGCATGGCTCGACAGCACCCATGTATCGACGCTGCTGCCGCCGAACTGCATGGATACCGTCGCACGTTGATCGGCTGCAAGGCGCGTGAAGCCTCCGGGCATGACGCGCCATGTCCCGTCGATATCGGCGATCGCGTAGGCGCGCATTACGCACGGACGCGCGCCGAGCGCGCCATCGTGGAAGCGCGGCGCGCACGAGAACGGCAAGTTCTCCTGCACCGTAAACCCATCGGGCGCATGCTCGATACGCTCGCGCCATTGCGCGAGCTGCTGCACGCCCGCTTCGATACCGGGCACATGATCCGCCTGCACACCCGGCCACGTCGGCACGAGCAACGCGGCATCGAGCTGTTCGAACGCTTCACGGCGGGCCGCCTCTTCGCCGCACCACCATGTGGGAACCGTCGGCAGTTCGAGGGCTTCATCCAGCAACGCATCGGCGATGCCGGGCAAGAACGCATTGAACGCCGGCGATTCGGCGAAGCCCGCGCCCGGCACGTTCGATATCGCCACGTTGCCCGCACGCATCACCTGCAAAAGACCGGGCACGCCGATGCTCGAGTCCGCGCGCAGTTCGACCGGGTCGCAGAACGCATCGTCGAGACGGCGCAGCACGGCATGCACACGCGAAAGGCCCACAAGCGTCTTGAGGTAGAGCTTGTCCTGACGTACCGTCAGGTCCTTGCCTTCGACGAGCGTCACGCCGAGATAGCGCGCGAGAAACACATGCTCGAAATAGGTCTCGCTGAAAGGGCCCGGACTCAGCAACGCAATGTGCGGCGCATCGTTGCGATCGGCTTCGTCGTCGCGCATCGTCGCGCGTGCCGCTTGCGCGAGCGTAGCCACGAGTTGCGAATACATCGATGCGAGGCGGCTTACGCGCATCGCACGGAAAGGCTCGGTGAAGAGGCTGGCGACGATCAGCCGGTTCTCCAGTGCATAGCCCAGTCCGGAAGGCGCTTCCGTGCGATGCGCGATGACCGTCCATGCACCCGATGGCGATCGCGCGAGATCGACCGCGACGATCTGCAGGAAGCGCCCGTTCGGCGGCACGAAGCCCTTCACCGAACGCAGATAGCCGGGATGCCCGAACACGAGCGCACCCGGTAGAAGCCCGCGTTCAAGGAGCGTTTGAGGACCATAGACATCCGCGACGATGGCCTCCAACAGACGCGCCCGCTGCGCCACGCCGCGTTCGATAGCGGCCCATTCGTCCTCGTCGATCACGAGCGGCAGCAGATCGAGCGACCATGCTCGGGGCTCGCCGTTATCGGCATAGACGTTGTACGTGATGTCGTTGTCGCGGACCTGTTGCGCGACTGCGGCGACGTTATCGTCGAGACGCGCGATGCCCTGTTCGCCCAGCAGATCGAAGAAGTGACGCCACGGCTCGCGCAGCTGTCCCGATGCATCGCGCAGTTCGTCCCAGCGGCCTTCGCGAGCGGGCAAAGCTCGCAATAGCGTGAGCGGGTCGATGCGCGAGGCCGTCGCATCGAATGGCAGTGTCGATTGAAACGCCAAGGTCGTCTCTTCCGTGTGGTATGCGTGCGCTGTTCGCTATGTTCAAAGACGGCGCATGTCGAGTGTGAACGGAAACTCGATACTGCGTTCCAGCGGCTCCGTCTCCACGCGCCCCGGCGTATGGCCGCTCGCGAAGAAGCGTGCTCGCCGGCGGCTTTCCGCTTCATAGGCGTTGACGGGGAACGTCGCATAGTTTCGCCCGCCCGGATGCGCCACATGATACTGGCAGCCGCCGATCGAGCGGCCTGTCCATGTATCGACGATATCGAACGTGAGCGGCGCATGGGCGTCGATTGTCGGATGCAGCGATTGCGCCTGACTCCACGCACGAAAGCGCACGCCCGCGACGTATTCGCTCACACGCCCCGTCGATTGCAGCGGCAGCCGCTCGCCGTTGACGGTCACCACATGGCGGTTATCGTTCATGCCGATGACACGCACTTCGAGCCGCTCCACGGACGAGTCGACGTAACGCACCGTGCCCCCGATCGCCCCCGTCTCGCCCAGCACATGCCAGGGCTCGAGCGCATTGCGGATGCTGAGCGAGAGGCCGTTCGTATCGTATTCACCCACGAGCGGAAAACGGAATTCAAAATGCGGATTGAACCAGTTGCGCTCCAATGCGAAGCCCGCGTCGCGCAGGTCGGTCAGCACGTCGTCGAAGTCCATCTGCACGAAAGTGCTGAGCATGAAGCGGTCATGCAATTCCGTGCCCCAGCGCGTGAGGCGCGCGGTGTACGGCGTCTGCCAGAACCGGGCGACGAGCGCACGCAACAGCAACTGCTGCACGAGACTCATGCGCGCATGCGGCGGCATCTCGAAGCCGCGCAGTTCCAGCAGCCCGAGCCGGCCGGTCGAACCGTCTGGTGAATACAATTTGTCGATGCAAAATTCCGCGCGATGCGTGTTGCCCGTCACGTCGATCAGGATGTTGCGCAGAATGCGATCGATGAGCCACGGCGGCACGGCCGCGCTGTCGCGCCCGCCGAGCAGGTCGATCTGTCGCTGAAGTTCCGCGAATGCAATCTCGAGCTCGTAGACCTGATCGTTGCGCGCCTCGTCGACGCGCGGCGCCTGACTCGTCGGGCCGATGAATAGACCGGAGAACAGCATCGACAGCGACGGATGGTTGTGCCAGTACGCGATGAGGCTCGCGAGCAGATCGGGGCGTCGCAGGAACGGACTATCGGGCGGCGTGGCGCCGCCGAGCACGAAGTGATTGCCGCCGCCCGTTCCGGTGTGCCGGCCATCGAGCATGAATTTCTCGGGACTCAGATACGACTCGTGCGCTGCGTTGTAGAGAAACTCGGTGTGATCGACCAGTTCCTTCCAGTTCGACGCCGGATGAATGTTCACTTCGATCACGCCAGGATCGGGCGTGACTTGCAGCACTTTGAGCCGCGCATCGCGCGGCGGCGGATAGCCTTCGATGATGACGGGAACCTCAAGCTCTGCAGCGGTCGCTTCGACGGCGGCGAGCAAGTCCAGATAATCGTCGATACCCGTCAGCGGCGGCATGAAGACATGAATCAGCTTGCTGCCCTGGCCGCCCTTCTCCAACGCCTGCGCTTCGGCCTTCGGGCCAGCAGCGCGTGCGGGATCGCGTGCTTCGACGCACACTGCTGTGCGTGCGACCCATGCGGCCGATTCGCCATGCGCAGGCATGCGCTCGGTGTTCGCCGTTGTCGAATCCGCTTGCATGCGGTTTTTTGAATGCCGCATGCCGGATGCCGCATTCAAATCCGCATATTGCACGCGAAGCTCGGCGGCCCGTCGCAGCGGGACTGATGGCGCGAACGGATCGTGCTCGTGTTGCCAAGGGTAGTCGCCTTCCGACACCCACGGCAGCGAATCGAGGGGCAAGCGGTAACCCATCGGGGAATCGCCCGGAACAAGGTACATGCGTTCGTCGCGCAGAAACCACGGACCGCTCGTCCATCGCGCGGGCTGCGCGGCATCGGCTTCGACGCGCGCAATCGGCAACGCATAGCCGATCACCGATGGCAAACCCGCATCGAAGACGCGGCGCAGGCGCACGCGTTCCAGTTCATCGTCGAGGCGGGAGTCGAAAGGATCGACGTTGACGGGCAGCCGGCGTTCGCGCCACAGGTAGTACCACGTGTCTTCGTAGCCGGGCTGAATGAATTCTGAATTCAATGACAGCTTGCCGGCCAGATGCTCGATGAAACGGGCGGCGTCGTCGGACGTATAGTTCGCCGGATGCCTTTCGTCGGCAAAAAGCGCGGGGTTGGTCCAGCATGGCTCGCCATCCGCGCGCCAGTAAAGCGACAACGCCCAGCGCGGCAACTGCTCACCCGGATACCACTTGCCCTGACCGATGTGCAGAAAGCCGCCATCGCCATACTGCGCGCGCAGCTTGTTCATCAGCGATACCGCGTACGCGCGCTTGGTCGGCCCGAGCGCGTCGGTGTTCCATTCGGGTGCATCGCGATCGCGTACCGAGACGTAGGTCGGCTCGCCGCCCATCGTCAGGCGTACGTCCGAGGCGTCGAGTTGCGCATCGACCTGCGCGCCCATGTGCAGCACCGCGTCCCATTCCTCCTCGCTATAAGGTTTCGTGACGCGCGGTGTTTCGAGCACGCGTTCGATCGACATCGCGTGACTGAACTCGACTTCGCACTTTTCGACGGCGCCGGACACCGGCGCTGCGCTGTCCGGTTCCGGCGTACAGGCAACGGGGATATGCCCCTCGCCCGCCAGCAATCCAGAAGTCGGATCGAAGCCGATCCAGCCTGCGCCGGGCAGGAAGACTTCGCACCAGGCGTGCAAGTCGGTGAAATCGACTTCCGTGCCGCTCGGACCATCGAGCGACTTCGTGTCGGGCGCGAGTTGCAGCAGATAGCCCGATACAAAACGCGCCGCCAGCCCCAGATGCCGCAGCGTTTCCACGAGCAGCCATCCCGAATCGCGGCATGATCCTGCTGCGCGCGCAAGCGTCTCCTCCGGCGTCTGCACGCCCGGCTCCATGCGAATCAGATAGCGAATGTCCTGCGACAGGCGTTGATTCAGTTCGACGAGAAAGTCCACCGTAGGATGTGCCGACGAGCGGTCGATGCTCTCGATGAAGGCCGCAAAGCGCGGCGTCAACTCACGCTTGATCATGTAAGGCGCGAGGTCGTGCCTTAGATCCGGCGCGTAGCTAAAGGGAAACGTTTCCGCAGACGGTTCGAGGAAGAAATCGAATGGATTGTAGACGGCCATCTCCGCGACGAGATCGACCGTCACCTTGAATTCCCGTGTTTTCTCGGGGAAAACGAGCCGCGCCTGATAGTTCGCGAACGCGTCCTGTTGCCAGTTGATGAAGTGCTCTTCTGGCTCGACGCGCAACGAATACGAAAGCACTGGCGTACGGCAATGCGGTGCGGGCCGCAAGCGCACTACTTGCGGCGAGAGGCCGACCAGGCGGTCATAGTGGTAATGCGTGACATGGTTCAACGCGACGCGAATAGACACACGCAACTCCTCGATCAGTTCTCTTTCTGTTAGCGGGCTCGGGCATCGCCGGGCGAGCGGCACGCTCCTTGCAACCATCGCGCTGGCCCACCGCGCAATATTCGGCCCGATCCCTCCTTCCGGTCCCCAACATGAAGACCTTCCATTGCAATCGATGCAATCAACTCGTGTTCTTCGAAAACACGCACTGCGAAAAATGCGGCGCACGGCTCGGGTTCGTGCCCGAGTTGAGTCAGATCAGCGCCTTCGAGGAGAATGAAGACGGCCGCTGGAAAAGCCTGCATCCGCTCGCTCAAGATTCGTTCTATAAGCCCTGTCACAACTATTCCGTGGAGAATGTCTGCAACTGGGTCATTCCTGCGGACTCCGACGATACGTTGTGCTGTTCCTGTCAGTTGACGAGCACCATCCCCAATCTCACGCAGCCCAACAACCGTCTTTACTGGTATCGGCTCGAGAACGCGAAGCGTCGTCTGCTTTACACGCTCGACGAGCTCGGCCTCGATGTAAAGTCTCGTCAGGAAGATCCGGAGCACGGGCTCGAATTCCAGTTCCTCGAAGCCGATGCGGAAGGCAAAGGCGTGATGACGGGCCATGACAATGGCCTCATTACGCTGAACATCGCCGAGGCCGACGACGCCCATCGCGAGAAGGTCCGCTCTTCGCTTCACGAACCGTATCGCACGCTGCTCGGCCATTTCCGCCATGAAACAGGGCACTATTTCTTCGATCGCCTGATCGCGGATACGCCCCGCGTCAAGGCATTCCGCACCGCTTTCGGCGACGAACAGCAAGACTATTCGGCGGCGCTCGACCGCCATTACAAGGAAGGTCCGCCGCCCAACTGGGCCGACAACTACATCAGCGCCTACGCAACGATGCACCCCTGGGAAGACTGGGCGGAGACGTGGGCGCATTATCTGCATATCGTCGATACGCTCGATACGGCCGTGTCCTGCGGTCTCGTGCTGGTGCCGGACAGTCCGAATGAACCGACGCTCACCGATCAAACGCCTATCGAAGAAACTACGTTCGATAACCTCATGACTCGCTGGTTTCCGCTCACGTATGTACTGAACAGCCTGAACCGCAGTCTCGGCATGCCGGACGGTTATCCGTTCGCGCTTGCGCCGCCCGTGATCGACAAATTGCGTTTCGTGCATCGTGTCGTGGCGGCGGCGGCCAGGCGATAAGAGCACGTTCAACTCGACGAGCTTTGCGATTGTGACTGCGACTGTGTCGGCGTCGGCGAAGACGCCGGCGCTTGCGGTGTCTCCGTCGTTTCCGGTGCAATAGGCAGCAGGAACTCGCGGCTGATCTGACTTGCGAGATCATTCACTCGCGCAAGAAAGTGAACGAGATAGGCGTGCAGATCGCCTTGCAGGATCGCGCCGATGTCGCCGTTCTTTAATTCCGCACTCAATTGCGCGGCTAAATGTGCGGCGTCCGATTCGCGGCCTTTCGTGACTCGCGCGATCAGTTCTTCGACTTCGGCGATGCTCGCGGCCATCGAACGCGGCCAGTCACGATAAAGAATCAGCAAGCCGGCGACGCGCTCCGGTGTGATGACATCGCGATATACCCTGCGATAAACCTCGAAGCCGGATACCGAACCGAGCACCGCTGTCCAATGGTGATAGTCGAAGGGCTGCGCGGATGTGTCGGCTCGCTGCTCCATCATCTCGAACTTGACATCGAGGATGCGCGCCGTGTTGTCCGCACGTTCGATGAACGTGCCCAGCCGCATGAAATAAAACGCATCGTCCTTGACGAGCGTGCCGAGCTGAACGCCGCGCGACAAGTGCGAGCGGAACTTCACCCATTCGAAGAACGTATACGGCTCGCGATCGAGGATGCCATCGGCAAGCATGCGCTGACCATCGAGCCACGTCGTATTGAGCGTTTCCCACAGTTCGCTGTTCGTCGAGCTGCGGACCGCGCGTGCATTTTCCCGCGCGGCGCGCAGGCAACTGAGAATCGACGACGGATTCATCATGTCGCGCGCCATGAAGTCAATGACCTCCCGGCTCTTCATCCCGTGATGCGCCGCCGAGTAGGTGCCGCTCAACTCGGAGATCGACAGCATTGCGCGCCAGCCGAGTTCCGCGTATTCGTCCGATTGCGGCAAGAGCGAGAGTTGATAGTTTGCGTCGAGCATGCGCGCGGTGTTCTCGGCGCGCTCGGTATAACGCGCCATCCAGAAGAGATGATCCGCGGTGCGGCTTAGCATGGGTTTTCTCGCTTTGTGTCTTGGTGGTCCATCCGCCCTTCAGCGCCTTAGTGTTCTTAGCGTTCCAACACCCACGTGTCCTTGGTGCCCCCGCCTTGCGACGAATTGACGACGAGCGAGCCTTCTCGCAACGCAACGCGCGTCAGGCCGCCAGGAACCATCCGCACTTCGGTCCCGGACAAGACGAAGGGTCGCAAGTCGATATGGCGCGGCGCGATGCCCGTTTCGACATAAGTAGGGCAAGTGGAAAGCGCGAGCGTCGGCTGCGCGATGTACTTCTCCGGATTGGCTTCGAGCACGGCGCGGAATTCTTCGATCTGCGCCGTTGTCGATGCCGGTCCGACAAGCATTCCGTAACCGCCCGCGCCGTGCGTCTCCTTGACGACCAGTTCGGGCAGATGCGCGAGCACGTACTTCAGATCATCGGGCTTGCGGCACATCCATGTGGGTACGTTGTTCAGTATCGGCTCTTCACCGAGATAGAAGCGCACCATGTCCGGGACATACGGATAGATGGATTTGTCATCCGCGATGCCCGTGCCTACCGCATTGCAAAGCGACACCTTGCCCGCGCGATACGCGGAAATCAGTCCCGCGACGCCTAAAGCGGAGTCCGAGCGAAACACGAGCGGATCGAGAAAGTCATCGTCGATGCGGCGATAGATAACGTCTACACGCTGCGGCCCTTGCGTCGTGCGCATATAGACGTAACCGCCATCGACGAACAGGTCTTGTCCCTCGACCAGTTCCACGCCCATCTGCTGCGCCAGAAACGCATGCTCGAAATACGCGGAGTTGTACATGCCCGGCGTCATCACGACGACATTGGGGTTGTCCGCTCCGGCAGGCGCCGCGGCGCGCAAGGTATCGAGCAACAAGTCGGGATAGTGCGCGACCGGCGCCACGCGATTGCGCGCAAAGAGATCGGGAAAGAGCCGCATCATCATCTTGCGGTTTTCCAGCATGTACGACACGCCGGACGGCACGCGCAGGTTATCTTCGAGCACGTAGAACTCGCCCTGTCCCGCACGCACGATATCGATGCCGGCGATATGCGCGTAGATATCTCGCGCCACGTCGACACCGCGCATCTGCGGCCGATACTGCGCGTTACCGACGATCTGCGCTTCGGGAATGATGCCCGCGCGGACGATGTCCTGATCGTGATAGATGTCGTGAATAAAACGATTCAGCGCGTTGACGCGCTGCCTGAGACCGCGTTCGAGCGCCCTCCATTCGTCTGCGGGAAAAATGCGCGGAATGACGTCGAACGGAATGGTTCGCTCGGGGATGATGCCGGGAAGATCACTCGTGCCATAAACGGCGAATGTGATGCCGACGCGGCGAAAATTCAGATCCGCTTCCGCTCGCTTCAGGTCGATTTGCTGCTCGCTTTGCGCGCTCAGCCAGTCAAGGAACTCGCGGTAATGCGTGCGCGGATCGCCGACACCCCGAAACGCCGATGGAGGCACGCCGCGCACCTCCAGAGTATTGCGCTCGAACATCTCGTTGAAGAATGCTTGCGTCATGGGCGGACTTCCCTATCAGTGCGGGCCGGGATCGTGATCCCTCTCTTATTTACTCAATCTGGTTGCACTCGCAATGATCGAAGAGCCTAACGACGCGGCAAGCCTGATGCAATCATGCACCATGCCGACATGCGGTTTTCCTTAGGCGACCTCTAAGCGCGATGCCGTATTGCGTCGGCTTCAATTGCGCGGGCGGCCCAGTGCCGATTTATCAAGAGCAACATCGATGCCATGTCGGCCTTTTGGCCCGTCGTATGCTCCACTGCACCGAAACAGCGCGGCATTTGAAGCATCTGCACACCAGTCAGCGCACGTCCATGCCGCACGTTGGTGCGCGTTCCAATGTTAAGCGTCGCCACGCCGGTATGATAGGGATCTAAACGCACGATCCCTGGACACGATGAATACACCTTCCGAAGCCGCACCTCGCCCCGCCTTGCGTGAATTGACGCCGCTGGAGGCGCGCGTGCTCGGCGTCCTCGTCGAAAAGCAGCAGACCGTCCCGGACACCTATCCGCTATCGCTGAATTCTCTTATCGCCGGCTGCAATCAGAAGACCGCGCGTTCACCGGTGATGAATGTCACCGAGGACGAAGTGCTGACGACCATCGACGGCCTCAAGCGCCTTTCGCTCGTGATCGAGGGCAGCAGCAGCCGCGTGCCGCGTTTCGAGCACAACATCAACCGCGTGCTTGGCGTGCCGAGTCAATCCGTTGCGTTACTCGCGACGCTCTTTCTGCGCGGCCCGCAAACGGCCGCCGAATTGCGGGCTAACAGCGCGCGGCTGCATGGCTTCGCGGATATATCGTCTGTCGAAAGCTTTCTCGATGAACTTGCCACGAACGATCCGCCGCGCGTCGTCAAACTGCCGCGCACGCCCGGAGAACGGGAAAGCCGCTGGATGCACCTTCTGTGTGGCGCAGTGAGTGTGAGCGACATGCCTATACGTCAGGCCGATGCCGGTGAAAGCTATGCGCCATCCGAATTCGAGGCGCTCAAGGCTGAACAGAAGCGCCTCGTGCATGAAGTCGCGGAATTACGCGCCATGGTGGAACGCATGGCGAATGAACTGGGCGTGACGTTCGAGAAGCCATCGTCGGAAGCGTGACAGGCCTTCTTAAGCCCTTATTCGACGCAGCTCAACGCGCTACCAAAAGACTAACGCGATGAACGATATCGTTGCACTCGAAGCGGTCGCACTATCGAAAGCCATTCAGACGCGCGATGTGTCGTGCGTCGAAGTGATGCAGGCTTATCTCGCTCAAATCGAGCGCTTCAATCCGCAAGTCAATGCGATCGTCGCGATGCAGGATCGCGATACGCTCATCGGCCAGGCAAGACAACGCGACGAACAGCTCGCGCGCGGAGAGAGTTCTGGACCTTTGCACGGATTTCCCCAAGCGCCCAAGGACATCTTGCCCGTTGCCGGTATGGTGACGACTAAAGGCTCCCCTATCTATGCGGGCGAGATCAGTCAGACAGACGCCATTGTTTACGAGCGCATGCGTCGCGCCGGATCGATCTTTATCGGGCGCACGAATTCACCGGAATTCGGTCTAGGCGGGCACACCTATAACCCCGTCTATGGCACGACGCGCAATGCGTTCGATCCCTCGCGCTCCGCAGGCGGAAGCAGCGGAGGCGCTGCAGTCGCCGTCGCCCTGCGCATGCTGCCCTTCGCCGATGGATCGGACATGATGGGCTCGCTTCGCACGCCCGCCGCGTTCAACAACGTGTTCGGCTTCCGCACGTCGCCGGGATGCGTGCCGTATGCGCCAGCCGACGATGTCTTCTTCCAGCAGTTCAGCGTCGTCGGTCCGATCGCGCGCACGGTCGAAGACCTCGGGCTGTTGCTCTCGACGCAGGCGGGCTTCGACGCACGCGCACCACTCTCACGCCGAAGCAACGCCCCCGCCGCATTCGCGCATTCGCTAGAACGCGATATGCGCGGCGTTCGCATTGGATGGCTCGGCGATCTCGACGGCCACTTGCCCATGGAAGCGGGCCTGGCCGATACATGCGCGTCCGCGTTGAAGCATTTCGAGGCCGCGGGTTGCATCGTCGAACCGGTTCAGGTGCCTTTCGATTTCGAACGCTTGTGGCAAGCGTGGCTCGATCTGCGCAGCTTTACGTTCGCGGGTACGAATGCGCCGCTTTACCGCGACGCCGCGAAGCGGGCGCAGCTGAAGCCCGAGGCGGTATGGGAGATTGAACGCGGCTTGCGCTTGTCGGGCGAAGACGTGTCGCGCGCCGCACGCGACAGGTCCGCGTGGTATCAGACGTTGAACGCGCTCTTTACGCGCTTCGATTTTCTCGTGATGCCTGCAACGCAAGTCTTTCCGTTCGATGCAACACTCCACTGGCCCGCCAGCATAGGTGGCCGTGAAATGGATACGTATCATCGCTGGATGGAAGCGGTCGTTGCGGCGACGATGGCTTCCTTGCCCGCGTTATGCGCCCCGGCCGGCTTTGGGCCGAACGGCTTGCCGGCCGGATTGCAGATCATCGGTCCTGCTCAGATGGATCTGGCCGTCATGCAGGTGGGACTGGCTTATGATCGTGCAAGCGGCTATTCGCGCGTGCAGAGTACGTTACTCGATTGAATTCGCAATAGAAAAGCGCGAACGGCCATGCGTCACTCCGGCTCTGTGTGCGTATTCTGATCCCACGGTGCAAGCGCAAAGGCAAGAATCATCGCCCCGCTATTGAGCGGCACACAGCTGCCTACGCGTCTTGGCCGATACACAGGTTGCCCGCGCCGGATTTTCTCGCCACTCAGCACGCATACGCCCCGCTTGCGTGCAGTGCAGAGCGCCCAGACTTGCTCGGAGTAATTGAACGACGTCGGGTCGTGCCACGATAGTGCAAGTGTCGACTCGCTCAAACGCTCCACGAGCCGGATATTGACCGAACGCGCGCAATGAGCGTCATTGCGGCTGCCATGCATATCGTGCGAGCGAACGCCACGGCTCGCTCTGTCGTCCAGCATGGCGAGGGTGCAACTCCACGGGTCCATCAGCGACGCATGCCTCATGGTTTCTCCCTGCGGATCGGCTTCGGTGACGGTTCTTAGAGTAGTACACCTGAGCAAGTCTCGTTTCGTTTTCTTGCCCGCGTTTTGTCGAGGCCGGATTCGCGACGACAATTCAAAGCAGTTTTTACGAACGATCGTTTAGTTACCGGGCACACGCATACGTTGCACATATGCCCGCTGGCGCACGTTGCGCGCTGCAAGAAGGATGCGCAAAAACGCTGAATTCTGACAAAATAAAATAAAGCGAACCGGACACTCCTGTCGAATCATGACTAGCAAGCTATCGATCAATGCCACCATATCGGCGGACCGCGCTTCGGTCAGCTTCGTCGCCTTCACGCGCGAACGGGAAATCCAATGCAACATCACCCGCAAGGCACTGGAGCAGTGTTTCTGGGCGCCCGCCGGGGCCAGCGACGAGCGCCTGTTGAAGGCATTGAGCGACGGTTACGAGCGCATCAGCGCCCGCGTGCACCGTAAATTTCTGGCCCATCCGTCGAACTCGATCCACCTCGACGTCATGGATTTTTCTTCCTGAGCGCCTTCGAATCGGAAAAAACGGCGCGCCTCAACGCGCCGCTTCCGTCGACTTCCGCATCTTCGCCACGTCTTCGACCTTTACCGCCGGCATGTTGTTGTTCCATGCGCCGCGAATGAACGTCACGACGTCGGCTATCTGCTGATCATTCAGTACCGGCGCATAGCGCGGCATCGGATAAGGCGCGGGTACGCCCTGAATCACGAGATCCTCGGTGCCGTTCAGCGTCACGTTGATCAGGGACGACGTATCTTTCTCCAGCACGTTGGGGTTGCCGGCGAGCGGCGCGAGCATGGGCGCAAACCCGCGACCGTCGGTCCCGTGACAGTGCATGCAGAACGCCGCATACACGCGCGCGCCGGACTCAGCCGGAGCGGGCCGTGTCAACGACACCTTGCTTGCCTTGGGATCATATGAATAAGGCGGGTTGCCATTGCCGCCAGCAGCCGGCAGCGACTTCAGATAGCGCGCCATTGCGGCAACATCGCTGTCGCTGAGCGCTTGCGTGCTGTTGTTGATGACGCTCGTCATCGAACCGAACGCCGTGGCATGCGCATTCGCGCCCGTTTTGAGGAACGTCGCAACCTCCTGCTCCGACCATCGCCCGAGTCCGGTGTTGTGATCGCCGGTGAGGTTTGAGCCGAACCAGTTATCCAGCAAGCCTCCGGTCAGATAGGCGCCGCCGCTTTCATCGAGTGCCTTTTCCTGGAACGCAATGCCACGCGGCGTATGACACGCGCCGCAGTGTCCCAAGCCTTGCGTCAGATATGCGCCGCGATTCCACGCGACATCCTGGTTGGCCTTGTCCTTATAGACGCCCTTGTCGAGAAAGAATGCGTTCCAGATCTTGAGCGGCCAGCGCATATTGAGCGGCCATTTCATGCCGGGCTCACGATTCGCTTGCCTGACAGGCGATACCCCATGCATGAAATAAGCATAAAGCGCCTGCATGTCCGCGTCGTTTATCTTGGCATAGGACGGGTAAGGCATCGCGGGATAGAGATTGTGGCCATCCTTTGCAACGCCTTCACGAACAGCGCGCGAGAAGTCGTCCTGACTATAACGGCCGATTCCCGTATCCGGGTCCGGTGTGATGTTCGTGGTGTAGATCGCGCCGAGCGGTGTCGCCATCGGCAAGCCGCCTGCCATTGGCTTGCCGCGCGGCGCGGTATGGCAGGCGATGCAATCGCCGGCTTTGGCCAGATAAGCGCCGCGCGAGACGAGCGCATCGCTGGCGGCATCGGCACGCGCAATCAGCGGAACCATTGCAAGCGCAACGCCCGCTGCGGCGAGCGTCACCTTGAGAGGCGTGAACATGTTCGTCATGACTGGCCTCCTCAGGCGCTGCGCAATTGATAACCGACGGGCAATTGCCTTAGCCGCTTGCCGGTTGCTGCGTGAATGGCGTTCGTGATGGCAGGCGCCAGCGCGGCTGTACCGGGTTCGCCGATACCACCCGGCGCTTCACTGCTCTTGACGATATGCACTTCGATAGGCGGCGTTTCATCGATGCGCAGCATGCGGTAGTCGGTGAAGTTGCTTTGTTCGACGCGGCCATGCTTGATGGTGATCTCACCGTAAAGCGCCCCGGTGATGCCGAAGATGATGCCGCCCTGCACCTGCGCTTCCACTGTATTCGGATTCACCACCATGCCGCAGTCCACCGCGCATACGACGCGATTCACTCTCACGCCGCCTTCCTTGTCGACCGTAACGTCCGCGACCATCGCGAAGTAACTGCCGAACGCATGCATCACCGATACGCCGCGCCCCTGCCCTTGCGGCATGGATTGCTTGCCCCAGCCTGCCGCTTGCGTCGCGACATCCAGTACGTTTCGTGCGCGCGGCGTTTTGCCTAGCAAGTCGCGCCGGTATTGAACCGGATCGATCTTCGCCTGTGCCGCGAGTTCGTCGATGAAACTTTCGACGACGAACGTCCCTCGCGTAGGCCCGACACCGCGCCAGAACGCAGTCGGCACATGGCGCGGTTCCTGACGCACGTAATCGACTACCTGATTGGGCAAGTCATAGGGAAGGTCGGCTGCAACTTCGATCGCATCGGGATCGAGTCCGTCCTTCACCGCAGGCGGCGCGAATCGTGCAAGCACGGACGAACCCACGATGCGATGCGTCCACGCGATCGGCTTTCCGTTTGCATCGAGCGCCGCAGAGAGTTTGTCGTAGTAGCACGGACGATACATGTCGTGCTGTATGTCTTCCTCGCGCGAATAAGTCACCTTCACGGGCACGCCAAGCTGTTTGCCGATCTTGAGCGCTTGCGTTGCCATATCGTATTCGAGCCGTCTGCCGAAGCCGCCGCCCAACAGATGGTTATGCACGACGACCTTCTCGGGCGGCAATCCGGTCGCCTGAACGCCTGCGCCCTGAACGCGCGTCGGCACTTGCGTGCCAATCCAGATATCGCATCCATCGGGCCGCACGTGCACCGTGCAATTGACGGGCTCCATCGTTGCGTGCGCGAGCAGCGGCTGTTGATATACAGCATCGACCCGTGTCTTGGCATTGGCGAAGCCTTTGCCTACATCGCCGTCCTTGCGCGCGACCGCGCCTGATTTCTCCGATGCCTTCGCCATCTCATCGAAAAGCATTTGAGTCGATACGTTCGCGCCCGCGCCTTCGTTCCATTGAATCGCAAGCGCCGCGGCCCCGCGTTTGGCGGCCCATGTGTGGTCGCCTACTACGGCGACGCCGTTATCGAATTTGATGACCTGACGCACGCCCGGAATTTTTTTGGCGTGGGTGTCGTCGACAGAGGCCAGCGTGCCGCCGAAAACCGGGCAGTTCACGATGACCGCATAGACCATTCCGGGCAAGCGGACATCGAGGCCGAAGACCGCTGTGCCATTGGATTTTTCGGGCGAATCCAGGCGCTTGACCGGCGTGCCGATGATGCGAAAGTCTTTCGGGTCTTTCAGCTTGATATCCTGAGGCACCGGCACATTCGCTGCCGCTTGCGCAAGCTCGCCATAGCTTGCGCTGCGGCCGTCCGCTGCATGAACGACCTTGCCGTTCTCTGCACGACACGTCGACGCATCGCATTGCCACTGCTGCGCGGCTGCGGAAACCAGCATCATGCGAGCGGCGGCGCCCGCCTTGCGCATCGGCTCCCATGCATAGCGAACGGATGTGGAACCGCCCGTCAATTGCCCGCCCAACAGCGGGTCCATGAACAATTTCTCATTGGGCGGCGCATGATCGATCGTCACGCTATCCAGTGGGACTTCGAGCTCTTCTGCAATCAGCATCGGCAATGCGGTGTAAACACCCTGCCCCATTTCCACTTTCGGCATGATCAGCACGACCTTGCCGGTCTTGTCGATCTGCACGAAAGCATTCGGCGCGAAGACACCGTCTTGCGGCGTCTCTACTCCGTCGCCGCCAATGACGGACTTGCCTTTTCCCTGATCCTGACTCGCTGCCGGCACGCTAAAGCCAATGAGAAATCCGCCGCTCGCGGTAACGCTCGCTGTCAGTCCGAACTTAAGGAACGACCGGCGCGAAAAGCCTTTAGAAGCGTGATGGCGTCCCGCTTCGAGTAATCCTCGCGACATCTCACGCCTCCTTGGCTGCTTGCTTGATCGCCGCACGAATGCGGTTATAGGTTCCGCAGCGGCAGATGTTGCCGGCCATTGCAGCGTCGATATCCGCGTCGGTGGGATGAGGAACGGTCGCGATCAGGGCTGCCGCCGACATGACCTGCCCCGACTGGCAATAGCCGCACTGCACGACGTCGAGTTGATTCCATGCCATTTGCACTTTCTTGCCCGCAGGCGTTTCGCCGACGGCTTCGATCGTCGTGACCTTGCGATCGCCGATGGCTGCAATCGGCAGCACACAAGAGCGCATGGCGACGCCATCGAGATGCACGGTGCAAGCGCCGCATTGCGCAATGCCGCAGCCGAACTTGGTGCCAGTCAGGCCGACGATATCGCGAAGCACCCAAAGCAGCGGCATATCGGGCGGCGCATCGACGGTATGAGACTGGCCATTGATGGAAAGCGTGGTCATGAGCGGCTCCGGGCTTGTGCGTTGACTAAAGCGGTGGCGCAATTGGTCGGCCGCGTGGACAGCGGCCAACGGCCTGACGGTGACATGCGTCGCGGGCTTGAGTCGTTATCAGTTCGACCGCCGCTTCACGCGATGGCACCGGCGGCTGTGCATTGCAAGGCTTCGGGATTGTAGCGCCGCTCAAAAAATCAAGCTGACATGACGACGGCCTTGCAGACCAGAGACGGTTCAATGCAAAGCCTGAATCGCGATGAATTCACTCGTCGTTTATATAGTCGGCTGATGCGAAAGACAGTTAGTTGCACGAGAAAGAGACAGACGTCGATTACACTCTTCGCTCTTCCACTCGTCCCCATTCGAACGATGAGCCAACTTCTCTCCCTGCGGCCATTCGTGCCTGCGAAAGATTTCGACGTGTCGAAGCGCTTTTATCAGGCACTCGGTTTTCGCATCACGCATGAGGACGGCGAGATCGCGATGCTCAAAGCCGAGAGCTTCAGCTTTATCTTGCAGAACTACTACGTGAAGGAGTTCGCTGAAAACTGCATGCTGCAGTTGCTGGTGAGAGACGTGGACGCATGGTGGCAGCAGATGAACCCGGAAGCGCTCGCTGGCCGCTTTCAAGTGAACGCAGCACGTCCGCCTGCCATGCAAAGCTGGGGCATGAAGGTCGGATTCGTATTCGATCCATCGGGCGTGCTATGGCATGTCGGCGAAGTGCCGTTCTAAGCACCCACGCATTCGCATTCAGTCGGCCCCGCTGCCCGTCGCCATTTCGAACAGATGTGCTCTGAGCAGAGCCGTTATGTCCGGAGTGCGATTGCTGAACTCGACACCGACGAGCACCGCACCGTCGACATGCCGGAGACTGCGTGCAATGCAGTTCAACACGACTGCATGCAGCTTGCCGTCGGCGCGCAGCCGCAGCGAGAGCTTGAAGTGCTCGCCGACGTTCACGATGACATCGGTTGCGCTCAATGCCACGCCGCCAAGACTCACGTTGACGACGGTGACGTCGAAGCCCGCCGCTATGCAGTCGTTTCGAATGAGCCTGCCCGCCAGTTCCGTCGACACCCGCACATGCTTTCGCACGATATGCGTACGCACGATGTCCGGCTGCGCGAGATAGACGAGTCTTACTGGCAACTCGCTTCGCCCGATGACCGTACTGCGGAACATATAAACCTTTCTTCCGCGCAGCGCCTTGCACTCGACTTCCACACCCGGTTCGAATAGCTCGTGTCCGGTCGTGGCGGTTAATAGAAGAGCCTGTCCGGCAATCGAGCCGACGTAATCGGTTTGCAAGGGCGCGTGCGTGTGTCCGACAATCGACAACTGCATCGCGTCGATCACCTTCGGCAAGGTACCTGCAATGCTCGTCACCGGGCTGGCGCTTTCTCGTGCTGAAGCGTCGTGCTTCGCGGTCGAGATGAGCAGATTGGCCGGCGCAGGTATGGGCGCTTCGATACGATCCGCTGGCGCAGCGTCGTCGCGGAATCCGCCTGCCGTGAGGATCCTGTCACGCTGGCTTTCCGATCGCACGCAATAGCCTCGCGTGAGAAGCAATTTGCCGGTTGCGGAGTACACCGCGAAAGGCAGGGGCGTTCCGATCTTCAGTTCGTGCGGGGCAACTTTGACAAGGTTCATGGCGCAACTGACCTGTTCTGTTTTCTGTTGCGCTACCGTAACTCACCCGCCGCACTATTTAAGTGCGTGACCGCGCATTCATCCGACGAAACTTGAACAACGCTGCGCTGACAAAAAAGCCGTCGCTTACAACGCCGATTCGCTGTTCGTCACGACGAGCACCGTGCACCCTTCCCGCGAATGAGCCCAGTGCGATGTGCCCTTCGCAAACGTCACGACCTGGCCTGCGGTCACATCTGTGCCGTCCTGGTCCGTGTACACGCCGTCCTTGATGAACAGCAGTTCCGTCGACGTATGCGTGTGGAACAGAGACTTTGCGCCTGCTTCCAGCCGCATCCAGTAACTTGTCCAGGCGCCGCTTTCATCGTCGACTAACGGGATGATCCAGAAGCCGGGGTGTCGCCTGCCTTCGATGAGCATGGGTTCCCACGCATCCTCCTCGATGGTGTGAAGCCGGCGGCCAATATTCGCTTCATCCAGGGCGATGTCTTTGTCGGTCATATGCGTCGGTTGTATCGAAACAAAGAAGGCGTTTCACGAGACCACACGTTCTTCGGCGTCTTCGCGCCAGCTCGCCATCATGTCCTTGACCTCGCTGACGAGCCACGTCCGGAACAGCTTGTATTCGGGCCGCTCGACTGCGTTTTTATGCGTGATGAGATAGTGATATCGATCGCGGAACACGAGGCTTTCTTCGACCGGGCGCACCAGCACGCCCTGTTGCACTTGCCGATGCACGAGGTGATGCCATCCGAGCAAGGTACCCTCGCCTTCCTCGGCTTGCGATACGAGCAGGCGATAGTCATTGCTCTCGAGATGATCCGTCTCGACCAGCCGCTCACCGGATTCACCCTGTTGAAACCAGTTGCGCCATACGCGCCAGTCCACGTGTTCGCACACTTGCGTGCGGCCCAAAGGCGACAGGTTCAAGGTGGGATGCACGAGCAAGTCCAGCGCAGACACCCTTCTCCCGCGATACTCTTCCTCGAAGAACCGTTTGCTGCAGACCGGGTACACGACATCATGAAACAGGCGTTCGACTTCGTATTCGGCTTCGCGCGGCGGGTTCTTCGTGATGATGATGTCAGGGTCGATAAGCCTGTCGAACTCCATGAAGTGATCGGTGACAATCACATGCAGCTTCACATCAGGGAACTGTCTTCTGAAGGCTTGCATGCGCGGCGCAAGCCAAAGCGCGGAGAACGTGTGCGACACGCAGATCGTCAGCGCGGCGCGGCCTGCTCGCCGAACCGTCTCCACGGTCTCCGCGATATTCATGATCGACAGATATGACGCGTTGTAAAGCAGACGCCCCGCCTCGGTCAGTGCGATATGTTTTCCGGAGCGATCGAACAGCGCGACTTCGAGAGAGTCTTCGAGTTCTTTTATTTGTCTGCTGATCGCCGCCTGAGTCACGCACAATACGTCGGCAGCTTGCGTGAAGTTCTCGTAACGCGCGGCAGTCACGAAGCATTTAAGGGCTCGCAGCGAAGGCATCTGCGCGAGCAACCGGTCAGTGAAGATCTGCTTCTTCTGCATGGTCTGGAACCTCTTGTCGCGCGGCGAGCATTCAACGCTCCGGGAGTCTGCCGATAGGCTCGGCAGCCTCTATATCTTACCGCGCAGCTTTTTTTATGGGGAGCCGGATCCGTGGCGCGCGCTCCGAAGCGCCCGTGTCACTTCCCGTTCATGAGTCTCTTCTCGACGGCGTCCATCGCGCTGCCGACCTGATCGAAGAAGCCTTCGGATTGCAGCTTCTGTTGCATCAGTTCATTGATGCCGCCCTCGGTCGTGCACTGCTTCGCCAGTTCGCTGAACGAGTCGTTGCCGACCTGAGCCAGCTTTGCCAATCCGGAGTAATAGCCCGCAAGGAATGCGCGCGCACCCTCATAAGGAACGCCTCTTTCCGCGAGCCACTTCGCCTGTGCTTCCACGAAACCGTAGTAAGTCGACATCGTCGCAGTCGCCACCGAGAACAAGTCGAACTGCGCTTCCTCCGTCACTTCGACGGTCGTGCCGATCGCATCGAATATCGCCTTCGCTTGCGCGTTCCGAGGATAGACGACGGTGCTGCCACTTCCGTGCGCCGTCGCCGGCAAGGGAATGGCGCGGACGATCGCTGGATCGCCGCGAAGCGATCGCTTCAGGCGTTCGACCGTCAGGCCCGCCACGAAGCTGACGACGATCTGATCGGCCCGAAACGTCAGCGCTTGCAACACCGCTTCAGCGTTGTTCGGGACGACGGCAATGCACACGACATCGCTCGCATCGACCACCTGCTGATTCGATTCACGCACACGCACGCGATCATCGAGCTGCGCGAGTTGCGCGGCCACTTCGGCGTTACGAGGCGAAAGCGATATTTCATGCTTCGCGCCGCCTTCGCAAAGACCCGTGACAACTGCACGCGTGATGCCGCCTGACCCAATGAATCCAATTCGCATATTCTTCCCGTCCTCTTGGCTTAGTCTTCCAGCTTGATCCACGTGGTCTTCAGTTCGCAGTATTGGTCGTGTGCATACACCGACTTGTCTCGTCCGCCGAACCCGGATTGCTTGAAGCCGCCAAACGGCGTCGACAAGTCGCCCTCACCGAAGCAGTTGACCGTAACCGTCCCTGCTCGAATCCGCGATGCGATCTTGTGCGCATGATTGACGTTGTCGGTCCACAGCGACGCGGCCAGGCCGTAGCACGTATCGTTGGCGATACGCACGGCGTCTTCCACGTCGTCGTATTCGATGATGCAGAGCACCGGCCCGAACACTTCCTCGCGAGCGATGCTCATGTCCGGCGTGACCTTGTCGAAGATCGTCGGCTCGACGAACCAGCCGCCCGATCCGGTTTGCACCGCCTTGCCGCCGCACACCAGATTCGCGCCTTCTTTCCTGGCCTTTTCGATGTGCGAGAGCACCTTGTCATAATGACCGGATTCGATGAGCGCCCCGAGCCTGACATCGGGATCGAGCGGATCGCCGGTCCTCCAGCCGTCCAGCACCGCAAGCACCTTTTCGAGCAATTCCGCCTTCTTGCTCGACGCCACGATGATCCGCGAGCCCGCGCTGCAGTTCTCTCCCATGTTCCAGAACGCGGCGGCGACTGCGTTCTCCGCGACGGGATCGAGATTCGCGACGTCGGGCAGAATCACCTGCGGATTCTTGCCGCCGCATTCCAGCACGACGCGCTTCAGATTCGAATCGGCCGAATAGCGAAGGAATCGCTTGCCGGTTTCCGTCGAACCGGTGAAGGCGACGAGATCGACATCGGGATGGAGGCCCAGCGCCTGACCCGCGCCCTCGCCAAAGCCCGTGACGACATTGAACACGCCCGCAGGCAAGCCCGCTTCAGCCGCGAGATCCGCGATTCTCAGCGTGGAGAGCGACGTCTGCTCCGCAGGCTTGATGATCAAGCTATTGCCGACCGACAGCGCCGGACCGATCTTCCATGCGAGCATCAGCGCGGGGAAATTCCACGGCAGCACGCCCGCCACGACGCCGATCGGTTCGCGCGTAATCATGCTCACGACGCCCGCGCCGGACGGCGACAAAGCGTCATAGCGCTTATCGGTTACTTCGGCATGCCAACGGATGCACGCTGCCGATTCGGGAATGTCGAGTCCCATGCACTCGCTGACGGGCTTACCCGCTTCGAGCGCCTCGAGCAGCGCGAGCTCTTCGGCGTTCTCGTCGATGAGTTGCGCGAGGCGCAGCAAGACCGCCTTGCGATGTGACGGCGCGGCCTTCGACCAGACGCCGCTTTCAAAGGCCTCGCGGGCCGCAATCACCGCACGATCGACATCGGCCTGCTCGCACCGGGCGATCTTCGCCAGCACTTTGCCCGTGGCAGGATTGAGTGTTTCGAACGTTGCCTCGGATGCAGCCGCGCATCGTTGGCCATTGATGAACGCGCGGCCATCGAGTGATGCGTTCGCGGCCATCTGCTTCCATTCTTCGTATGTGCTCATGTTTGACCTCGCGAAATCAAAGTTCGGCGCCTGCCGAGAGTTCCTTGAACCAAATGGCTGTCGACACAGCGATGTCAGAGATCGGCCGGCCGGGAAGCGGACGCGGTTTCGGTTGCTTCAACACCTGCTGCACGAGTTCGTTCGATTTGCCGAGCGCGTACTCGGCGATCAGCTTTCCCGCCGACGAACCGCGACTGAGCCCAAGCCCATTGCAGCCGATCGACTGGAAAATGCCGTCGTCGCGCTTGCCGAACAGCGATCCGCTATTCGCCGACAGACACAGCGCGCCGCCCCACGTGTACTCGAATTCGACGTCCTTCAACATCGGGAAACGCCGGTCGAAAGACCGCTGGTGCATCGCCCTGGCTTTGCTTATATCGGCCTCCGAAATACTTACGTCCGGCCGGAACGCGAAATGATTGCGGACACAGATGCGATCGGTAATCAATCTGCGCACCGTCGATCCGACGGGATCGGCCGGGATGAGCGCCCACGACGACAGACCGCCGAGCCTCGCCACTTCATCGCGATTCATCACGCGGGTCATCGATGCGAACGTGTACACGGGCAGCAAGCCGTTGGCGTCCTTCCCGAATCTGGCAGCATAAGAGTTCGTGCATAGAATCACCTCCTTAGCGACGATCTCCCCTTCGGCGAACGTAAGCCTTTTCACACCAGCGCCGGATTCGATGCCCTTGACCGCGCTCGATTCGAATACCTTGACGTTGTCTGGCAGTGCAGCCGCCAGTCCGCGCATCAACGCGGCGGGCTGTACCGTGCTGCATCCCGGTGTGAGGATGGCGGCTTTATAGAAATCGCTGCCCGTCACCGCGCGAATCGCCGCTTCGTCGAGCCATCCGAACTTTTCACCGATGATCTCCAGCCCCTTGGCGAAGTGCTCGAGCGCCCCCTTGCCGCGCTTGTTGACGGCGGCGTGATACTTGCCGTCGTCGCGCCAGTCGCAATCGATTCCATGTTCGATGACGGCGGACCGCACATAGTCGATTCCATGACGCTGCAAGCGGATGTCGGCTTTATCGGCTTCGACGCTGCGCGAATAGCTTTCACTGCTGATATCGTGCGGCAGGTCGACGAAGAAGCCCGAGTTGCGTCCGGCCGTGCCGCGTCCGATGCGATCCGCCTCCACGAGTGCGATCGACGAATCAGGACTGAGCTCCGCAAGACGCCGGGCCGCGCACAGTCCCGTGATGCCTCCGCCGATGACGACCCAATCGAATCGAAGGGTTGAAGCGACTTTCACCGCATTGGCCGGCGGCGGAAGACTTTCCCACCAGCCATTCACACCATCGGGAGTCGGTACGCGCCCGAAGTCCAGTTTGGAGCTCATACGATCTTCTATCTACTGTGCGTTGCGCAGCAAGGGTTGGACGACGGAAGCAAATGCCTTTCGTTCTTGGTCCGTCAGCGTGCCGAGCGGCCCACGCGCGTTGCCGACGGCCACGCCAGCGAGCTCGCAGCCGTATCGCACGTATTGAATGAATTTGCCGCTGCGTTCGAGCAGTTCGAGCACCGGCAGCAGTGCGCTCATCAGTTGACGGCCCTTCACGAAATCGCCTTGCGTGCAGGCTTCGAGCAGCTCGACGTGCGACTCGGGAATGAAGTTCGCCGCCGCGCCGACCCAGCTTTTCGCGCCCCACGCGAAGAACTCGAGCGCCTGATCGTCCATGCCGCAACTCAGCACGAGCCGGTCTTTGAAGTGAGTCGCCAGATGATGCAGATGGCCGATATCGCCGGTGCTTTCTTTCATCGCCTGAAAATTCGGGCGTTCCAGCAACTTCTCCAATACCGCGTCGCTGATTTCGGTGCCCGTTCGCGCGGGAAAGTTATAAAGCATGATCGGCAGATCGACGGCGTCATCGACCTTGAGAAAGTGCGTCAGAAGCTCTTCCTGCGTCGGCTGCGCGTAGTAAGGCGTGGCCATCAGGAGCGCGGACATGCCCGCCTGCTTCGCCGCAAGACCGAGGTGAATCACGTCCTTCGTCGTCGTTGCATTGATGCCGGCGGATAGCACCGTCTTGCCGCCGACCGCATCGACGACCGTGTGATACGTCTTCACGCGTTCGTCGAGCGTCAGCGCGTAATACTCACCCGTCGTGCCTCCGACGCCCAGGCCGCTTAACCGGCCCACTAGTCCTTTTGCGTGCCTGGCGAGCAGTGCGTGATCGATTTCGCCGTCCGCAGTGAATGGCGTTACCAGCGGTGCGTGAACTCCTTCGAAGCTGACCATCGTGTTCTCTCTCGATTCGGTTATGAAGTTGCGGTTAAGGTCCGTACGTACGCCGTTTTCAGACGAGCGCGTCGGCAGGCGAGTAGATGGGGAACTGGCTGCACAGATCGCGCACGCGGCTGCGCACTGAACGCTCGACGGCGTCGCTGCCCTGCGGATCGTTCTCGAGGGCGTCCAGCACTTCGAGAATCATCTCGCCGACCAGCTCGAATTCCCTCGCGCCGAAGCCGCGCGTCGTGCCCGCTGGCGTGCCGAGACGAATGCCCGATGTCACCGTCGGGTTTTCCGTGTCGAAGGGAATGCCGTTCTTGTTGCAGGTAATGCCGGCGCGCTCCAGTGCCTTTTCCGCTTGCGTGCCGGTGAGTCCTTTGGTGCGAAGATCGACGAGCAGCAGATGGTTGTCGGTGCCGCCCGTGACGAGACGCACGCCGCCTGCGCTGAGTACATCGCCGAGCGCGCCCGCGTTTTTCAACACCTGATCGATATACGTCCTGAATTCAGGCCGCAACGCTTCGCCGAAAGCCACCGCCTTGGCCGCGATGACGTGCATCAACGGTCCGCCTTGCAAGCCGGGGAATACCGCTGAGTTGATTTTCTTCGCGATATCGCCGTTGTTCGTCAGCACGAAGCCGCCGCGCGGGCCTCGCAACGTCTTGTGCGTTGTCGACGTGACCACGTCCGCAAAGCGGATCGGGTTCTCGTGACGCCCCGCCGCGACGATGCCCGCGATATGCGCCATATCGACCATCAGCAACGCGCCGACGCTATCCGCGATCTCGCGGAATCTGGCGAAATCGTGCGCCCTCGGATAAGCGGAATAACCGGCGATGATCATCTTCGGACGATGCGCTTCAGCCAGCCGCCGCACCTGCTCGAAGTCGATGCGATACGTATCGGGACTCACGCCGTATTGCACTGCGTTGAACCACTTGCCCGACAATGCAGGCCGCGCGCCGTGCGTGAGATGACCGCCCGCGTCGAGCGCCATGCCCATCACGGTGTCGCCAGGTTTAAGGAGCGCAAGCATCACTGCGCCGTTGGCCTGCGCGCCGGAGTGCGGCTGCACGTTCGCAAATTCCGCGTCGTAAAGGGCCTTGACGCGATCAATCGCCAGCGATTCGATCCGGTCGACGTGATCGCACCCGCCGTAATAGCGGCGCGACGGATATCCTTCGGCATACTTATTGGTTAGAACCGTTCCCTGAGCCTGCATGACCGCCGCCGAGACGATATTCTCCGAAGCGATCATCTCGATCTGCGTCTGCTGGCGGCGCAATTCCAGCGTAATTTCCGACGCAATCACCGGATCGCGGTCCTGAAGCGTCTCCGCGAAAAAACGTGCTGTTTGATTCATGTATCCGACTCCGACAACTTGCTGATAAAACGTAGTCGACATTCGATTGGCGCTGTCTTCCGGTCACGCCTCAGCGAAAGAAAGCGCCGGCGACGCTCACTGCTCGAGCCACGCTTTGACTTTCTCCGGATGCGCTTCGACGAACTTCTTCGCGGCGCCGGGCCAATCGTTGGTCGTGTTGCCTTCGTACTCGATCGACTCCACATCCGCCAGCGTCAGCTTGAAGTGGTGAAAGAAGACATCGGCGCGCGGGAACTTCGTCGCGAACTGCTTGGATGCAAAGCCGTGCACTTGTTCTTCGCCACCGAGTGCGCCTTTCGGGTCCTTCAGGTAGCGCATCTTCCACTTCTGCCACAGCCAGTGCGGGCTCCACACCGTCGTCACGACCCAGTTCTTTGACTGATATGCACGCGAGATGGAGGCGAGCATGCCGGCCTCACTCGACGACTGCAGCTTGTAGCCGGACAGGTCGTACTCCTTCATCGCCTTTTCCGATGCCTGCATCAGACCGCCGCCCGGCTCGATGCCCTGAATGGTCCCGTTCAGCTTGCTTTTGACCTCGGGCTTGTTGAGATCGGCGATCGATCCGAGTTCGCTCTCGGGGACATAGTCCGGCACCGCCCAGCCGTTCTTGCCGCCGGTATAGATGATGCCGGTGTCCGCCATGTCGTTCTTGTAACGCGAGTAATAGGCCCCGTGCGTCACCGGCAGCCATCCGCCGACCATGATGTCGAGGTCGCCGCGCGCAACGCCCTGATACTGGATGCCGATGTCGGCCTGCACGAACTTGACCGGCTGTTGCAGCTTCGTTTCGAGCACGTACTTCGCCACATTCGCGACCGCGAGCACGTCCGCCCAGTTCGTCACGGCGATCTTGATGGGCTCGGCAGCACCCGCCGATATCGCCGTCACGCCGAACGTCACGGCCAATGCCGTCTTTGCTAAAAAGCCTTTGAGGAAGCCGCCCGCCATTTTGCACTCCTTTATAGTTCGTACAGTCGTTAGATCGCGTGGTTAATCGTGAGTATTACCGTTCTTTCATCGGCTGCGCGAGGTGATTCGTCACGCTCGCGAAGCCGGACGTTCAGGTCTGCGCGGCACTGCTCGCGCCTTGCTTCAGGGACTTCGCCGACTTGCGCGGCTTCTTCTTCGACTTGACGCCGAAGCTTTCGGTGAGACGGTCCAGCACGATGGCCAGCAACACGACACCCAGGCCGCCTTCGAAGCCGATCCCGATATCGAGGCGCTGAATGCCGCTCAGAACGTACTCGCCAAGACCGCCCGCTCCAATCATCGATGCAACGACGACCATCGACAGCGCCATCATGATCGTCTGATTCACGCCCGCCATGATCGACGGCAATGCGTTCGGAAGCTGAATCTTCCACAGCAACTGCGCATCCGTGCTGCCAAACGCGCGGCCCGCTTCGAGCAGTTCCTCGCGCACCTGCTTGATGCCGAGCGTCGTCAGGCGCACCACGGGCGGCATCGCGAACACGATCGTTGCAATCACCGCAGGCACGCGGCCAAGGCCGAACAGAATGACCGCAGGAATCAGATACACGAAGGCCGGCATCGTCTGCATGAAGTCGAGCAGCGAACGCAGCACCACTTCGACTCGCCGGTTGCGCGCGCCCCAGATTCCCATGGGCACGCCGATAACGAGGCTAAAGAACGTGGCGGCTATGACGAGCGCCAGTGTCGATACCGTCTGCGCCCACAGCCCCATGTAATTGATCACGTACAGCGCCACGCCGACGAAGGCCGCGAACGCGACACCGCGGCGCCAGAGCGCGAGCGCCATCAGACTCACGAGCATGGCGATGAACGGCACCGCGGCCAGTCCATCTTCGAACAGCTTCACAAATGCGCCGAGGACGGACGAAAAGGCGTCGAATCCGCCGCGAAAATGCTCAAACAGAAAGTTGACGAGGTCTTCCGCGAACTTACCGAAAATCGATGATGACGAGTTCATGCTGCTCTCCGCTCCAACACTTGCCTGAGGATGGTACGGCACGACACGACGCCGGCGAGTTTGCCGTCACCGTCCACGACGGGAACGTCGTACTCGCGGCTGAGCGCGACGGAAGCCAGTTCGTGCAGGTCGGCTTCCGCTTGCACCGCATGCAGTTCCGGATGCAGCGCATCGCGCACGGTGCGATTGCCGGCCTTGTGCAGCCGGTCGAGCGTCACGCAACCCACGAAGCGGCCGGCCTCGTCGCAGACGTATCCGCAATCGACGTTCGAATCGATCATGTCCGTGAGATAGCGCTCCGCCGACGCGCCCACGTCGCACGCGAAGACGCCCTTCTGCGGCTTCTCCATCAGGCTCGATGCCGTCAGGAAGCGCGAGACGTCCACGTTGCGGAAGAAGTCCCGCACGTAATCGTCGGCGGGAGTCTGAATGAGTTCGGCGGGCGTGCCGACCTGAATGAGCCGGCCGTCTTTCATGATGCCGATACGGCCGCCGATCTTGATTGCCTCTTCGATATCGTGCGAAATGAAAACGATCGTGCGTTGCTCTTCCTTCTGCAAACGCAGCAACTCGTTTTGCATCTCGAAGCGGATCAGCGGGTCGAGCGCCGAGAACGCCTCGTCCATCAGCAGTACGGAAGGATTGACGGCGAGTGCGCGCGCAAGACCCACGCGCTGCTGCATGCCGCCCGACAGCTCGCTTGGCAGCAGCTTCTCGTACGAACCGAGTCCGACGCGCTGGAGCGCTGCACGAGCGGTCTCATAGCGTTCGGCCTTCTTCTGACCCGACACTTCGAGCCCGTAAGCGATGTTGTCGAGCACCGAGCGATTCGGCAGCAACGCGAACGACTGAAACACCATCGACATCTTCTGGCGCCGCACTTCCCGCAATTCGACGGTGGACATCGGGGCGATGTCGCGGCCTTCGAGAATGACGCTTCCGGATGTCGGCTCGATCAGGCGGTTCAACAGGCGAACCAGCGTCGACTTGCCCGATCCGGACAGCCCCATGATGACGAAAATCTCTCCGGCGCGGACGCTGAGACTGACATCGTCTACTGCAACCATGTTGCCGGTGAGTTCGAAGATTTCGTTGCGTCCGCGGCCTTGCCGCATCATGTCGAGCGCGCGCTCGGGCTTCTGTCCGAAGATCTTCGAGAGGTTCCTGACTTGCAGAATCTCCGCGCCGGCCGCAATGCCGGCTTCCCTGCTGGAAGCGGCGGCCGTGCCCTCAGGAACACTTACGTGTGCCAGGTTCTCCGGCGCAAGGGTCAAGTTGGGTGTCATCTTCTGTTCCGACTGATAGTCAACGAATCCGGCAGCACACTGTCCGGCGCGGCCCGCATCGAGCGCATCGTGTGGCCTTGCTGTCCGGCTTTATGCCCTGTCACCAAACGGCTTTACGCGTCTAATGTGGCGCATGCGAATCACACAGTGTTCTTATCGCCTGCAAATCAAAGCATCTGATTCGTCAGTGCCTGTCATCGGTTCATTCATGCACGGGTCAAAGCGTATCAAGTCAAATTGGAACGCCCACTAACATTTCCTTGGCCATATGCCCTACTTTTGGTAATGCTGCTTTTGAGGGAATTCACGCGTGCAGACGCACCACGTCAGAGCTATATCGCCCGGAGCGTTATGGAGTGAGGCCTGGAGGCGTGTGGGAACCGCCCGGCTGCATCGATCGCCATGGCCGATGCCTTGCGCCTGAAACGGCGGACCTAGGGAATGTCCTTAAACGAACGACTAAGGGATCGCCCTTAGTCGGCTTACGGTAATGAACCGTCTTGCTTGAGGCATGGCGACGATTCGCGCCTACGTCGCAGTGGATGAGATAAACCGGGTCGCAAAAAGAAGAACGGCCTCGGCGTGCATTCACGCCGAGGCCGTCGCAGAGAAAGCGGTCTTCTCGTCTTATCCGGGCAAGCGCTTCGATGCTTCCACGCGATGCGCGTCGAAAGAAGGCGCGTTGTCATCCGCCGGCAGGGACGATGCCTGCGCCGCCGATACAACCGCTTCGACCGACGGACCGATCGCATCGGTGAAGGTCTTCGGATGAACGCCGATGGCGAGCACGAGCACGGCCATCGCGCCGAGCACGACGAACTCGCGCTTGCCGAGGTCCTTGAGCATCGCGACGCGCTCGTTCCTGACCGCGCCGAACATCACGCGCTTGTACATCCACAACGTATAGGCCGCGCTCAGAATCAGCGACAGCGCGGCAATCGCGCCGACCCAGAAGTTGAACCGGATCGCGCCCATCAGCACCAGAAATTCGCCGACGAAACCAGACGTGCCCGGCAAACCGACATTGGCCATCGAGAAGAGCATCGCGTAGGTGGCGAACTTCGGCATCGTATTGACGACGCCGCCATACGCATCGATCGAACCGCTACGGGTGCGGTCGAACAGCACGCCGGTACACAGCAGCATCGCACCGGACACCACGCCGTACGACAGCATTTGCACGACCGCGCCTTCGGTGCCCATCGGGTCGAACGTGAAGAGGCCGAGCGTGACGAGGCCCATGTGCGCGACCGCCGAATACGCGAGCAGCTTGCGCATGTCGGTCTGCGCGAGCGCGACGAGACTGCCATAGAGGACGGCGACGAGCGCCAGCGCGATCATCGCCGGAGCGAAGAAATGCGATGCATCGGGCACGATCGGCAACACGTAACGCAGCATGCCGTAGCCGCCGATCTTCAACATGCCGAGGAGCACCGCCGCGCCGGTCGGACCTTCCGCGTTCACGTCGGGCAGCCATGTATGGACGGGCCACATCGGCACCTTCACCGAGAACGCCGCCATGAAGCACACGAACACCACCAGTTGCGGCGCGAAGCCGATCTTCAGGTGCCGCCACGCGTCGATATCGAACGTATGCGACTGGCTCCACAGATAGATGAGCGCCGCAAGCATGGCGAGCGAGCCGAACAGCGAGATGAAGAAAAAGCGCATCGCCGCGTACACGCGACGCTCCGAGCCCCATGTTCCGATCAGCAGATACAGCGGAATCAGCGTTGCCTCGAAGAAGACGAAGAACAGCATGCCGTCGAGCGCGAGAAACACGCCCTGCATGCAGCCCGACAGTATGAGAAACGCGCCGTAATACTGCGCGACCTGTTTCGTGACGCTGCGCCATGACGCGACGAACACGATCAGCGTCGTCACCGCGGTAAGCACCGAGAACCACAGCGAGATGCCGTCGACGCCCAGGTGGTACGAAATACCGAACTGCGGAAGCCAGTCGATCCTTTCGGCGAACTGAATCGCACTCGAGGAAGCATCGAAGCGTGAGAGCAGCGGTATCACCGGCAGCAGCCCGAGCACCGCGCCGAACAGCGCGGCAGCGCGCGACAGCGTGGCGGACGGGCTGAACGTGAACACGAAGATGCCCGACACCACTGGAATCCAGATGAGAAAACTGAGTACGGACGGCAGATGCATAGTTTGAACGGTTTGAAGCGCAAAACGCCTCCCGCACGCCGCGTGGACGCGCAGGGACTGCGAAGTTGACGATGAGCTGACAGGCGGAACGGTGGCGCTGTTGATCCGAAGCCCTGAACGCAACCGAATTGAAAGCTACGTTTTATCTAGGGTTAACGAGAATAACCCAAAGAAAAAGTTTTCGGGGAATTGGCGGGGATCAAAGTCATTGCGCGTGGCGGCATTGACAAGCCGGGCCAGGTCGATTGACGCCTGACCGACGGTCCGTCTTGCTCGGTGCTTGCCCTGATTTGCGCCGGGCGGTGTGGCCCTTAGCCTAGTGGCAAGGAGACAAAGAATGAGAAAGGTATTCAACGCTGTCGTCTTTGCCGTCGTCGCTTACCTCGTGGCCGATCGCGCCATGCTGCACGCGCAGGCGCGCGACCTCGACGCCTCGTCGTGCGTGCGAGGCGCCGAGCAGGTCCGGGTGGATGCGCTCGACAAGGGCTTCAGCCACGCCGCCGCCAGCAGCCAGGGCAGCGCCTTCCGGTCGCAATGCCTGGTGACGGGCGGATCGCGCCCAGCCGCATGGCAAGCGATGCGCTGACGCGCGCCGCTAGAACTTCTCCTCGTCGGGCATCGGCCCGCGCGTCGGTCCCGGCGGCGGCGCGAGCCTGACGACGCGCCCGGAGCGCGCCGATTCGTAGATCGCCTCGATGATCCGCTGATCCTGCAGCCCTTCCTCGCCGGGCGTATGCGGCGTGCGATTGCGCACCACGCACAGCGCCATGTGATCCAGCTCGCGCGCGAACTGATCGACCGGATCGATCGTGATTTCTGTCGCCGCGTTTTTCTCTTCGATCAGCATCCCCTTGCGCAGCCGCAGCCCGTTATACGCGAACGCCGGATTCATCTCGGCCCACGCCTTCGCGCCCTGCACGCGGAAAAATCGCGCTTCGTGGGTCGCGTAGCTCGACGCGCACGTCGCGGTCGCGCCGCTCGGAAAGCGCAGGATGAAATGCACGCTTTGCTCGACCTCGCGGAAACGCGGATCGGAAGCCGGCTGCACGACGGTGCCGATGACTTCCGTCGGCTCCTCGTCCAGCAGGAATCGCGCGGCGTTGATGCAATAGATGCCGACGTCCGGCAGCGGCCCGCCTCCGGCCAGCGCGCGCTTGAGCCGCCACTGGCCGGGATCGCCCGCGTTCTGGGAATTGCCGGCGATGAACTCCGTCACCGGCCCCAGTTGCTTCTCCTTGATCCACTTCGCGACGAGGCGGTCCATCGGCTCGTACTGGCTGCGATACGCGATCATCAGCAGCCGGTTCGCGTTGCGGCATGCGTCGATCATGCGCTGGCAGTCGGCGACGCTCGTCGCCATCGGCTTTTCGCATAGCACGTGCTTGCCGATCTTCGCCGCGCGCTCCGTGTATTCGCGATGCATGCTGTTCGGCAGGACGATATAGACGACTTGCACATCGCGATTGTCGGCGAGGCGTTCGAAGCTGTCGTAGCCGTAGACGGCGGTGTCGGGCAGCCCGTATTGACGCGCGATCTTGCGAGCCTTGTCGGCGTCGCCGCTGACGAGCGCGGACAACTTCGCATATTTCGACGATGCGAGCGCCGGGAGAATCTGATTCAGCGACAAGCGCCCGAGCCCGACCACCGCGAAGCCGACGCGCTCATCCGGACGAGCGCGTGGATCGGGCGTCTCTTCCTGCTGCTCGGTCTGGGTATCCGCGATGGGCGGCAGCTTCACGGCGTTGGCATCGCCGGGCGTGCCTTGCGCTGCGTTCGCAACGCGCGCCGTGCCAGCGCCGCCTGCAAGCAGCGCGGCCGCGACGCCGGTTCCGGTGCGCTGAAGAAAGCGCCTGCGGGGAGTGTGTGAGTCGAGCGGGGCGTGCTCGTCGTCGAGAGGCGGAGTCGTCGGCATGGGAGGGATCGCTGATGGTTGGAAGGGCGCTCGATGCGAACACGTGTTCGAGCAAGCGCCGTTCCGTTACATCGCCCTGTCGAGGACACCGGGTTGGGCAAAACAACGACAAGTGCGCGGCTAACGCACGAGCGTCGACGCGAGCGGCGCATGCGCGTTCCGCACCGCTTCGACGAAGAGATTCGCGGGCATCGGCCGGCCCAGCAGATAGCCTTGCAGGATGTCGCAGCCGACTTCGGTCAGGTGCTTGCGCTGCTGACGCGTCTCCACGCCCTCGGCGACGATTCGCAGATTGAGCGTCCGCCCGAGCGCCACGACCGCCGATACGATCGCCGCGTCCTCGGTGCCGTGAGACAGTTGCCCCACGAAACCGCGATCGATCTTCAGTTCCGTCGCGGGCAGCCGCTTGAGATACAGCAGGCTCGAATAGCCGGTGCCGAAATCGTCGATGGCGATCTGCACGCCGGTATGCCGAAGCTGTTGCAGCACCGCAAGGCTGACATCGACGTCGCGCATTGCAGTGGATTCCGTCACTTCGAGAATCAGGCTATGCGCCGGCAGATCGTGCCGGCGCAGCACGTCCTGCACGGCTTGCACGAGACCGTCGTCGATGAACTGCAAGGGCGACAGATTGACCGCGATGCTCCAGTCGACGTGCCCCGCGCAATGCCACAGCTTCAGTTGGCGGCAGCTTTCGTCGAGCACCCACATGCCGATCGGCACGATCGCCCCGGTCTTCTCCGCGAGCGCGATGAAGCGGTCCGGCGACAACAATCCGCGCACCGGATGATTCCAGCGCAGCAGCGCTTCCGCGCCGACCGCCGCGCCGCTCAGCGCGGCGAACTTGGGCTGGAAGTGAAGGACCATCTCGCCGGCCGTGAGCGCCGAACGCAACTCATGCGCGAGCTGCATCTGTTCATAGACGTCGGCCTGCATCGACGGCTCGAAGAAGCAGCAACTGCCGCTGCCGAGCGCCTTCGCGTGGTACATCGCTGCATCGGCGTTGCTGAGCAGTTCCTCCTGATCCGCGCCGTTGTCCGGATAAATGGCGATGCCGATGCTGAGCGAAATGCGGACATCGTGGCCCTCCACCTGAAACGGCGCTTCGATCGCCCGGGCCAGCGCCTGCGCGACCGCCGCCGCGCCCGCCGCATCGCCGACGTCCGACAGCAGCACGAACTCGTCGCCGCCGACGCGGGCGATCGTATCGTGCGATCGCAGTGCATCCCGCAGCCGCCGCGACACGTCGACGAGCAGCTTGTCCCCGACGCGATGCCCGAGCGCGTCATTGACCGCCTTGAAGCTGTCGAGGTCCATGAACATCAGCGTGAAGCGGCCTTTCGTGTGCCGCGCGCCCCGCACCAGTTGTTCGAGGCGGTCTTCGAGCAGCACGCGGTTGGGCAAGCCGGTGAGACTGTCGTGAAGCGCAAGAAAGGCGAGTTCCTTGTTCGCCTCCGCGAGCGAAGCCGCGAGCACCGCCGTGCGCGCTTCCATCCGCAGGTCGAGCACGGAGATGATCAGCGCGATGGCGATCACCGCCAGCGTCACGAGGATCACCACCAGCGCGAGCCACGCGGGGTCGGAGCCGTCCTGCGCGGCATCGCAGACGCTGCCGAGCGGAAAATGCGCGGCGGCCATGCCGGTGTAGTGCATGCCGACGATCGCCACGCCCATCACCAGCGATGCGATCCCGCGAAGAAAGAGCCTGCCCGACGCCTGCCGCAAGCGGAAAGCGATCCACAGCGCCGCGCCCGATGCCACGATGGCGATGGTCACCGACAACACGACGAGCGCCGGTTGGTACTCGATGCCGGGCCGCATCCGCATGGCCGCCATGCCGGTGTAGTGCATGCCCGCGATGGCCGGCCCCATCAGCAAGGCGCCGACGATCAGCCGCGATAAAGGAAGCGTTTTCTGGCCGACGAGCCAGAGCGCGAACATCGACGCCGCGATGGCGATGAGCAGCGACAGCAGCGTGATCGCCGGGTCATAGCCGAGCGCAATCGGCAAGTTGAACGCGAGCATGCCGATGAAATGCATCGACCAGATGCCGAGGCCCATCGCGCATGCGCCGCCGATCATCCAGTAGCGCGCGGCGCGCCCTTCGGCAAGCGCGATGCGCCCCGCCATGTCGAGCGCGGTGTAGGCGGCCAGCATGGCCACGAGGAGCGAACAGACGACCAACAGCGGGTTATAGGTATTGGCGAGCATCGGCCGTTATCGTTGGAAGCGCCAATCGTCGATCATCGCTCGTGCGCGGATGTCGGTGGAGCGGAGGTTTTGGCCGCCGGGCGAACTTGCCCGAAACTACGCAATAACGCGGCCCCACGAGCGAGCAAGTATGTTGCCAACCATGAGGCTTGGCAATCGAAAACATTCATAGGATTGCCTTTTCGACAGCACTTTGTCCTGGTCACGAAAAGCGGCGGCGCGACGGGCTTGAGCATTGGCCACGAACCGGCTTGAATGAAGGTAAAGGCCGCCCGCATCGGTACGCGCCTTCATCCTTCGGACACCCGCGATGATCTTTCGTCAGCTTTTCGATGCCGCGTCCTCGACCTACACGTATCTGCTCGGCGATGCCGGCGAGGCGCTGCTGATCGACCCCGTCTTCGAGCAGGCGCCGCGCGACCTCGCGCTTCTGGAAGAACTCGGCTTGCGGCTGTGCGCCACGCTCGACACGCATGTGCATGCCGATCACGTGACCGGCGCGTGGCGGCTGCGCCGTCGATGCGGCAGCTCGATCGCGCTCGCGGAAGCAGCCGGCGCCGAGGGCGTGGACCGGCCGTTGAAACATGGCGATCGCATCGGCTTCGGCGGCCGCCATCTGACGGTCCGCGCAACGCCCGGTCACACCAACGGCTGCCTCACCTACGTGCTCGACGATGAGCGCATGGCCTTCACCGGCGACAGCCTGCTGATTCGCGGCTGTGGCCGCACCGATTTCCAGCACGGCAATCCGCGCCAGTTGTTCGCCTCGGTGCACGAGCAAATCCTGACGCTGCCCGGCGATTGCCTGCTCTACCCCGCGCACGACTATCGCGGCATCACCGTGACGAGCGTCGCGGAGGAGCGGCGCTTCAATCCGCGACTCGGCGGCGACGTGGATATCGGCGACTTCATGGGCCATATGAGCCACCTCGATCTGCCGCATCCGAAACGGATGGCCGTGGCGGTGCCGGCAAACCTGCGCTGCGGACAGCCCGAAGACGGCGCGCAGGCCGACGACATGCCGGACTGGGCGCCGCTCACGCTGCGATTCAGCGGCGTATGGGAGATCGAACCGACGGCGCTGCTGGAGCAGCAAGACGCGCTGCAGATCGTCGATGTTCGCGAGGCGCCCGAGTTCATCGACCGGCTGGGGCACTTGCCAGGCGCGAAGCTCGTGCCGCTGTCGCATCTGATCGGCCGGATCGACGAACTGGATCGCGAGCGGCCAGTCGTGACGGTGTGCCGCTCGGGCGTGCGGTCCGCTCAGGCCAGCGTGCTGCTGACCAAAGCCGGATTCGGAAAGGTGGCGAATCTGGCCGGCGGGATGTTGAGGTGGAAGGCGGAAGGCTTGCCGGTGGAGGCGGACGCCGTCGTCTCGCCGTGACGGGCCGCGTCGCTGCCGGACGCTTCGTTACGCCGCCTCGCGCGCCGCTGCATGCCCTGCCGGCTTTGCGAGACCGAAGTGGCTGCGCAGCGTATCGCCTTCATAAGCGCGACGGAAGATGCCGCGCCGCTGCAGAATCGGCACGACGCCTTCCGTGAACGCTTCAAGCCCGTCGGGCAGGACGTCGGGCATCAGGTTGAAGCCATCGGCGGCGCCGTTTTCGAACCAGTGCGCGATATCGTCGGCGACCTGTTCCGGCGTTCCGACGATCACGCGATGCCCGCCCCCGCCCGCCAGCGCCCGCACTAGCTCGCGCACCGTGTAGCCGTGCGTGCGCGCCTGCGCGAGCGTCGCGTTGAAGAACGTGTGATTGCCGTTGCCGTTGTTCGGCAGCGGCAGATCGTCGGGCAGACGCTTGTCGGGCGAGAGCGAATCGACCGGCACGCCGAGCGTTCCCGCCAGCCGGTTCAGGCTGTAGCGCCACGGAATCAGGTCGACGAGTTCGGCGCGGCGGCGCAGCGCTTCGGCCTCGGTTGCGCCGATGATCGTCGTCAGCCCGGCCAGCACCTTCACCGCGTTCGGGCCGCGTCCGTAACGCGCGGCGCGTGCGTTCAGGTCTTCCCGATACGCCCGCGACTCGTCGAACGATTGCGACGCCGAGAACACCGCTTCCGCGTGACGCGCGGCGAGATCGCGCCCGTCGCCCGATGCGCCCGCCTGCACCAGCACCGGATGACCCTGCGCCGAGCGCGGCAGATTCAGCGCGCCCTGCACGCCGAAGAAGCGCCCGCGATGCGCAGCGGGATGCAGCTTGCCGAGATCGACGAAGCGGCCGCTCGCCTTGTCCGCGATGAACGCGTCGTCTTCCCAGCTGTTCCACAGCGCCTTGACGAGCGACGCGAATTCGTCGGCGCGGGCATAGCGTTGCGCGTGATCGGGCACGGCGTCGAGCCCGAAGTTGCGGGCGGAAGGCAGATCCGCCGTCGTCACGATGTTCCATCCCGCGCGCCCGTTGCTGACGAGGTCGAGCGTCGCGAAGCGCCGCGCGATGTTGTACGGCTCGTTATAGCTCGTCGATGCCGTCGCGATCAGTCCGATATGCGTCGTCGCGGCGGCGATGCTCGTGAGCAGCAGCGTCGGTTCGAGCGCGGTGATCGGACGCATGTCGAGCTGATCGGAGATTGCGGCGTTATCGGCGAGAAAGATCGCATCGAGGCACGCGCGCTCCGCGGTCTGGGCCAGGCGCACGTAATGGTTCACGTCGATGAAGGCGCGCGGATCGGCATCGGGCACGCGCCACGCGGACGGCACGAAGCCCGAGTGCAGCGCGTTGATGTTCAGATGCAACTGGCGCGGAAATTCGCCGCTCATGGAAGACTCCGGTTCGAATGATGGGCGAAGCGCGTCAGAACACGCGTCCTTCGGTGAGATGCGTCGTCACGCCGTTCAGCTCGTAATCGCCGATGACGCGCGACTTGTGCTGCAGCGGGTTGTGACTGAAGATCGTGCGCAGATTGCGCCAGTGACGGTCGAAGTTATGCGCGCGCGCCGTCGCCGATGCGCCGCCTGCTTCGAACATGCGCTCGGCTGCATGGAGCGCCAGCTTGCTGACGACGAGCTGCGTGCGCGCGGTGGCCAGCGCGCCTTCGAGCACGAGCGCATCGGCATCGGCGCTGCCGTTGCGAATCGCCCGCGACGAGCGATCGAGCACGCGTGCGTTATCGCGCACGAGCGCATCGATCGCATGGCTATGCGCCGACAACTCGCCGATCACTTGCTGGATGAAGCCGTCTTCCCGCGCGGACGGCGCTGGACTGTGCAGCACCGGACGCCCGTGACGAAGCACGTAGCGCTTCGCATCGGCCACGACGTTGCGCACGATGCCCGCCGCCACCGCCACCAGATGCAGTTGCCGCAGCGCGCCGCCGTGACGTCCTGCGAGCGTCGTCAGCGTGCGCGGCGTGACTTCGTCGGCGTGCACGAGCAGGTCATCGAACACGAGGCTGCCGCTCGCGGTCATGCGCTGGCCCATGCCGTCCCAGTCGTCGAGCACGTTCAGCCCTTCGCGCTTGGTCGGCACGATGGCGATGACCGGCTCGCCGGTTTCGTCCTGCACGTTGAGACGCGCATAGTCGGAGAACGCCGTGCCCGTCGCGTAGTATTTGCGGCCGCTCAGGCGATAGTGATCGCCGTCGCGCCTCAGTTGCGTCGTGATTTCGCCGGGCCGCGACGTGCCCGCTTCCGTCGATGCACCGCCGAAGATCGCGCCTTCCGCCACGCGTCCGATTTGCAGTTCGTTGAACGGCGTGCGCGGTGACAGCAAGAGCGCTTCGGTCTGGTCGAAATGAATGCGCAACGCATGCGCGACATTGCTCTCATGCGCGGCGAGCGTCGATATCACGTGGAAGACATCTTCGAGCGAGCCGCCGAAGCCGCCCCATTCCACCGGCAGACGCAGCTTGCCGAGCCCCGATTCACGAAAGCGTGCGAACGCTTCGAACGGCAATTCGCGACGCACTTCGCGCGCCGCCGCTTCTTCTCCGATCGCCGCAGCGAGCGCGGGCAGCGCATCGAGGGCCTGCTGCAAGGCCGAGGAGTGATGATGTTCCGGCATCTGGTTTCCTTGTTGGGTCATGTTTTATGCGGCTTGCGCGTCGAACCGGTTGACGGGAACCGCATCGAGCAGCGCGCGGGTGTACGCGTGTCGCGGTGCGCGCGAGATTTCACGATGATCGCCACGCTCGACGTTCTTTCCGCCGTGCATCACATGCACGCAATCCGCGATATAGCGCACCATCGAGAGGTCATGCGAGATGAAGAGATACGCGATCCCGAGGTCGCGTTTCACTTCGAGGCTTGCTTGCGTCCCAGTGATCCGGGTTGCGGTCATGGACGATATTCGCGCCGCGCGTCCGCGACTTGAAGCGGCGCGGATGAATGGACTTGGGCAGTTCGATGGAGACCGCGACATCCGCCGACGCGAACGGCTGGCCATCGTGGCATTGGCTTGAGATCGAAGTCGTATGCAGCAGCCCTTCGATCACTTTCGAGCTTGCGACGAGCGCCGATCCGGCCGTCTGGAAGATCGGCACAAGCACAGGCGGCTCGGGGTTGATCGGCACGTTCAGCGGGCCGCCGCGCCGGGGCGCCGCGCCCTGATTCCGTACAAATGCCAGTGAAGACAGTCCCGTCGATGCGATGGCCGCATCGGATGAAATCAGGAAGTCATGTCGATTGAAGCCTGCCATGTAAAGCTGTTCCTTTGCGTATCGTTGTGCGTCCGGTTCGCGGTTGCGCGTGCAGAACGTGCTGCTGCCGCAGCGCTCACGGTAAGACGGACCGGCGTGCAAAGGAACAAATGCTTATGCATAACTAAAGCGCACATCGTCGAATAAGCTAGTGCGATGAATCGCTATGCGAGCGTCAACACGAAGTCGAATCGCGCCGTCTTGCGCCCGTCCTCGTCGCCTGTCGCGACCAGCAAGCGCCGGTCGAACAGCGAATCGCGCGCGTTACGCGGCTCGTTCGGAAAGTACAGTTGCGTGGTCAGCACCGCTCCATTGGGCGGCTGCACGTTCACATGGAAATGGCGCGTTCTCCCCGGATAAAGCCCCGGCACGATGGTCTCCAGACGATACCGTCCCTCGCCATCCGCAAACTGATGCCCGCGCAGCCGGAAGCCGTCGATGTCGTATTCGCCAGCATCGTCGGCGTGCCAGAAGTCGAGCAGCGCGCCCGGCACCGGCTTGCATTGCGAGGACCATACGCGCCCGCTCAATACGACCTTCGTCCCGTCGATGCCCGCTTCCAGCAGCGATGTCCGCTTCGGCGAGCGCGGCAGGAAAAACGGACCCGCCGTCTGGCGCGGCGTCGGCTCGTGTGCGTCGCTGCAGGCGGGCGTGGCGGCGAGCGCGGGCCTCGCATCGCCGAAAGCCATCAGCAGCAGCGCGGACGGCAACACACGCGAGTCGAGCAAGAATCTGCGCCGTCCCTGGCTGACGAATCGTTTCGACATCGAAGACGCCCTCACTCTCACGCCTGCGCGCCACGCCAGATGCGGCATTGCTGACGGACCACTTCATGCAACGAACGATGCGCGCCGTAGACGCGCCGCAGCCAAGTCGCATCGCTCAGGCCATCGGTCACGGTGCGCCTGATCTGGTCGAGTCCCTCCTCTCCTCCGAGCGCCCGTGCGTGCGGCGCGATTGCATCGAGCGTAGCGAGAATGTCGTCGCGTATCAGAACGCTTTGCCCGGTCTCCGGATTCACGCAGGTGCCTTCCAGCCCGAAGCGGCAGGCCATGAACCGGTTCGTCCGATACACCTCGTAATCGCGCTCACTGAGACGCAGCGGCTCGTCGACGAGCACGTATCGCGCAAGCGCCTGAATATAAGCCGCGATGGCGGCGGCCCATTCGACGCGCAGCGGCGTATCCATCACACGCACTTCGATAGTCCCGTAGCCCGGGCTCGGACGGATGTCCCAGTAGAAATCCTTGAGGCTGTTCACGAGGCCGGTCTTCGTCATGCGATCGAAATACTGCTCGAATTCCGACCACTTCGTGACGAACGGCGCCTGTCCCGCCAACGGGAACGGCGCGACGGAATTCAGGCGCGCGCACTGGAACCGCGTGTCGCTTCCCTGCACGAAGGGCGATGACGCAGCCAGCGCGATGAAGTGCGGGACATAGCGCGACAGCGAATGCAGCAGCACGAGCGCCGAGTCGGCATCGGCGCAGCCCACGTGCACGTGCTGGCCGAAAATCGTGAACTGCTGATAAAGCGCCCCATACAGGCCCATCAGATATTCGGAACGCGCGCGCCCGTCCGAACGCTGGTCGTACCAGTTCTGGAAGAAGTTGGTCCCGCCGCCGCACACGCCGACGTTCAGAAAGTCCGCGGCGCGAACCAGCGTGTCGCGAAGCCCGAGCAGTTCGCTTCGCGCCTGCTCGAAGTTGCAGCACACACCGGTCGATACCTCGATCATCCCTTCCGTGGTTTCGGGATTGATCGCGCCCGCGAAGGTTTCCGCGCGCACGCGGTTCAGCAGTTCCGTCGTCGCCTTCGTCAGGTTGTAGTCATGCGTGTTCACAAGCTGAACTTCGAGTTCGACGCCGATCGTGAACGATTCCGAGGAGGCGAATGGCTGCAGCATGTCTTGTCCTGTTGAACGGGGACGGAGGCAGTACGCGGTGCATTGATTCTAGGCGTCTCCTTTCAGTTTGCTAAGGCCGATGTCGCGAACGCACGGGAAGGGGAATCCGGACGCGGGCAGTGCGACGCAAGGCGGCTGTACGATAACGTCACTGTGCAACCGGAAAAGCACGCTCATGCCCCAGCGCCTGCCCCCGCTCAACGCCCTGCGCCTCTTCGAAGCGGCGGCGAGGCACAAGAGTTTCAAACTCGCCGCCGCCGAACTGAACCTGACGCCGGGCGCGGTGAGTCATGGCATCGGCGCGCTGGAAGACATGCTCGGCGTCGAACTGTTCGTGCGGGAGGCGCGGGGACTTTCGCTGAGTGCGGCGGGCGAGCTGTACTTGCCGTATATCGCGGAGGCGTTCGGGCTGATCGCGATCGGCACGCAATCGCTGCCCGACAGGCGCAAGCGCCGCTCGATCTCCGTCACCTGCGCGCCGACGCTCGCCGCGCGCTGGCTCGTCCCGCGTCTCGCGGACTTTCGCACGCGCTGGCCGAACATCGACGTGAGCGTGGATACGTCACGCCGCCAGGCCGGCTTTCCCGTCGATGGCTTCGATTTCGGCCTGCGCCTGAGTCGCGGCCCGGTGGACGGCGCATCGTGGCTGCGTCTCTTCGGCGAGCGGCTCGTGCCGGTGTGCAGCCCGGCTTATCGCGCGATGCTGGGCAACGATATCGGCGCGCCCGATCTCGCGCACGCGACCCTCATCCACGTCGATACCGCGAGCCAGGACTGGCAGGCGTGGATCGACGGCGCGGGCATCGACGGGCTCGACACCGAGGGCGGGCTGCGCTTCGATACCGTGCAACTCGCCTTCGATGCCGCCGCCGCCGGTCTCGGCGTCGCCATCGGCAGGCGGCCGCTCGTCGACCGCGAGCTTGCGGACGGCACGCTCGTCGAAGCCCTCGCGACGACGGTCGAAACGCAAACCGCCTACTGGCTGTGCGAGACGCCGCAGGCCAGCGAGCGTGCTGAACGGGCGGCGTTCCGAAGCTGGCTGATCGAACAGGCGGCGGAGTTCGCCGGGCGTATCTGAAGCGAATGCGCTGACGGTTGAACGCCGCTCATCCGTCCGCGAAAACTTTTCGTTTGTCAGCGCGTGCCCGGGCCTGCGACGATTGCCGCAAGGAGGAACGCGATCATGCCGTCCCTAACGCAGGCAACACATACGAACCGCACGAACCGCGCGGCGACCTGGGCGCTCATCGGCGCGGCCGCGCTGATCCTGAGCGCCGCGATGGGCGTGCGCCAGACCTTCGGGTTATTCATCGGGCCGTTCTCGTTCGATCGCGGTTTGCCCGTCACGCTGATCGCGTTCGCCATCGCGCTGCACAATCTCGTGTGGGGCTTCGCGCAGCCGTTCGCAGGCGCCGCCGCCGATCGCTACGGCGCCGCGCCGGTCGTCGCCACGGGCGCCGCGACGTTCGCCGCCGGGCTCGCGCTCGCCGCCGCATCGACATCGGGGTGGATGCTCGTGCTCGGACTCGGACTGCTCGTGGGCATCGGCATCAGCTGCACGAGCTTCGGCGTGGTGCTCGCCACCGTGGGACGGGCCGCGTCGCCGCAAACGCGCAGCGTCGCAATGGGCCTCGCCAGCGCGGGCGGATCGCTCGGTCAGGTGCTGATGGTGCCGTTCGCGCAGGAAATCCGCGTGCACGCCGGCGTTTCGGCATCGCTCTATGCGCTCGCTTTTGCGATTCTGCTGGCCGCGCCGCTCGGCATCGTGCTGGACCGCGCGAGCCGGCGTCGAAGCGCTTCGGTTGCGGCATCGCCCGGCATGGAGGAGCTTGCGATGCCGCTGCGCGATACGCTCGCCTACGCGTCACGTCATCGCGGCTATCGGCTGCTGACGCTGGGCTTTTTCACCTGCGGCTTCCAGCTTGCGTTCATCGCGACGCATCTGCCGGGTTATCTGCTGCTGTGCCATATGCCGGTCGGCCTCGGCGCGACGGCGCTCGCGCTGATCGGCCTCTTCAACATGATCGGCAGTTGGGGATGCGGCTGGCTCGGCGGACGCTTGCGGCAGCATCATGTGCTCGCGTGGCTCTACCTGATACGCGGCGGCGCGATCGCGCTGTTCGTCCTGTTGCCGACGACGAGCGTCTCGGTCGTCGTCTTCGCCGCCGTCATGGGCCTGACGTGGCTCGGCACGGTGCCGCTCACCAACGGCCTGATCGCGAAAGTGTTCGGCACGCGGCATCTCGGCACGCTGTTCGGCGTCGTGTTCCTGAGCCATCAGCTTGGCTCGTTCCTCGGTGCGTGGCTCGGCGGCTATGTGTTCGACGCCACCGGCTCCTACTCGCTGATCTGGGGCGCGACGGCGATCGCGGGGCTGGTCGCGGCGCTGCTGCACTTTCCTATCGACGACAGAGCCGTCACCATCGACTTGCCGCAGCGCGAAGCGGCGCGTGCGTGACCTGCGCTTCAAGGCGTCTGCAACTGCCAGCGCAGGATCGGATGGGTGCCGCCCGCCGGGATGACCCATGTCCCGTTCGGGCCGAAGTCCCATTGCGGCCCGAAGCTCTGCGCCGTGCTCATTTGCGCGGTCGTGAGACCGGTCGCGCCTTCCGCGCCGCTGCCGTTCACGCCGATGGTCTTGCCGGTCGTCTGCACGTCCCAGAAGTCATTCGACAACGAACCGCCGTTCACGCCGATGAATCCGCCAATCGGATTGGGGCCGTACGGCGTGGCAGGGCCGGTCGCGAAAGACTGGTTCACGGTCCCGGCGTTATCGCCGGCGAGCCCGCCGCTGACGCCGAGAATGGTGAAGGTCGAGCCGGTCGCGTAAGACTGCGCGATGGTCCCGGTGTTGCGCGCGACGAGCCCGCCGACCGCATCCGCGTGCGATCCGCCGGTGACCGCGCCGGTGGCGTACGACTGAGTGATGACGCCGGAGTTGGTGCCGGCGAGTCCGCCCATCGTCTCCAGCCCCAACACGCTGGCCGTGCTCGACGACCGCTCGATGGTCCCGCCGTTCACCGCGACGAGGCCGCCACCGATTAGCGACGTGATGCCCTGGCCGTTATAGACGGCGCCTGCCGTGTGCACGCCGGCCACGTGTCCGTTGTTTTGTCCCGCGAGCAGGCCGATGTTCGCGCCCGCATACGTCGCGGCGGTTCCGTCCACTTTCAGGTTGCGCACGATGCCGCCGGCCGCGATCGTGCCGAACAATCCTGCATAACTTCCGGCGGGCGGATCGACGAGCCTGAAGCCGGAGATCGTGTGGCCCATGCCGTCGAACTGTCCGCTGAAGGCGGTTTGCGAGGACACGCCGATGCCCGCGTAGGGCGTCGTCAGCGCGATGTCCTTGCCAAGCGCATAGACGCCGCCGGGATCGGCGGATATCGCGTCAAGATCGGCCCGTGTGTTGACGAGGCGATACGCCGTGAGCTGCGTCGCGAGACCGCTGTATGGTGCGGCGGTCCACTGTGCGTTCGTGGTGATCGTGCCGGGCGTGTACGCGCTGTTCATGTCCCGCAGTATCGACACGATGCCCACGCTCCTCGACCAGTCGATGACGCCCCCATTCACCACGCCGCCGCCGTTACCGACGCCGCTCGCGTCCGCGCGCAAGGTGAGATTGCCTACGCCGTTGTTCGCGACGGTCGCAGCGGGCGCGATCGTGACCGCGTGGAATGCGTTGAGCGCAAGCGATGCGTCGCCGTTCCAGCGCACGCTCGCGTTCACGTCGATGTCGCCGGTCTTGCCCCCTTTACCGGTGGTATCGACAGCGACCGACGTGCCGTGCGACAGCGCGTTCGCGAGCGCGCCGGCCGCGCCGCCATCGACCGTGAAGGCCGGCGTGGCGAGATTCCACTTCGCGGCGTCGATCGATGCGTTATCGACGTGCAGCGTCGCACCGTTCATGTCGACCGTGCCGCCGCTGCCGTCCGCATTAGCCGCGCCGATGCGGCCGTGCGCGTGCACCGCGCCGCGCTCCGCGACGAGCCACACGTGGCCATCGCGCGTCGCGGTGCCGGTTGCGCGCAGTTCCCCGGGGCGGCCGGCGAGCGCGAAGACATTGCCGTCGGCGGCTTGCAGGCTGATCTGCGCGGCGTCGATGGTGCCGGAGGCATCGACGGTGCCGCGGCTTCCGGCTTGCACGAACACTTGCTGACCGCTCGCTGCGTCATGCAGCAAAACTTGGCTACCGGCCGCGAGTTCCGCGGTGCCTTGTCTCGCGTTGATTTCGCCGCGATTGAAGACCGCCGTGCGCGCGATCAGGAACACATCGCCACCGCTCGAACCGATCCGGCCGAGGTTTGCCACGACGCCGTCGCCGGTTCCGGTAAGCGTCAGGTCCCCGCCGGCCATGAACGCGCTGTTCGACGCATCGAGCGAAGATGCGACGAAGCGCCCGCCGGTCGTCACCACGCCCGTGCGTCCGATCACCACGCCTTGCGGATTGATCAGGTAAAGGCTGCCGGTTGCGCTGAGTTTTCCGTCGATGACCGAGCGATCCAGCCCGGTCACGCGATTGAGCGTCGCGCCCAAGCCGTTGCTGATATCCACCGAATTGCCTGTGCCGATAGAAAAGCTGCGCCAGTCGATCACGCCGCGCGATGTCGTCTGCGTAACGCTGACGGATTTGGCTTGCGTACTGATGGAACCTTGTCCCGCCACGAACTGGCCGCACTGAGGCAATGGCGGCGCCGCGCCCGCGTTCGACGCGAACATCACGGCGAGCGCCGTGCAAGTCAACGAGAAAGCGAACGGCGAAGCGATGCGATCGCGCGGCAAACAAGCGCGATGCGCTCGCCCGGTTATCCATGACATGACGCACCTCCGTCTGAGGCCATCGATCCGCGGACGAACGTCCCGCAGTGCGTTCAAGCATAGTTCATAAACGCTTAGGTCGTGAGCGAAGTCATTTGACAAAGTGCATATGCACAAATACACTGCCAAAGATGAACTCACCGGCCTTTCAGGATGATTGCAATGGCTTACGGCACGTCAGCGCGCCAGCCTGCACCAATCCGCAGACCGGTCTTTTTTTACCCTCATAAGTGCACATGCACAATAGCCAATGTCGACATCTCCTTCGGTTGCCTCGCCCGACGTCGCGGGCATAGCGAAACCCGCCCGGCGCGTCCCGTGGATGCTGCTCGCACTGATTTCCGTCGCCATCGTGATCGCGGCGGCCGTGTCGTACTGGCTGCTCGTCGGGCGCTATGTCGAATCGACGGATGACGCTTATGTCGGCGGCGACGTGACGGTGCTTGCGCCGAAAGTGAACGGCTTCGTCTCCGATGTGCTCGTACAGGACAACCAGTTCGTGCGCGCGGGCCAGGTGCTGATCCGTCTCGATGCGCGCGACTACGATGCCCGCCTCGCCCAGGCAAGCGCCGAAGTGCAGCGCGCGCAGGCGGCCGTCACCGAACTCGAAGCGAGGAAGTTGCTGCAGATCGCGACGATCAGCGCGCAGTCGGCCGAAGTGCGGGCATCGGGCGCGGAACTGACGCGCAGCGCTTCGGACTCCGCACGATACCGGCAGCTCGTCAAGGACGATGCCGTGTCGAATCAGGTGGTCGAACGCGCCGATGCCGATCTCGCCAAGGCACGCGCGGCCGTCGACCGCAACAACGCGGCGCTGACCGCCGCGCAACGCCAGTTGAGCGTGCTCGATGCGCAAATCGACGATGCGCGCGCACGTATCGCCACCGCTGAAGCGACGCGGCGCGTGGCCGCGCTGAACGTCGAATACACGACGATCCGCGCGCCGATCGACGGCTATGTCGGCAACCGCAGCGCGCGTGTCGGGGCGCTGGCGAACGTCGGCGTGTCGCTCCTGACGGTGGTGCCGTCGAGCGGCCTGTGGATCGATGCGAACTTCAAGGAAGACCAGTTGAAGAAGATGAGAGCGGGCGACAAGGTCGATGTCGATCTCGACGCATCGAGCCGCCGTATCGAAGGCGTGGTCGAGAGTCTTGCCCCGGCGACGGGCGCGACTTTCAGCGTGCTGCCCGCCGAGAATGCGACGGGCAACTTCACGAAGATCGTGCAGCGGGTGCCGGTGCGCGTGCGGCTGTCCGTTCCGAAGGACATGCAGGGCGTGCTGCGTCCCGGCCTTTCGGCAACGGTAAAAGTGCATTTGCGCACGGACAGCGCATCATGAGCCGCGCAACGCACGCGCCTCACGCGCCGATGAATCCCGCCGATCTGCCGATGCGGACCAGGGTCTTCGCCTTCTCGCTGCTGTGCCTCGGCTTCTTCATGGCGACGCTCGATATCCAGATTGTGGCTTCGTCGCTGAAGGATATCGGCGGCGGATTGTCGGCGAGTCAGGACGAATTGTCGTGGGTGCAGACTTCATATCTGATTGCAGAGATTCTCGTAATACCGATGTCCGGCTGGCTCACGCGCGTGTTCTCGACGCGCTGGGTCTTCACGTTCTCCGCGTTCGGCTTCACGCTGACGAGCATGTTGTGCGGCCTCGCGTGGGACATCAACTCGATGATCATCTTTCGCGGCCTGCAAGGCGCGCTCGGCGCCGCGATGATCCCGACCGTGTTCACCACGGCCTTCATGCTCTTTCCCGGCAAGCAACGCCTGATCGCCGCGACGACGATCGGTGCGCTCGCCTCACTCGCGCCGACCATCGGCCCTGTGATCGGCGGCTGGATCACGTCGCAATGGTCGTGGCACTGGCTGTTCTATCTGAACCTCGTGCCCGGCGCGGTGGTGACCATACTCGTGCCGCGTTTCGTCGATGTCGATGTCGCCGACCATTCGTTGCTGCGCAAGGGCGATTACGTGGGCATCGTATTGATGTCGGGCTTTCTCGGTTGCCTCGAATACGTGCTGGAAGAAGGGCCGCGAAAGAACTGGTTCGGCGATGACGTGATTCTCTTCTGCACGTGGATATCCGCTATCTGCGGCTTTCTCTTTCTCGTGCATGCGTTCACGGCGAAAGAACCCATCGTCGATCTGAAGGCGCTCGCCATTCGTAACTTCGGAATTGGCAGCCTGCTGTCGTTCATCACGGGCATTGGTCTTTTCTGCACGGTATTCCTTACGCCCGTGTTTCTTTCGCGCGTGCGCGGCTTCGACTCGCTTCAGATTGGTATCGCGTTGCTCTCGGTCGGCTGTTTCCAGCTCATTGCACTCAGCGCATATTCGCTTCTTGCACGCTTCGTCGATATGCGCCTGTTGATGGTGTTCGGTCTCGTTTGCTTCGGCGTCGGCTGTTATCTCTATGTGCCGCTGACGAGTGAATGGGGATGGCGCGAACTGCTGCTTCCGCAGGCGCTTCGCGGCATCGGGCAACAATTCTGCGTGCCGCCCATCGTCACGATGGCGCTCGGCTCGTTGCCGCCTTCGCGGCTCAAATCGGCGAGCGGCCTCTTCAACCTGATGCGCAATCTCGGCGGCGCGATCGGCATCGCCGTTGCAAGCACGATGCTCAACGATCGCCTCAACCTGCACTATCAGCGGCTCGATGAGCACGTGACTGCGGGCCGTCCGGTCATCGAGGCGCTGTTGCGCGATCAGGCCGCGCATTTCGCAGCGGCCGGCGGCGACATGCTCGATGGCGCTGCTGCAAGCCTCGCCGCACTGCATACGCTGCTGATGCGCGAAGCGCTCGTACTGACGTTCTCGGACACCTTCCTCGCGGTATCGCTTTGCTTTGCGGTCGGGCTTTTCAGCGTGTTCTTCTCACGCCCGTTCGGCAACACGGCCCCGCCGCCGGACGCGCATTGATAGTTAGTCACCCTTATTATTTGAAGGTGCAGCATGAAAGCCATCGCTCCAAAACTGCTTGCCGTCGCGGCCGCGATGACGCTCGCTGCCTGCGCGGTGCCGTCGGCATCGCATCAGGACTTGCCCGAAGTGGCCAGGACCATCGCGCCCGATGCGTGGAGCGTCGATGCTCCCGTCGATAGCATTGATGCAAACGCGTGGTGGTCGCAATTCGGCGATCCGGTGATGCATCGGCTGATCGACACCGTGCTCGACGGCAATCTCGACATCAAAGCCGCTGTCGAGCGCGTGCGGCAGGCACAAGACATCGTGAAGCAGCAGAATGCCGCGCTCGCGCCGCAACTCGACGCCAACGCAGGCGCATCGTACGCACGGCAGAACACGCCGCCGCCGCTCGGCTATGTGAAACAGGCGGGCGTCGGCCTGACGGCGTCGTGGCAGCCGGATGTGTTCGGCGGTGAACGCCTCGCCGTGCTGGCGGCGCAAGCGCAAGCCACCGGGCGCCGATCCGCGCTCGATGAATTGCGGCTCGCGATGGCGGCGAATGCGGCGAGCGCCTATATCGACTTGCGATGGGCGCAGGCGCAGCTTCAGATCATCAGCGACAACGAGCAGATACGCAGCCGCGCGCTCAGGCTCACGCAGCAGCGTCTGCGTTATGGACTGTCGACGCAGCTCGATGTCGCCCGCGCGCAGAACCAGTTACAGGACTTGCAGGCGCAGATCCCGCCGATTCGCGCCGCCATTCAGCACGACATGAGTCTGATCGCCGTCTACACGGGACGCACGCCCGAAAGCGTCGATGGACTGACGCTCGGCGAAGCGCGTCCGATCCCCGTTCCGGCGCAGAGCGTGCCGCACACGCTGCCATCGGAAGCGCTGCTGCGCCGCCCGGACGTGCGCAGCGCGTATGCAACGGTCGAGCAGCGCGCGGCGGAAGTGGGCGTCGCGAGAGCCGAGCGTTATCCGAAGTTTCGATTGAGCCTGAGCGACGGCATTCTGGCATCGTCGTATCTCGGTCTGCCGACGCTGACGGATAACCTCTTCAGCGCCGCACTGAATGCGACGAGCCCGATCTTCAACGCGGGGCGCATCGCCGCCGATATCGACCGGAACGAAAGCCGTATGCGTGAATCGCAGCTTGGCCTTCAGCAGACGATGCTCGACGCGCTGAAGGACATCGAGGACACGCGCAGCGATCTGGTAAATGGCGACGAGCGAGTCGTCAGGCTCGGCGGCGCACTCGAGGCATCGAACCATGCGCTGCGCCTGTCGAACGAACTGTACAAGGGCGGGGCATCGAGTTTTCTCGACGTGCTCGCGGCGCAAGAAGCGTATCTGCGCGACGCCGACGCATTGAACGATGCCAAACGCCACCACGCGCAGGCGGCCGTCGCGCTTTACCGCTCGCTCGGCGGCGGCTGGGACGCGCCGGACGAGCGTGGCCTGGCGAGCGGGCAAGTGGCCGCAAACTGAAGTGCGTCGTGTGAATTCGGCTTGCAGCGCACTGCATGCGGAAAAGCTGATCATCTGACGGCGCGTCGTGTGCGCACTGCACATGACGCGTCCACAGGCATCATCGTTTGCATGCAGCTTGCTGCGCACCGAGATGCTATCCGCCCTCACCCTCCCGCGGCAGTCACACGCCAGACCGCATTACCCGCGTCATCCGCGATGATGAGCGCTCCGTCCCGATCCTGCGCGAGTCCGACGGGCGCGCCGCGCAGTTCCTTCTCGTCGGCCGACACAAATCCGGTAACGACCGGCTTCGGCTCGCCCACAGGCTTGCCGTTCTCGAACGCGACATACGCGACCGCATAGCCCGAAAGCGGCGAACGGTCCCAACTGCCGTGCTCGCCGATGAACGCGCCGCCACGATATTGCGCCGGCAGGTTACCGCCGGTATAGAACAGCAGGCCGAGCGGCGCGACGTGCGAACCGATCGCATAATCCGGCTTCAGCGCCTTCGCGACGAGATCGGGCCGCTGCTGATGCACGCGCTCGTCGAGATGTTGCCCGTAGTAGCTGTAGGGCCAGCCGTAGAAACCGTGTTCCTGAACCGATGTCAGATAGTCCGGCACCAGATCCGCGCCGATCTCGTCTCGCTCGTTCGCGACCGTCCACAATGCGCCTGTTTTCGGCTCCCACTGCAAGCCAGTGGGATTACGAATGCCCGACGCGTACACGCGGCTCGCGCCGGTCGCGATGTCGACCTCCAGCACCGCCGCGCGCCGGTACTCCACCTCGAGACCGTTCTCGCCGACATTGCTGTTCGAACCGACGCCCACGTAGAGCTTCTTGCCATCGCGGCTCGCGAGCAGCGCCTTCGTCCAGTGATGGTTGATCGTGCTCGGCAGGTCGGCGAGTTCGACGCCCGGCTGCGCGATGCTCGTCGCGCCGGCCTGGTACGGAAACGCGAGGATCGCATCCGTATCGGCGACATAGAGCGTATCGCCGATCAGCTGCATGCCGAACGGCGAATGCAAATGCTCGATGTACACATGGTTCTCCCACGCGCCGCCGCTGCCTTTTCGCAAAAGCGTGATGCGGTTGCCGCCCTTCGCCTCTTTCCCCGAGCGGCTCTGCACCATGCCCGCGACGAGTTGCTTCGGCGTCGTCACCGGTTCTTCCTGCGGGCTGCTCGATTCCGCGACGAGAATATCGCCGTTTGGCAGCGCGAGCACCTGTCGTGGATGTTCGAGGCCCGAAGCGATGTTCTCGATCTTCAGGCCGTCCGCGACCTTCGGCGCTTCGCCGCTCCTCCAGCCGACATGCTTCGGCACCTGCATCGGCGGCGTGAAGAAATTGCGCGGTCCGGGCAGCGGCGGATTCGCGCCGGCCTGATGCTGCGAATCATAAGCGGCGTGCTCGTTGCATCCGGCAACGCACAGCGCAACGGCCATCGACAGCACGCCGGTCAACGTGGACTTATTCACGGACGGCCTCCGGCAAGTTGAAGCGGTTGAACCGGTCGAGTGCGAGCGCGATCTGCGCGACGCTCAGCAGCGCCACCGTCACGATGGAAAGAATCGTCGCAAGCGGAACCATCGCATAGGCGTCGCGCGAATGGACGAACGCATTGACGATCGCCGCGATGATGCCCGCGAAGTTCAGCCAGAAGTCGGTGCGTTCGAGGCTCGTGACCGTGCCGCGCGGGGCGAACCAGACATGGCCGAGGTTGATGAAACGCGGAACGATCGCGAAGAGCACGCCCACGGTGACGAGCCAGGCGGCGGCCTTGGCCCAGAAGATCACGGCGGTGTTCGCGTAGATGATGTCGAAGATGAGCGTGCCGACGAAGAGGCCATACGGGACTGGATTGAGCCAGTCGAAGAGCGCAGTGGCCAGTCGCGAACGGTATCGCGGACGGAGCGAAGTCATGGACGAATCCCTTTGTGGTTGAAGGAAACGGCCATGCAAAAGCTGCAGGAGTCGTGCCTGATGAGCGTCGTCGTCCTTATGGGATGCATCGCTTACAGCGGGCTTTTCGCTGTCCGACACGAGGCCGACAAAATTCGGTGATGCTTAAGGTGCGGGACGGGCCATCGCGCGCTTGGACGCAAAAACGCCGTCGTTTCTGCACGAAACGACGGCGTCGATGCAACGAGCCATGCAAGCTTACTTCGCCGCTGCTCCCGCTGCGGCCCAGTTCGGCGCGGTCGTCGTGTCATCGCGCCTCGCCAGCAGACACACGACGCCTGCCGCGATGATGTCGAACACGGCGAGCACGACGAACAGCGGGCTGTAGCCGATCCGCGTCACGAGCACGCCGAAGAGCGCGGTGAACGCCGCCGCACCGAGATAACCGGCCATGCCGCCCATGCCCGTCGCGGTCGCGACTTCGTTCTTGCCGAACATATCCGACGTGATCGCATACAGCGCACCGGACAAGGTCTGGTGAGCGAAGCCGCCGACGCACAGCAGCGCAACCGCTGCGTAAGGACTCGCGACGAGCCCGACGCACGCCGGTCCGACCATGCACAACGCGCCGACCACGAACACCATCTTGCGCGACGTGAAGAGCGATACCTTCGCGTACTTATGGAAGATCGGGCTCAGATAACCGCCGAGCACGCAGCCGATATCGGCGGCAAGGAACGGCATCCACGCATACAGCGCGACTTCCTTCAGGTTCATGTGCCGCTCGGTCATCATGTAGAGCGGAATCCATGCATTGAAGGTCTGCCACGCCGGCTCCGACAAAATGCGCGGGATGCCGATCGCCCAGAAATCGCGGCTGCGCAGCATGGCGAAGCGGCTTCGCTTCGCACCGGCCGCATCGCCATGAATGGCTTCCTGGCCGCTCAGGATGTAGTCGCGCTCCGCATCGCCCAGCATCTTCTGCTTGCGCGGATGCTGATAAAGCACCATCCACAGCACCGACCATACGATGCCCGCCACGCCCACCAGCACGAACGCCAGTTGCCACTCGCCGTGCATCAGCGCCCACACGACCAGCGGCGGCGCGAGCAGCGCACCGATGGACGAGCCGATGTTGAACCAGCCGATCGCGACCGACCGCTCCTTCGCGGGAAACCACTCGCTCGTCGCCTTGACGCCGGCGGGGATGCCCGCCGCCTCGGCCACGCCCAGCAGCCCGCGGAAGAACGCGAGACTGCGCCAGCCCGTCGACAAGGCCGCCGCCGCGCACGCAAGCGACCACGCAACCGCGAAGACCACGAAGCCGACCTTGGTCCCGATGGTATCGAGGATGAAGCCCGCCACCGGCTGCATGAACGCATAGCAAAGCTGCCATGCGACCACGACGTGAGCGTACTGCTCCGTCGTGACGTTGAGATCCTTCATGAGGCTCGGCGCCGCGACCGACAGCGTGTTGCGCGCCAGATAGTTGATGATGAGGCCGGCAGCGACGAGGCTGACCATCCACCAGCGAATGCCCTTGATTTTCATGCGAAGTCTCCTCCTGAGCCCGGATGCGGTCAGGCTTGCGCAACCGTCGAAGCGGGCTGACCGCTAGCGGCTGCATCGTTACGCGAATAGTCGATGCCGACGAAGCTGCCGCCCTGAAAGCGCTGACCGAGCGCATCGAGCGGATTCGGACGGGCGAGGATCTCGTCGGCGTAGTCCTCGGCGTTTTGTAGAGGCCGATAGCCGAGACGTGCAGCGCCGCTGTTGTCCCACCAGCTGCGCGTATTCGCGGACACGCCCCAGATGGTGAGGAAACCCACGTCGTCCGCTTCGATGCAGCGGTCGAGAAATTGCAGCAGGTCCTGATGACCGAACCACGTGCTCAGATGCCGCGGCTCGGTCGGCCGCTCGAGGCAACTGCCGATGCGCACGCAGACGCTCTCGATGCCGTGCTTGTCCCAGTACATGCGCGCGAGCGCTTCGCCCCACACCTTGCTCAGCCCGTAGAAGCCGTCCGGACGCAGTTCGCAATCGAGCTCGAGACGCTCGGTGACGGGATACATGCCGATCGCGTGATTGGAGCTTGCGAAGACGATGCGCTTCACGCCATGCCGGCGGGCGCCTTCGTACACTTCGACGAGCCCGCGCAAATTGTTCTCGATGATCTCCGGCAGCGGCCGTTCGACGCTCGTGCCGGCGAAGTGGATCAGCACATCGACTCCGTCCAGCAGCCGATCCACCACGGCAGGATCGCGAAGATCGCCGTGCATGACGTCCTCACCTTCGACGAGCGGCGCAAGCGCTTTCGAGCCGGCAGCCGAGCGCAGCGGAACGCCGCGCGCAACGAGCGCAGCACGGACAACAGCGCCGAGCTGCCCTCCGGCGCCGCTGAGAGCAATCTTTTTCATGGAAAACCTTTCCGGGAAGATGACGATGACTGCGGACGAGACGGCTGCGCGTTTGCAGCCAATGCCTAGCTGAGGCGTACGATGACGTACTATCGCCGACCGTCGATGCGAATTCACTAGGCAATTACCCGTAGAAGGATATCGTTTAACTAGCCGGGTATCATGAAGAAGTGCGATTCCAGGTGTGAGATGTCATACGACTTACCGAGTCTTTTCGGAAGGCTTTCGCGACAGCGGCGGGCCAAGCGGTTGTATCGAGTGCGTTTCATCGGGCGCTTTCGCGGAGATACGAAGAACCCCACGTGCTAGCGCACAATGGCGCGAATCGTCCCCCGAGTTCTTCGTGATGAACCTGCACCGCCTCGATCTCGTCTCCCTGTCGCTCTTCAATCTCGTCGTGCGAGCCGGCAGCATCAGCAAGGGTGCGGCGCTGGCCAATCTCGCCGTCGGCGCGGCGAGCAAGCGCATCTCCGACTTGGAAGGCGCCGTAGGTTCCAGCTTGTTGGAGCGCCATTCGCGGGGCGTGACGCTCAGCGTCGCCGGACAGGCGCTGTATGACCACGCGCAACGCATTCTTCACGATGTCGACCGCCTCGCCGCCGATCTGTCCGACTACGCATCCGGGATGGTGGGCATCGTTCGCCTGTGGGCCAATACATCGGCGATTACGCAGTTTCTGCCGTCCGAGATCGCCGCGTTCACCGAAGCGAATCCGGGCATACGCATCGAACTGGAAGAGCAGAACAGCAGGGAAATCGTGCTGGCGTTGCTCGATGGCCGCGCCGATCTCGGCATCTTCGCGGACCGCACGCCGGCGCTGGGCATCCATTTGACGGACTATCGCGTGGACCGTCTGGTGCTCGTGATGCCGCGGACACATCCGCTGGCCGCGCGGCGCTCGATCTGCTTCGAAGAAGCGCTCGAATACGATTTCGTGAGTCTTTCGAAGGGGACGTCGCTGGCCGAGCGCATGCAGGTGGAGGCAGAAGCCCTCGGGCGTCATCTGAAGCTGCGCATCCGGGTCCGCAGTTTCGACGCGATGTGCCAGATGGTTGCCGCCGGCATGGGCGTCGCCGTGCTGCCGTCGCTCGCCGTGCATGCGCTCGTGCGATCGCTGAATCTGCGGCAAGTCGCATTGAAAGACGCATGGGCCGAACGCCGGCTGCTGATCGGCATGCGCGATCCGGCCGGCGTTCCGCGTCATGCGCGGCTTCTCGTCGATCACCTCTGCCACGCCGACACCGGCCGTTAGCGTCATCGCGCGGATAACGGCTGACGTTCCTGCTTTCGCGATACGCGAAAGCTGGTTTCACCGCTTTGCGCTTTTCCATTGACGAGCGCGCCATCACCATGTCTCCATGCGCCACGAGAAGCGCACGATTCTTGATTGGCCGCCGGACCTCCATCGCGTGGTCCGGTGCAAACCGGAGACAAACGTGAACAAAGCCCTGTCCGCCAGCATCGACCTGGCGCCTCCCGACGAAGCCCGCACCATTCGCAAGGTCGCCTGGCGAATCATGCCGCTCATCATGGTGTGCTATCTCTTCGCGTTCTTCGACCGCATCAACATCAGCTTCGCCAAATTCGCGTTACAGAGCGATCTCTCGCTGACCGACACCGCGTATGGTCTCGGCGCGGGCTTGTTCGTCGTCGGGTACGTGCTGTTCGAAGTCCCCAGCAACATGATGCTTTACAAGGTCGGCGCGCGCCGCTGGATCTGCCGCATCATGATCTCGTGGGGCATCGCCACCGCATTGATGGCGTTCGTGCAGACCGAGTGGCAGTTCTATACCTTGCGCTTTCTCATCGGCGCGATGGAAGCCGGCTTCGCGCCCGGCGTCCTGTTCTATCTGACGCTGTGGTTCCCGGTGGCCTATCGCGGCCGCATCACGTCGACGCTCTTCCTCGCTTCGGCTTTCGCGGGCATTCTCGGCGCGCCCGTTGCGGGGCTCGTGCTGTCGCAGATGGAAGGCGTGCTCGGCATGCGCGGCTGGCACTGGCTGTTTCTGGTGGGCGGCCTCCCCTGCATCGCGCTCGGCTATCTCGTGTTCAAGGTGCTGAAAGACCGTATCGAGGATGCGCAGTGGCTCACATCGGACGAGCAGGCGCTGCTTTCACAGCGTATCGCCGATCAGAACCGGCACATCGGCGGGCACTCGCTGCTCGGCGCGCTGAAAACGCCCGGCTTCCTCAAGCTGGGCCTCGTCTACTTCATGATTCAAGTCTGCTCCTACGGCCTCAACTTCTGGGCGCCGCACCTGATTCGTACATCGGGCATCACGCATCCGACGACGATTGGCCTTCTCACCGCGGTACCGTATATCTGCGGCGCAATCACGATGGTCGTGGTTGGCCGGCTGTCCGACGCGAGCGGACATCGCAGCCGCTTCGTCGCCGGTCTCATGCTGCTCGCCGCCGTGGGCTTCCTGTGCGCCGGCATCTTCGACAAGCACACGTCCTTTCTGATCGGCGCGCTGGCGGTCATGGGCGCGGGCATCATCGCTTCCATTCCGGCTTTCTGGGCGCTGCCGCCGAAGCTGATGACCGGCGCGGGCGCCGCGGGCGGCATCGCGCTCATCAATACGCTCGGTCAGCTGGGCGGCATCGTCAGTCCCGTGATGGTCGGCCGAATCAAGGACGTCACCGGCAGCACGACGCCGGCGCTTTATGCAATCGGCGCGCTTGCCATCGCGTGCGCGGCGATTCTGCTCTTTGCGCTGCCCGCAAGACTTCGTGCGAGAGAAGAGCACGCAGCCGCGAACTGACGCGCATCCGCCTCGATTCAATACGGACTTTCAAATGAATCCGCTTTACGAATTACTCGACGCGCTGCCCGATGCGAACGCGTCACTAGAAGGAGCACGATGATGAACAACGGCATATCCGCCGCCGCGTTGCAAGGACTGCGCGTCGTCGAGATGGGGCAACTGATTGCAGGGCCGTTCGCCGGAAAGACGCTGGGTGAGTTCGGCGCGGATGTAATCAAGATCGAAGCGCCCGGCAGCGGCGATCCCTTGCGCAACTGGCGTCTGATCAAGGATGGCACATCGGTCTGGTGGCAGGTGCAATCGCGCAACAAGCGCTCGATTGCGCTCGATCTGCGCAGCGCCGAGGGCCAGGCCATCGCCCGCAAGCTGATCGCCGAAGCCGATGTTCTCATCGAAAACTTCCGCCCCGGCACGCTGGAACGCTGGGGCATGGGATGGGAGGCGCTGTCACGCGTCAATCCCGGCCTCATCATGCTGCGCATCTCCGGTTACGGCCAGACCGGGCCGTATCGCGATCTGCCGGGCTTCGGGGCGATCGGTGAAGCGATGGGCGGGCTGCGCCATGTGACCGGCGAACCGGGCCGCGTGCCGGTGCGCTGCGGAATCTCGATCGGCGATACGCTCGCGGCATTGCACGGCACCATCGGCATTCTGACTGCGCTTTATCATCGCAAGGTGAATGGCGGCGTGGGGCAAGTGATCGATGTCGCGTTGAACGAAGCCGTGTTCAACGTGATGGAAAGCCTCGTTCCGGAGTACAGCGCGTTCGGCGCGGTGCGTGAAGCCGCCGGGAGTGCGCTGCCGGGCATCGCGCCGTCGAATGCGTATCGATGCACGGATGGCTTCGTGCTGATCGCGGGAAACGGCGATAGCATCTTTAAGCGCCTGATGGAGACGATCGGACGCAACGATCTCGGCAATGCCTCTGACCTCGCCGGCAACGCGGGACGCGTCGCGCGAGCCGGGGAACTCGATGGCGCGATCGATGCATGGACGCTCACGCAATCCGTGCAGCAGGTGCTCGATGTTCTCGGCGCTGCGGGCGTGCCGGCGGGCAAGGTATATACCGCGAAGGACATCGTCGAGGACCTTCATTACCGGGCGCGCGACATGATCCTCTCGCAGACGACGCGCGACGGTTACGAGGTCGAAGTGCCCGGCGTCGTGCCGAAGCTGATGGGCACGCCGGGCACGGTGCGCAGTTCGGCTCCCGGTCTCGGCGATGACACCGACGCGGTGTTGCAGGAACTCGGTTATTCAACGCAGGACATCGCCGCATTGCGCGGCAGAAAGGTGGTCGCATGACGCTCTGGAACGGCGCCGGACGGCGCATTTACATGCAGGAAGTCGGCACGCGGGACGGTTTGCAGGCAGAAACGGCATTCGTTCCAACGGAGGACAAGATCGCGCTGGTCGATGCGTTGTCGCGTTCCGGCTTGGCGAAGATCGAAGTGACGGCCTTCGTCTCGCCGAAAGCGATTCCCGCCCTCAGCGACGCGGATGCGGTGCTGCGCGGCATCGAGCGGCGGCCGGGCGTCGTGTACAGCGCGCTGGTGCCGAACGTGCGCGGGGCTGAACGTGCAATCGAAGCCGGCGCGGACGAGCTGAACCTCGTCATGTCCGCGAGCGAAACGCACAACCTCGCCAATCTGCGAATGACGCGCAGCCAGTCGTTCGATGCGCTCTCCGATGTCGCGGCGATCGCGCGTCGGGCAGGGGTACCGGTGAATATTTCGCTATCCTGTACATTCGGCTGTCCGATGGAAGGCGACGTCGCCGCGGACACGGTCATGGACTGGTGCAGCGCATTCGCCGGCGATCTGGGCGCGGGCGGCGTCACGCTATGCGACACCACCGGCATGGCTTATCCGACGAAAGTCGCGGCACTCACGAAAGCATTCCGCGAGCGTTGGCCCGGCACGGAACTGACGCTGCATTTCCATAACACACGGGGCCTGGGCATGGCGAACATGCTCGCCGCCATCGACGCAGGAGCGGATCGTTTCGATGCGTCGCTCGGCGGCATCGGCGGTTGTCCCTACGCACCGGGCGCGAGCGGCAACGTGTGCACCGAGGAAATCGTGCATGGCCTCGAACTCATGGGCTACGACACGGGCGTCGACCTTGGCGGACTCATCGATGCGTCGCGGAGCTTGCCGGCGCTCATTGGTCACGACATCCCGAGCCAGATCGTCAAGGCGGGCCGCCGTCTGGACCTGCATCGGCCACCGGCCGACTTCGAAGCCATCCGGGAACGCGCGCACAGCCGATAGAGGACGTGACGCTAGGGCTTGACGAACCTGAGCGTCATGCGATCCGATTCCCCGATAGCCGCAAAGCGCGACCGGTCCGCTTCGCCGCCCCTGTACGTGGGCGGCAGCGACCACACGCCATGCGGATAGTCTTTCGTATCCTTCGGATTCGCGTTGATTTCACTGCGCGCGCTGAGCACGAAGCCGGCTGCCTGAGCGTGCTCGATGACGAACGCCTCGGTCACGTAACCGGTCTCGATCATTTGCTGTTCGCTCGTCCCCGGCTGCGCGCGATGCTCTTCGACGCCGAGTTCGCCGCCATGCTTCAGCGCGCCGTAGAACGCACGCAGGTTCGCATCGATTTGTCCGTCCTTGATCCAGTTATGGATATTGCGGAACGTGAAGACGCGGTCAAATCGCTCGTTCGCGTCGAAGTCGATGAACCGGCCCGCATGCAATGTGCCGACGATCACCTTTCCATACACCGATGGATCGCTCGCGAGCTTGCGCCGGTACGCAGCATCGGTGGCGCTGTCTTCAGCGGCGAGATCGGCGGACGTGCTCAGATATTGCGCTTCGTAGAGACGGCCCGAATCGCGCAGATAAGGCGCGAGAATATCCGTGTACCAGCCTCCGCCCGGCGCAATCTCGAGCACCGATTGCGTCGGGGCGAGACCGAAGAACTCGAGCGTTTCCTTTGGATGGCGATAGACGTCACGCGCACGCGCCTTGTCGCTGCGTTGCGATCCGCCGATGGCGGCATCGAGCGGTGCGGCGCTCGCGCCTTGCGACTGCGCATCACGCGAGGACGAGGATGCACAGCCTGTAAGCGCGATTGCAGCGAAGGTAACGGCAATCGCGACTGCGCGCGCCCGGTCGAAGCAAGTAGCGTTCATGGCGTCGAAGGAAGTTCGGGATACGCGACACGATACGCGTTTATCGCGTGACGCGCTCTTTCCTTCGAGCCGCGTCGCGGCTTACACCGGGTTCGCTGCGATGAAGTCCTTGAACACGGCGTACGCCGGATTCTTCGTGACGCCGTCGAGCTGCATGAGACCGTAGTTCTTGTCCATCACCGCATACATCATGATGGACTGGATGTTGTATTTGTCCTTGATCGATCGGTACTGCTTAAGCGCCTTGCCTGTGTACGCCGCGGCGGACTGCGGCGTGTCGTTCGCACCCGACCAGCCCCATTCGGTCAGCCAGATCGGCACGTTGAACGATTCCTTCAGCACTTGAAGCACGTCGACGCACGCGTTGTTGCGCCCGCCGCACTGGATGTCGCCCGAACTCTTGTACCAGTGATAGCTCGTGAAGTCCCAGCGCAGCGACGCCGCACCGCTCACGCCTTGCGTGGTGCCGTCGGGCGAAATGCCGTTCCACAGCATTTGCAGCGCGCGATAGGCCATTGGAATGCCGACGTTCACGCCGCACTGAATAGACGGATCGATTGCGCGCACGCCGTCGATCATGCCGCGCAGCGCACCGCGAAACGACGGCCAGCAGGCCGGGTCCCAGTCCGCCGTCGAACTGCCGTCACCGGCGATCTTCAGGTCCACATCGAGTTCGTTGCCGCACTCGATGTACTTGACCAGCCCCTTCAACGGGCGCGTGCAACGCACCGCGAGGTCATAGCCGAGCGCGTAGGCATCGGCCTCGCTGCTGTGCGGGTCCCAATGCGCGGACAGCGGATTGAACACCGGCAGGATCGACACTCCGCTGTTCGCAAACGGGCCCTTCAGCGCGTTGGCGAGCGTGGTCGCCATGCCGCCGTCGGCAATGTCGCACCGATAGTTGGTGACGCCCAGGTCCTGCAGGATGGCGAGTTGCGCAGCCGCCGGCATCGTCTGGTAGATGCCGCTGCCCCACGCCATGTGACCGTTGATGCCGTAAAAGAGGCCGTCCGATGCGCCTGACGCTTGCGAGCTCGTATCGCTCGAGCCCGTGTTCGAGGGCTGAGTCGCGTCGCCGGCGCTGTTGCTATCCGTCGCGTTCGATGCCGACGCTCCGCTCGCTGCGGACGCGCTCGAAGCCGAAGGCGATGTCGAAGTCGATGTCGTCGAGTTGGCGGTGGCGCTTGACTTGCCGGCAGCTTGCGAGTCGCTGCTGCCGCCTCCGCCGCCGCAGCCGGCCAGCACCGCGCTGCCCGCCGACGCGAGCATCATGGCGAGAAAGGTTCGGCGCTTCGGTGCATCGAGCGAAGCGGCGGGATGGGATAGTCGGTGTCGTGAGGCTTGATTGGGGACTGGCATGGCCGCGAAAGGTGGCGTTGATGCTCACGTTTACGGCCATGCGGGCACAGGCTTGAATCGTCTCTTGTATGTGCGCTTCAAAACGCTCGATGCGAAGCTGGCATTTTTACCGGTGTGCCCTGAACCCTTCGCCTATTCATGGCGATGTTTCTGCAAAACCCGGTCGATCCCGACTTGCACATTCACGAGCCGTTCGATCTCGCCCCAACCGCGATATCAGCGTCTCGTGCCATAACAATTCGAAGCGCGCCACCCATTCGACACATGCGCGACACACGCGCGACACAGGCGCAACACACGCGCAACAGACCGCCCTTGATCATCGTTAGTGCTGCTACACTGCCCTGCCACTAGAGCGCCAATAAGCGACAACAAACGGGGAATGTCACAGCCCAAGGGGGGCTTATGCGTCATTCATTCAATCGTCACCTGCGCGCTTTCAAAACCGGCAGCCGTGCCGGTTACACAAGCACGCGGGCGGCGCGCTTCACAATCCGCCCTCTTTCGATACTCATTGCCATGGCTTGCGGGTCGGCCGGATCGGCGGCCATCGCCGCGGCTCCACTGCCGCAAGGCGGCCAGTTCGTCGCCGGCGCGGGCAGCATCGCGCAGAGCGGCGGCAACATGACGATCAAGCAATCGGGCGCGCGCGGGGTCATCGACTGGAAGAGCTTTTCGATTGCCCCGGGCCGCACGGTGTCGATCAACAACGGCACCGGCGCGACGCTCAATCGCGTGACCGGTAACGACGTCTCTGCAATCTACGGAACGCTACAGGGAACCGGTACGGTCTACCTGATCAATCCGCATGGCGTGGTCATCGGACCGAGCGGCGTCGTGTCCACGGGCGGCCACTTCGTCGCCTCGACGCTCGACATCAGCAACGACGACTTCGCCTCCGGCTATCAGGCCACCTTCACGGGCAACTCCAATGCGAGCGTCGTCAATCTCGGCAGCATCAGTTCGACGGGCGGCAATGTGTATCTCATCTCCGCTAACATGGTGATGAACGGGGGACGCATCGACGCGCCCGAAGGATCGGCCAATCTCGTCACGGGACGCTCGGTGTCGCTGATCGATACCGGTTACGACCAGCAGATCGGCGTGGCGGTGGGCAGTCACGGCACGGTCGCGAACGCGGGCGAAGTGCAGGCGGCGGTCATCAACCTGCAGGCGGCGGACGGCAACATCTTCGCGCTCGCCGGCCGCTCGGCGGCATTGCGCGCGACCGGCACCGCGACGCGCGATGGCCACGTCTGGCTCGTCGCCGATACCGGCTCGGTCGATGCACGCGGCGCGCAGATCAGCGCACGCAATGCGGACGGTACGCCATCCGGCGTCGATGTCATCGGCAGGAACGTCGGAGTCGGCGGCGCGGACATCAGCGCGGGCTCGCTCAATATCACCACGGGCGAATTCACCGCCGATGCCGCGACGGCCAGCACCTTCACGTCGAGTCTGAATCGCGGCACGTCCATCACCGTCAATGCCGACGGCACGGACGGCAGCGCGGGCGCAACCGGCAAGGGCGATATCGTCGTGCCAACGAACCTGCGCTGGAACGGCGCATCGTCGCTCACGCTCAACGCCGCGCACTCGGTGACGATCGCGCCCGGCGTCACCATCGCCAATGCGGGTTCCGGCTCGCTCAAGCTGTATGCGGACGCGAACGCGTTCAACAACGGCGGCAGCGTGACGAACCTCGGCACGATCGACTGGTCGCGCAGCAACGGCGCCATCTCCGTCCTGTTCGACATGAACGGCGTCAATACCCCGGGGAACGTGCGCGTCAATCCGTCGTGGAGCGCCGCGCCGTTCAGCGGGCTCGTCACGCAGTACACCGCTTATCGGCTCGTCAATTCGATCGCGGATTTGCGCGCGGTCAAGAACGATCTTTCTGGCACCTATGCGCTCGGCACGAGCCTCGGACTCTTCGGCGCGACGGGTCTCGGCGGCATCGGCACGGCGGCGACGCCGTTCACCGGACAGTTCGACGGCATGGGTCATCTGCCCGTCGGCCTCAGTCTCGGCGCCGGCGAGACCGGCCTGTTCGGCGTGGTCGGCGCGAGCGGCATCCTGCGCAACTTCGTGCTCGCGGGGACCACGGCCACGGCTTCGGGCGCACCGGTCGGCATGCTCGTCGGCACGAACCGCGGCTATCTCGTGAACGTGGGTGCATCGGGCGTCGTCACTGCAACGGGCGATGCGTCGACGGTGGCGGGCGGACTCGTCGGCGAGAACTTCGGACGCATCGAGCAATCGTGGTCCGGCGGGAACATCAGCGGCGGCAGCGCGGTCGGCGGGCTCGTGGGCCGCAACGACGGCTATATCGCCCGGTCCTACGCGCTCGGCTCCGCAACGGCCAGCGGACAAGGCGCGCTCGGCGGGCTCGTCGGCATCAATAACGGCAGGATCGTGCAGTCGTATGCGCAGGAATCGCTGACGGGCAACGGGGCTGTTGGCGGCCTCGTGGGCGGCAATGCAGGCGGCATCTACGAGTCCTATGGCATGTCGACGCTGACCGTCGGCGCGGGCGCGCGGGCGGGCGGCATCGTGGGCGGAAACCGCGGCTTGATCGCTCCGAACGTGTTCTGGAACAAGGAGTCAGCGGGTGTGGCCTCGGCCGTCGGTCGCGGCGCGGGAACGCCGGTTTCGAGCGGACTGACCGACGCGCAAATGGGCGATCCGGCGAGCTTCGGTCCGACCTGGGACTTCAGCGCGACAGGTGCGTGGGCCATGCCGGTGGGATCGTTGTCGCCGTCGTTGCGGTGGCTCTACGGGTCCTGACGATCCGCTGACTGCATCTGCGTTTCCGATGCCCGGCCCGCCAGCGATGGCGGGCTTTTTTTCGCCTATAGCGCCTCGATACTAGCCCGATTCAATCCGGTCAAATTCGGATTCGATATTCGCCCGAACGTGAGTTTCACAAAGATTCTGCACCCGTTTCGCAAGATGGCATGAAGCCGGATTACGCCTCGAAAAACATATGGATGAATGCGCCTAATCGATGTTTCTGAACGGCGATTTAACCATAATCAACTTAAGGTTAATCTTTCACCGTTCACACGTTCGATAAAACATTCATTTATGCGACGAATATTACGGCAAGATAACACGTAACTTATTCCGCTATTCGTATGAATAGATAGCTCAAAAACGCCGGTTCTTAGCGACCTTCCGCATCAGATGCAAGAGCAAATGCGGCTTGTGTCCTTATTTGTATGCGCAGAAGCGCAGGAATTGCCACGCAAACGTTCACTGTTACATACCGTTACGGCCTTTTTCATACGGTAAGAAATAACGAGCGGGTACCATTGCTTTCGTCCGGTCAGTAAAAAGCGACTGAGAAACGCGCCTGCTTTGTCTGTGGCGCACTGGTTGATCGCCTGTCTATTCCCTTCAGGTTCGAATTGCGAGTGCTTTAAAAGCACTCAGGGAAGACCTTTTTTCGGCGGTCGGAATTGAACACGTTCATCCATTTTCAGAATGAGAAAAAACCATTTCATCGTCTATTCCGTCTTTGCAAGCTCGTTAATCCTTTCGGCATGTGGCGGCGGCGCGGACAGTCTGCCGTCGAGCGTCGCAAACAGCGCGAATGATCCCGCCGCGGTCGCCAAAGCCGGCACGCGGGCACCGTCGCCGAACGGCACGACGATCCCGTCCGGTACGTCGATCGTCGATTCTTCGAACGCGGTCTGGACCGTCACCAACGGCGTCATCTATCGCGCGGGTCAGAAGGCCGGCTTCTCGCAGGCCGTCATTCAACTGCTGTGGTACGGCGGCAAGATCTATCAGCAGAACGTGAACAAGCTGTGGTGGGTGTGGCAGAACAACACGTGGGCGACGTCGAGCGACCCGCGCACCGCGACCGCCGCGTCGGCTTCGGCTTCGACCGCAATCCCGTTCTTCGGCGTCAATGCCCACTACATCCAGGGCGGCGTCTATTCGTCGATTCCGCTCGCGACCCAGTCCGCGACGATGGTCGACCTCGGCCTCACCAGCGTGCGTCAGGACGTCTACAGCAAGGCGCAGATCGATATCCTCGCCGACAAGGTCATGCCCAACGTCGGCTCGAAGGTCAACGTCATGCCGCTGGTGATTCCGCATCCGTGGATGGACCCGACGCTGAACGGCCGCACGCCGACCGAAGCGTCGGCCTACACGTACGCCTATAACATGGCGGCTTACGCGGCAACGCGCTTCAAGGGCGTGCCGGTCGTGGAGTTCGGCAACGAATACGATATCGACGAGCACAACCAGCGCATCGCGAACGACGGCGTGAACGTCTCCGACTACGACAACAACACGTGGCCGATCTGGCGCGGCACGATGCGCGGCTCTTATGACGGCTGGCGCTCCGTCGACAAGTCCGGGCAGACGAAGATCATCAACACGGCGTCGACGGGCTTCCTGAATCTCGGCTGGTACAAGGGCATGCTGACCGGCACGCAGCCGGACGGCTCGACGGGCCATCCCAAGGTGCCGACGGACATCCTCCAGTTGCACTGGTACTCGGACGGTCTGGATCCGGTGAACACGTGGGGCAAGGACGGCACGAACTACAACGTGCTCAAGATCCTGCACGACGCGTACAACCTGCCGATCATGTTCACCGAGATCGGCATCAACGCGGACTTCTCGACGGCCAAGGCGCAGGCTTATATCTCGAAGACGATTCCGGAGCTTTACGCGGCGCGAAGCACGTACAACGTGATCGGCTTCAACTGGTACGAGCTGTATGACGATCCTAGCGGCGAGTTCGGTATCCTCACCAATGGCGGGTCGAACAAGGCGGTCTATTCGACGGTCAAGGCGGCGGTAGCGGCATCGAAGTAAGAAAAAGGCGGAACGCAGACGCGTTCCGCCTTTTTTTATGTGCGCGCCGTGCTTACTTCGGCCGCAGCAGCACCTTGATCGAGTCGAGCGAATTTGCCACTTCGATCGCATCGTCCCACTCTTCCAGCGTGAAGCCGTGCGTGACGATTCCCTTCGAAGTCACGAGGCCGCGCGCGAGCAGATCAATCGCGATCGGATAGCAGTATGGTCCGAGATGCGCGCCGCGCACGTCGAGCTCCTTGCGATCGCCGATGATCGACCAGTCGACCGTCGTATCGCTGCCGAACACGGAAAATTCCACGAAGCGCCCGAGCTTGCGTATCAGTTCGAGTCCTTGCGTGACGCCCGCCGGCGAACCCGTCGTTTCGATATACACGTCGCAGCCGTATTGATCGGTGATCGCGCGGATGGCTTCGAGCGCGTTGTCCGTCTTTGGATTGATCGTGATATCCGCGCCGTATTCGCGGGCGAGTTCGAGACGCTCGTCGACGAGATCGATCACGACGAGCTTCTTCGGCGTCTTCAGATGTGCGACCTGCACCATCATCAGGCCAAGCGGTCCCGCGCCTGCAATCACGACGACATCGCTCAACTGAATGTCACCGCGATTCACCGTATGGATGGCGCATGCCAGCGGTTCGATGATCGCGGCGTCTTCGAGCGAGATGCCATCGGGAATCTTGTGAACGATCGCGGTGGGCGGAAAGCGCATGTATTCCGCCATGCCGCCGTCCGCGACTTCGCGCTGAAAGCCGAAGATGTTGTGCACTTCGCACATCCAGTACTGCCCCGATCTGCAATAGCGGCACTTCGCACAAGGCACGATCTGCTCCGCGATCACGCGATCGCCCTTCTGCACGCCGAAATGCTCCGCCGCGCCGTCGCCGAGTTCCTCGACGTACCCGAAGAATTCGTGCCCCGGGATGACCGGCGCTTTAACCCACGGATTCGGCCCGCCCCAGAACATCTTCGCGCCCGACCAGCACTTGCAGTCGCTCGCGCAGATGCCGCATGCGGCGATGCGAATCACCAGCTCGTTCGGCCCGGCACGCGGGCGCTGCACGCGCTCGACGCGATAGTCCTTGGGCGCGCGGCAGACGATAGCCGTCATCTCCGCGTTGTCGGTGTTCTCCATGATCGCGTCTCCCGGTCGTTATCGCGTCATTCCATGACGATCTGCACTTTCACATCCGTCGGCACGCCGCTCGCCGCTTCCTCGAAGGCCTTGATGCCTTCGGCGAAGGGAAACGTACGCGAGATGAAAGGCTTGACATCCAGCTTGCCGGATGCGATCAACTGGATCGCACGCGGAAAGATATTGGCGTAGCGGAACACGGATTCGATACGCGCTTCCTTGATCTGCACCGCGACGACATCGAGCGGAACCGCGCGTTGCGGCATGCCGACGAGCACGAGACATCCGCCGGGACACAGCAAGTCGACGATGCCTTCGAACGCCTTCTCGTTGCCGCTTGCTTCGAACACGATGTTCGCGCCCCAGCCGTCCGTCAGTTCCGCGATGACGTCCTGCACGCGCTGCTCGCGAATGTTCACTGCGGTGACGCCCTGCACCGAGCCGATCAGATCGAGCTTTTCCTGCACGAGATCGCAGACGATCGCGCGGCTGCATCCGCCCGCGAGCGCGGACAGCGCACACATCATGCCGATGGTGCCGGCGCCCAGCACGACAGCGACATCGCCCGGCTGAATGGCCGCTTTCTTCGCGGCCTGCAAGCCGATAGACAGCGGCTCGACGATTGCGCCTTCCGCGAAGCTCACGTTGTCGGGCAGCTTGTAGGTGAACGCGGCCGGATGCACGACGAACGGCGCGAGGCAGCCATGCACCGGCGGCGTCGCCCAGAAGCGCACTTTCGGATCGAGGTTGTACATGCCTTCACGCGATGCACGCGATTGCATGTCCGGCACGCCCGGCTCCATGCACACGCGGTCGCCCGCTTTCAGATGCGTCACTTCCTCGCCCGTTTCGACGACGGTGCCCGATGCTTCGTGCCCGAGCACCATCGGCTCATTGACGACGAATGGCCCAATGCGTCCATGCTGATAATAGTGAACGTCGCTGCCGCAAATGCCGACCGTATGGATGCGTATCCGCACATCGTGCGGACCCACGACCTGCGGCAAGCTGAACGGACGCAAGCTGATGCGCCGTGCTTCTTCGAGAACCAGTGCTTCCATCGTCGTTCCTTCGCGTTTGAATGAGGATTCGTATCATCCCGCCTGAAAGCCGCCATCGACTGCGAGGCTTACGCCGCTTACCATGCTCGAATCGTCGCTCAGCAAGTAAGCAATGGTGCGTGCGACCTCGACCGGCTGCACGAAGCGATTCATCGGGATGCGCGCGAGCATCGGGCCGGACTTCGCGGGATCGCTCCACGCTTTCTCGGCCATGGGCGTCATCGTGACCACAGGGTTGACCGCGTTCACGCGTATGCCATGTGGACCAAGCTCGACGGCCATCACGCGCGTCATCGCATCGAGCGCGCCCTTCGATGCGCAATACGATGCATGCAGCGGCAAGCCGACCGCCGCCGATATGCTCGATACGTTGACGATCGCCCCGCCCTTGCCGCGCTCGATCATGCTTTTCGCGCACGCCTGAGCGACGATCATCGCGGCGCGCACATTGACGTTCATCGTGAGATCGAAGGCATCGACGGTGGTGTCGAGAAACGGCTGCAGTTCGACGAGGCCCGCGCAATTGACGAGCAGGTCCACCGGCTGCGCGGCGCGGGCGGCTTCGCGTGCGGCGTCGGCATCGGCGAGATCGACTGCGATCGTCTCGCAGCCCGTTTCGTTCGCCAGCATCGCGAGATCGTCCGCGCTGCGGCTCAATGCGATGACACGCGCGCCTCGTTCAATCAGCAGATGCACCGTCGCATGACCGATGCCCTTGCCTGCACCCGTTACAAGCACGGTCTTGCCTTCGAATTCGCTATTCCGGTCAATAGTGGTCATGTCTCGATCAAGGCTCTTCACACAGGCGTCGGGCGGTGTCTTCATCGGTGACGAGCACCGACGGATAGCGGCCCCGCAACGCGGCACGTGTCACATGAAACTTCTTCGGTCCGCCGCTCACGAGTATCACGCGACGGATCTTGCGCAAATCTTCGAGCGTGATCGCGACCGTGCGTCGATTCAACGGATGATCGATCAGCTCGCCGTCTTCATCCATGAAGTGGCCGAGCATGTCGCCCACCGCGCCCGCTTTTTCTAGCGTGCGCAATTGCTCGGGATTGTCGATGCCATACGTCACGACGAGCGATTCCGTCAGATCGCCGCACGTCAGCAACGCGAGGTCGGCATTGCGCGCAAGCTCGTAGGTTTCGCGCACCGTCCCTTCCTGCAGGATCACATCGCGCGCCTTCTGGCTGCTGACGTAGATCGGCGCGGCGAAGATATAACCATCGGCGCGGCAGATGTTCGCAAAGTCCGACACCAGATCGAACGTATTGATGCTCGGGCAATGCGACAGCCCGCCTTGCAGCGATACGGCCGACACCGCGCCATACGAGCGCTGCGGCATCGCACGCAGCACCGCGCGTATCGTGCGGCCCCAGCCGAGCCCGATGGTCAGTCCCGCAACGATCTGCTTCGCGAAGTAACTCGCCGCTCCTATGCCGAGTGCGGCGTTGTTGGCTTCGGTGTTCGCGCCGCTCGGCACGACCACCGCGCTTTCCAGCCCGAAGCGCCTGACCAGCGCTTCTTCGAGCGCCACGCATGGCGCTATCTTGCTGTTGATGGTGATCTGCACGAGGCCCGATTCGCGGCTGGCGGCCAGCAGCCGGTTCACTCGCACGCGATTGCTGCCGATGCGCTGGGCGATCTCCTGCTGCGTCAGATTGCCGACGTAGTAATGCCACGCGACGCGGGCCTGCAACTCCTCTTCCGAGCCGATCGATTCGTCCGTTACCGCGATGGCAATCGTCGGGGCTGTCTTGCTCATGTTCTCTGTGTAGTCGCAATGAAGGGCTGCGCGAGTCTACTTCACCGCGCCCATCGTGAGCCCTTGTACGAGCCGGCCCGATACGAGCAGCGCGAAGACCACCATCGGCAAGACGATCAGCGTGCCGGTCGCCATGATTTCGCCCCAGGGCAATTCATAGCCGCTCATGTAACTCGTCGCGGCAACGGGCGATGTGATGGCTTCCGTGCGTGTCAGCACGAGCGCATAGAGCAGATCGTTCCACGAGAAGATGAACGCGAAAATCGCTGACACGACGATGCCCGGCATCGCGAGCGGCAAGTTGATACGCCAGAACACGCGCCACGGCGATGCACCGTCGAGCCGCGCGGCTTCGTCCAGTTCGACGGGTATGTTGCGGAACTGGTCGGTGCATATCCACACCACGATCGGCAGCGAGAACGTCAGGTATAGAAGGATCAGCACGATATGCGTATCGACGATATCGAGCTTCGTCGCGATCAGAAAGAACGGCACCGCGAGAACCACCGGACTCACCATGCGGTTCGAGATGAACCAGAACCACAGGTCTTCCTTGCCCCGGAACTCGTAGCGTGCCAGTGCGTATGCAGCGGGTGTGCCGAGCAGGATGGCAAGCACGGTCGTCGAACTCGCGATGATGAGCGAATTGAGCAGGCTGCCCGCCACGTCATGTTCGAAGAGCGCGGCCGAATAGTGATGGAACGTCGGACTGAAGAGCCATTTCGGCGGATAGGCGAGCGCGTCGGACTGGCTCTTGAGGCTCGTGGTGACCATCCAGTAAAACGGAAACACCGACGAGAGAAACACGACGAGCAGGCCGATGAAATGCCATACGGTCGCGCGCCTGCGTGCTGCGCGCGCACGCTTGCCGCGTTGAGCGACGCCGCCGTTCGCGGCTTGATTAACAGTGGTGCTCACGCGGCCTCCCGATAAACGAAGCGAATGTACAGTCGCGACAACACGATGGTCAGGATCAGCAGGATGATCGCTTGCGCCGATGCCATGCCCTGATCGAAGAGCCGGAAGCCCACGCGCTGGATATAGACACTGATGAATTCGGTCGCGGCGCCAGGGCCGCCGCGCGTCATCGTGAAGACGGCGTCGAACATCTTGAGCATGTCGGCGGAGCGGAGAATCAGGATCGCGGTCAGCCCCGGCAGCAGATAAGGCCGCTGCAAGTGCCACAAGATCATGCTCCACTTCGGCGTTTCGAGGCGCGCGGCTTCTTCGGCTTCCTTGGGGACCATCGAGAGACCGGCAAGCATGATGAGCGCGCAGAACGGCGTCCATTGCCAGATATCCATGATCATCACGGACACGAACGCGAGCGTGGGATCGGCAAGCCAGTCTTGCGGCGGAATGCCGAAAAGACCGGTCAGATAGTTCGCCACGCCGAACTGGCGATTGAAGATCAGCCGGCCGATAAGACCGACGACCGCATAAGTCGTGGCCATCGGAATGACGAGGCTCACGCGTGCGGCGGCACGCATGAAGCGCAAGTCCATGCGATGCAGCATCAGCGCGGCAAACAGGCCGAGCGCGATTTCGATCGGCAGCGTAAGGCACAGGAACAGCGCGGTGCGGCCGAGCGCGCCCCAGAACGAGGGATCGGACAGCGTCGCGATGTAATTATCGACGCCGACGAACGGCGTGCCCGATGCGAGATCGGCCAGCTTGTATTGATGGAACGAGTTATAGAGCGCAAGCAGCAGCGGATAGATGCCGATGACCGCCAGCGCGAAGATCGCAGGAAACAGGAACCAGAAGGCCGGCGAGCGCGGCAGTATGCCGAAGCGGCGCGCGTGCTTGCGCGGCCTCCTTGGCTGTGTCGCGGATGCTACGGTGCCGTTCGCCATTGAATCGCCTCCGGTTCCTTAGATGACTGCGTTCTTCTCGCTTACTTCAGCAATGGCTTCTTGCCGTCGTAATAGCCTGCTTTCTTCAGGATGTCCTCGGTTTTCTGGCCGATGGTCTGCGCGCCCTCTTTCACCGTGACCTGACCGAGCATCATCTTGCTGCCCCATTCGCCGATGACTTCGGACACCGCAGGCCATTCAGGGAAGCGCGGACGATAATCCGGCACGCCGCCCTGCCACGACTCGACCATTGGCTTTACGAACGGATACTTGTCCTGCACGGCCGCATCCTTGTACACCGCCGTACGCGCCGGCACGCCGCCCGCTTCGAGATACGGCTTGGCCATCGCTTCGGAGGTGATCCACTGAATGAAGAGCCACGACGCGGCCTGCTTCTTCGCGTTCGATTTCGCATTGACCGCAAGCGAGAAGCCGCCGAGCGCGGGCTTGAGGCCCGCTGCGCCCTTCGGTTCGGTGGTGATCGCAAGACAGTTGCCGATCTTCGACTTGCTGGGATCGGTGAGCGTCGGGTAGAACGCGGACCATTCGGTGATCATCGCGACCTGGCCTTGCGCAAGCGCGTTCACCGCTTCGGCGTGATCGAAGTCGACGATGCCCGGCGGCATGTACTTCATCAGCTTCTGCCGATATTCGAGTCCCGCCTGCGATTGCGGCGACATGAGGTTCGACTTGAACTTAGCATCGAGCAGCGAGCCGCCGTTGGGCCACAGCACGCGCATGAAGCTGTCGGCCGATTGCGTTTCGCCGCGCCGCGACTGAAGCGCGAATGCGAACTTGTCGCCCTTCGTGAGCTTCGGCGCATACGTGTTGAGCAGTTCGTCCCACGTCTTCGGGGGCGCGTCGAAACCCGCGTCCTTCAACATGCACTTGTTGTAGAACATGAGGCCCGAGTAGTTATCGAACGGCAGGCCATACGTGACCTTGTCCCATGTGCCGAACGAATCGAGCAGGATCGGGAAGAAGCCCTGCAAATTGAGGCTCGGGTCCGCGAGCTTGGGATCGTCGGTGAACTTCTTGATCGGCACGAGCCACTTGTTGCTCGCGAATTCGCCGATCCACACGACGTCGACGAGCACGATGTCCTGGTCCCCGCCGCCGACGAAGTTGAGCACTTCCTTCTCGCGCGTGTTCTCGTAGGGAATGACTTCCCAGCGCACCTTGATGCCCGTCTCTTTCTCGAACTGAGGAATCAGGGTTTGTGCGGCCTTGTATCCGGGGCGATCGAGAAATATAGCCTTGATGGTGGTGCCGGAGTACGGCTGCGCCGCTTCCTTGAGCGTCCAGGCTTGGGCACCGGATGCAGTGAACGCCGCGCTTGCCGCTAACAGCGCGACTGCCGCGATGTGCTTCAACGGACGGGACTGTATGCCCTGCGTGATGCGCTTTTTCATGCCTTGTCTCCTTTCTGTTTTCTCGAGCGGATACGTTCGTGTCGTGCGTCCTTCCCTGCGCAGCGGAGCGAAAAAGCACGGTAGCGAGCCGTGTCGTTTCACTTGTAATTTCGGTTTTACAATTGTATATTTGGGCCCGAACAGGTTGTCAAGAACAATGTGAGTCAAGGCATTCGATGCTGCACTGCGATACTTCCTGCACAGTGCGGCGATGAAACCGGCTTAGATGGAGACACGCATGAGCGCAGTCCATTTGCAGCAGATTCGCAAGGCCTTTGCGGGCACCGAAGTGTTGAAGGGCGTCGATATCGAAGTGGCCGACCGCGAGTTCATGGTCTTCGTCGGACCATCGGGATGCGGCAAGTCCACTCTGCTTCGCAGCATTGCCGGACTCGAGCAGTCCGATTCGGGACAAGTGCTGATCGGCGGCGAAGACGTGACGGATCTCGAGCCTTCGCAACGCGGCGTCGCGATGGTGTTCCAGTCGTACGCGCTCTATCCGCACATGTCCGTGTACGAGAACATCGCGTTCGGCCTGCGCATGCTGAAGTTGCCCGAAGCGCAGATCAAGGAGCGCGTCAATCGCGCGGCGGAGATACTGCAGATCGGCCAATTGCTCGAAAGGCGTCCTCGCGCGCTGTCGGGCGGGCAGCGGCAACGCGTGGCCATCGGGCGATCAATCGTTCGGGAACCGAAGGTCTTTCTGTTCGATGAACCGCTATCCAATCTCGATGCAGCGTTGCGCGTGCAGATGCGCCTCGAGCTCATCAAGCTGCACAAGCAGCTCAACGCGACGATGATCTACGTCACGCACGATCAGACCGAAGCCATGACCATGGCGGACCGCATCGTCGTGTTGAATCATGGGCGTGTGGAGCAGATCGGTTCACCGCTTGAGTTGTATCGGACGCCTCATAATCGTTTCGTCGCGGGCTTTATCGGCTCGCCGAAGATGAACTTCATCGATGTCCGCGTGCTGCGTGTCGATGCCACGGGCGTGACCATTGAACTGCCCGGAGGCGAACCGTTGACGCTGCCGTTTGCTGCGGCGTCAATCAAGCCGGGAGAGAGCCTCACGCTCGGAATACGCCCTGAGCATTTCATCGAGTCGGGCAGCGGGGATATCGACAGCGGTCTGACTGGCGAAGTCATGGTCATCGAGCATCTCGGCGGAGAAACGCTTCTGCATATCCGCTTGCCGAACGATCTCGTGATCAACGTGAAGGGTTCGGGGGAGTCGACCGCGGTCGATGGTCAACGGCTCAACGTCGGCTTTAGCATCCGGCACGTGCACTTGTTCCGCGAAGATGGCAGCGCACTGGAAAGGATGCGGCCGGTCGCGGAGGCGGCTATCGTCTGATCGAAAGGGCGGGAGACGCATTAGTCCGTATTACAAAACATCGCAGAAACTGCAGCGTTTGCTGCAAACGGTGTCTCGTACGATGTTCGCCGTAGCCGTCAGTGTTACCGGCGACAAGGCCTAATGCTCCCACCTTTACGCTCGACGGCGGTTGCTCGTTACGCAACGATGCCCTGCAATGATGCATGCTTAAGGGTTTTCCCCCGACCAATGGCGCTTTCGCCCGATCAATGCTGAAACGGGCATGAGTCATGCAATTAAGCGCCTGATCCAATCAACGGGCGGCACAGCATGAACGCAACAACACTTCGCTCGCGGCTTTCGAACGCCGCACCGGCTACCGGTCACGCGCCGAAGTGGCGGGTGCTTCAGGGTTTGAGAACCGGCGAGTTTTGCGTCGCGTATCAAGGTATCTACCGGGTCGATAACAGCGAACTCGCGCAGATGGAAGCGCTCATCCGTTGGCGTCATCCGGAGTTCGGCGTGTTGTTGCCAGGAAGTTTCTACGAGGTGCTCGAAGACGACGAAGTCATCGTCGAATTGACGGACTTCGTGATGAACACCGTATCGCGCGATATCGCGGCGCTGCAGGCGACGGGCGTGTGTTATCCGGTAGCGATCAACGTCCCGCCTTCGCTCGCATCGTTGGATGAGTTCAGCGATCGGCTTCAAACCGTTTGCGATGCGCATGGCATCCCGCCTGACCTGATCGAAATCGAACTCTCGGAGAGCCAGGATCTCGCTCGCTTTCCTTGCATGTCGAGGGTGGTGCAACGACTGCGCGATTGTGGCGTGAACGTGGCGATGGACGATTTCGGCACGGGCTTCGCCTGTCTTGCGGCGCTTGGGCCGATCGACTTTGGGACCGTGAAGATCGCGAAGGAACTGCTGTCCGAAGCGCCGCGTTGTCCGAACGCACGGACAGTGTTTTCGTCGGTGCTTGCGCTGCTGACGCGGCTCAACGTCAAGATCGTCGTCGAGGGTGTGGAGACACTGGCGCAGGCGCAGTGGCTCGCGCAATGGCCGCATGTGCTTGCGCAGGGCTTCTATCTTGCCCGGCCTGTGTTCGGGATGGACAACGTTCCGGGCGTGAGAGCGTCGATGCCGGGTAGCGTCGTGACAGAGGTGCGGTTTGCGAACGCGGCTTGATGACGGCTTCGTGCGATGCGCTCATGGAGGCGCATCGCGCGTTAGGCTTTGATCATGGAGCCGATGCCGGCGCGGGCTGGCCGGCCTTTTGCGCGTTGATGCGCTGCTGGGCGTTTTGCAAGTTGCGCGGATAGTCGGTCTGTTGGCCGGACGGGTTGTAGCCGTTCTTTTCGAGTTCGCTCAACTCCGCATTCTTCTTGGCGCGTGCAGCTTTGCGTTCGGCTTTTTTGACCTGCTTCGGCGTTGAGGCGGCGGAGTCTTGAGCGTGCGCGGGTGTCGCCGGTATTGTGACGAGCGCGGCCACCGACAATGCGATGACAGCGAGCGGTGCAGTGCGGAAGGTGAGCATGGGGGGCTCCGAAGACGTGGCAGTTGCGGATGCCAGAGCAAAAAGTGATCCCATGCGCAACGAGTCCCCTCGCGATTATTCAGGCCGCGCGCGGCCCGTCAAACTGAGCCCGCTTCCGGCACCGTGCGGCATCTCCGCTCAAACTCCCACCGCCCCCTCCTCCAGCAACGCCTCGAACGCCTGCGCCGAAAGCGGCTTCGCCAACAAGAACCCCTGCATCTCATCACACATGAGATCGCGCAGCCGATCGCGCTGCGTCCCCGTCTCCACCCCTTCCGCGACCACGTCCATATCGAGCGAATGCGCGAGCGCAATAATCGCCGATACGATCGCGCGCCCTTCCTGCCCGTTCTCATCCAGCCCGTTCGTGAAGAACCGGTCGATCTTCAATTGCTTCGCACGAAAACGCTGCAAATAAGCGAGGCTCGAATATCCCGTGCCGAAATCGTCGATCGCAATCTCGAAGCCATTGTCCTGAAACGCGCGAATCATGTCGATGGTGCGCGGCGCGTCCTGCATCGCCACCGTCTCGGTGATCTCGAACATCAACTGCTCGCTCGCCACGCCTTCCTCGCGCAGTATCGCCAGGATGCGAGCCACGAGATCCGTCTCGTTCATCTGCCGCGGCGACAGGTTGATCGCCACCTTCACCGGAGGACGTCCCGCCTCGCGCCATCGCACCATCTGCCGGCAGGTCTCGCGCACGACCCAATAGCCGATCTCGACGATCTGCCCCGAACGCTCCGCAATCGGAATGAACTCCATCGGCGTCAGCAATCCGCTCTGCGGATGATCGAGCCGGATCAGCGCCTCCGCACCCGCAAGCTCGCCGCCGCCGCGAAACTTCGGCTGAAACAGCAGAAAGAAATAGCCCGCGTCCAGCGCTTCGTGCAACGCCTGCTGAATCTTCAGCGTGCGCACCGCCGCTTCGTTCATGCTCGCCTCGAAGAAGCGATACGTGCTGCGCCCGCCGCGCTTCGCCTCGTACATTGCGACATCCGCATGCTTGAGCAGCGCTTCGACGCTCTCGCCATCGTCGGGGAAGAGCGCAATGCCGATGCTCGGCATCACCTGCAATGGATGCTCGCCGATCACGAGTCCCTTCCTCATCGTATCGAGGATGCGTTCGGCGAGCCGCTCCGCGTCGCCATGCGCTTTCATGTTCTCCAGCAGCACGACGAACTCGTCGCCGCCGAGCCGCGCGACCGTATCGCCGCCACGCACGCATTGCAGCAGGCGTCGCGCGAACGCCTTCAGCACTTCGTCGCCGGTCGAGTGGCCGAGCGAATCGTTGATGGTCTTGAAGCCGTCGAGATCCATGAAAAGAATCGCGAAGCGCGTGCCGCCGTGCGTCGCGTGGCGCACCGCCAGCTCGATGCGCTCGGTCATCGTGCGGCGGTTCGGCAAATCCGTGAGCGTGTCGAACGTCGCCATATGGACGATCTGTCCGTGCAACTTCGTCACGGAGCCGGCAAGCATCGCGTTATGCGCGTCGAAACGCGACAGCACGAGCGTGATGACGAGAATCGTCAGCGTGAAGAGCGTGACGGTCGTGCCGAGCCAGTGAACGTCGACATCGTTGGCCGCGCCGCAGACCGCGCCGAGCGGAAAGTTCGCGGCGGCATTGCCCGTATAGTGCATGCCGGTGATCGCGATGCCCATCACGAGCGCCGATGCAACGCGCTTGATGATCAAGTTCGACTGGCTCGCGTCGGACAGCGCGCGTGCAATCCACAGCGCCGCGCCGGATGCGGTCACCGCAATCGCAATGGACGCCGCGAACAGCGCGGGATCGTAGACGATGGCCGGCTGCATGCGCATCGCGGCATCGCCCATGTAGTGCATCGTCGCGATGCCCGCACCCATCAGCACGCTGCTGACGACGAGCCGCGCGATGGTGAGCCGCGCGCCGTTAATGACCGACAGCGCAAAGAACGAGACGAGTATCGCAACACCGAGCGACGCCGCCGTGATGCTCAGGTCATAGCCGAGCGGGATCGGCAGCGCGAAGGCGAGCACGCCGATGAAATGCATCGACCAGATGCCGGTGCCCATCGATGCCGCGCCGCCCGCGAGCCACACGTAGCGCATGCGCGAGCGGGACAGCGCCGCGATGCGGCCGGAGATGTCGAGCGCCGTGAACGAGGCGAGCGTCGCCACCACGAGCGACGCCGCGACAAGCCAGAAGTTGTAAGTGCCGTGCATAGGGTGCCGGGTTCAAGATGCTTGTTTGCGTCTGCGTCTTATCGGCGCGCGCCCCGGCATTCTTGAATCCGCTCAACTCTTGGCGGGCATCCATCCTTGCGCCGCCCCGCTTTTGCCGATCTGCACTGCGATTGCATCGCCAAGGCGCTTTTCATCGGAAGAAACGCCCGCCCGCTTCATCTCCGACACCCCATGCAGTCCGCCCGATACCGCCAGCGAACTCATCGCATGGCCCGCCGCCGCGCCGACGCCCGCCATCTCCGCGACGCCCGGTGCGTGGCCGCTATCCGCGCTCGCGTCGAACTGCTCGACGAGTTGCGGCACGCCGTGCGCCGGCTTGTAGAGGAGCTGCACCGTCGCGCCGACCTTGCTTTCGCCCGCGCCGAGGCCGATCAGCACGCGGCGGCGGCGGTTGCCGGCGTCGATCTTGTCGATGCTGCCCGCGACGACCAGAACGCTCCGATCGTCCGGCGGCGCGACATCGGCGCGGATCGCGGGCAAGCCTATCGACTGCAGCTTGGCGACGATTTCGTTCGCGACCGCCTCGCGTGCTTCGACCGCTTCCTGCGATTGCTGTTGTGCGGGCGAAGCGCCGGACATCGAGGCCTTAAGCTTCGATGCAATACCGTGATCGTCGAGCTTGACGTCGCCTGCGTTGCTGTCGAACGCGTAGACGTAGATTGCGTCAGGACGCGTCGCGGGCGCCGCGGCAACGGTCGTCGGATTCGGATATTGGCCGGCTTGCGCGCAGCCGGCGAACAAGGCGCTGCTGGTCATCACGCCCGCGATCACGACGCGGCGCGCATGCTTGAGGATGGAATTGAGCGAGGAAGAACGGATCGGCTTGGACATGGTGGCGGCTCGGCTTGATGAATCGTTGGCTGGGTGGTTCGCTTCAGACGCAACTATGGACGAGGCCCGCCGCCTGGGCCATCGAACATTTATGTCGCGAAGTTTCATCCACCGGAAGAGCCCGCCGCGCGGCGCTTCAGCGCGATTGCGCGGACGTCGCTACCATGCACCGGATACACGAACCGCCACCAACTACGGAGTCAGGAATGGACCTCAAGATCGGCAGCAAACTCGCATTCGTTTCGGGATCGACGAAAGGAATCGGCCATGCGATCGCAGTGGGCCTCGCGCGTGAAGGGGCGCGCGTGATCGTCAATGGACGCTCGCAAACGTCCGTCGATGCCGCGCTCGACAAGCTGCGCCAGGCCGTGCCGAATGCGCAAGTGGAAGGCTTCGCCGGCGATGTCTCCGACGCCGCGCAAGTCGACGCGCTGGTGCAACGCTTCCCCGACGTCGATATTCTCGTGAACAATATGGGCATCTTCGAACCGAAGCCGTTCGAAGATATTTCCGACGACGACTGGCTGCGCTTTTTCAACGCCAACGTGATGTCGGGCGTCCGGCTGTCGCGTGCCTATCTGCCGAAGATGAAGGCGAAGAACTGGGGACGCGTCGTGTTCATCAGCAGCGAGAGCGGCATTCAGATTCCCGTCGAAATGATTCACTACGGACTGACCAAGACCGCGCAACTCGCGCTCTCGCGTGGTCTCGCCGAAACCTGCGCCGGCACGGGCGTGACCGTCAACGCGGTGCTGCCCGGCCCGACGAGTTCGGAAGGCGTGACCGAGTTCGTCGACAAGCTTTCGGGCGGGAAGAGCTTCGAGGAAGCGGAGAAGTCGTTTTTCGCGGAAGCGCGGCCAAGCTCGCTGCTCAAGCGCTTCATTGAGCCGGAAGAGATCGCGAGCATGGTTGTGTATGTGTGCTCGGAGTTGTCATCGGCGACGAATGGCGCGGCGCTGCGCGCGGACGGCGGAGTCGTGCGCGCGGCCTTCTAGCGCGTGTCCGGGCCCGCGCTCAACGCGTGGGCCTTGGCGAGCGCATCGGTGATATCGGCGACGGTCTTTTCGCGCGCCGTTTCGTCCTGCTGCCTGAGCGCGTATGACGGGTGATACGTCGCGACGATCAGCTTGTCGCCAAACGGCACCACGCGTCCGACGTGCTCGCGCAAGGTCGCGCGCTTGCCGAGCAGCGCGGTGAGCGCCGTCGCGCCCAGCGTGACGATGACGCGCGCATCGGTATCGTTCAGTTCGCGTTCCAGCCAGTACGAACACGCTTCGACTTCCTGCTGGGCGGGCGTCTTGTGCAGACGCCGCTTGCCGCGCGGCTCCCACTTGAAATGCTTCACCGCGTTGGTCAGATACACCTGTTCGCGCGGCACACCGGCGCGGCGCATCGCGTCGTCGAGCAATTGTCCGGCTGGTCCGACGAACGGCTCGCCCTTCAGGTCTTCCTGATCGCCGGGCTGTTCGCCGAGCAGCATGATGCGCGCATCCGGCGGCCCCGCGCCGTGCACCGCCTGCGTCGCGTTGCGCCAGAGATCGCAGCGGCGGCAGGTATCGAGCGATGTTGGCGCGTCGCGTTCCGGCTGCGCATCTTCCGCCTCGACCTGCACCGTCTTGCCGCCGAGCGCGCCGACCGTCCTTGCCTGTGCGACGCGCCGCGCGCCGCCGCGCGCATCGCTCAGCATCTGGGGGATCAGCGCGCCTTCGGGCAAGCCCTTCCAGAACCGCACCGGCATATGCTGTTCGAGCGCGGATTCATTGAGACGCGCCGGATTGAAGATGCTGCGGTAGTAAGTCATCCAGAGGTCTTCGGCGGCGTCGGGCGTGTCCGTTGCATGGTCGGACGCCAGCGCGCGGCGGCGCTCGATCTGCAGGCGCTCGCCATTCCACATCGCCGCGCCGTCGGGCGTCGTGATGAGCCACGTCGAGCGGCCCATGCGCGCCGCGAAGTGATCCGCGCCCCACGCGAGGACATCGTGATCCGGCTCGTACCACGCGACGTATTCGGGCGGGCCGAGCGACGCGTCGCGCTGACGAAAACGCACGTAGGCGATCATGTCGTGCTGCGCGCGCCGCACGGCCTTCGCCATCTTGTAGAGGCGCGCGCCGTCTTCGTCGGCGGGAGAAGCGACCGAGCGATCGCCGTGGGTCCATCGCCATAACACGCGATACAGAAAGCCCCAGCGATGCGCGTCGCGGAAATGCGCGGCGTCTTTCAGCAGCGCAGCGAGTTCGCGCGAGACGCGCACCTGTTTCGGCTGGCCTGAAGGCGCGGCGGCATCGGCGTTCGCTTCGAACAATGCGGGCGCTTCGAACAAGGCGGGAGCTTCGCTCTGGCGCGTGCGCCAGTCGATGGCTTCGGGCGCGAGTCCCAGCGACAGCGCGTTCAGCGCCGCGCTGCGCCAGGCGTCGAAATCGTCGTCGATGGTGATGGCCTGCATTTGCACGCTAGAGAAGCGACAACTGCACCGGCTGCGTCGCGAGCGCCCGCCGCAAGTTCTCCGACGATGCCTCGACGAGCGGCGGCCGATAGTCTTCGGTCACTACGAACGGCTTCACCTTGTCCATGCTGCAGCGAAGCCGCACGAGGTCGTGATAGCGCACGCGCCGCGTCCTGCGCAATTCGACGATGCGCTTCGCGTTGCGCATGCCGATGCCCGGCACACGCGCGATCATGCGCGCGGGCGCGGCGTTCAGATCGACCGGAAAGCGCTCGCGGTGAGCAAGCGCCCAGGCGAGCTTCGGATCGACATCGAGCGGCAGGTTGCCGGCATCGCCGAGAAGTTCGGCTGCATTGAAGCCATAACCGCGCATCAGAAAGTCCGCCTGATACAGCCGATGCTCCCGCAACAGCGGCGGCGCTTTCGACGGCACGCCGGTCGGGCTGTCCGGGATCGGGCTGAACGCGGAATAGTAGACGCGCTTGAGTTGATATGAGCCGTACAGCGTTTCGGCGGTGCCGAGGATGGTGCGGTCGTCCGTTTCGTCCGCGCCGACGATCATCTGCGTGCTCTGCCCCGCCGGCGCAAAACGTGGCGCGCGTGGCTCCGCTTCCGATTCTTCTCGCGCCACGCGGATGTTGCCCATCGCAAGCTTGATGGTTCGCCCGCTTTTCTCCGGCGCAAGACGTTCGAGGCTGATCTCGGTCGGTAGCTCGATATTCACGCTCAACCGGTCGGCATACCGTCCCGCCTGCGCGATGATTTCCGGATCGGCATCCGGTATGGTTTTCAGATGGATGTAGCCACGAAACTGATGCTTCTCGCGCAACGTCTTCGCGACCAGAACGAGCTGCTCCATCGTGTAATTGGACGAGCGAATAACGCCGGAACTGAGAAACAGGCCGTCGATGTAATTGCGGCGATAAAAATCCACCGTCAGCGTGACGACTTCCTCCGGCGTGAAGCGCGCGCGCGGCACGTTGCTCGACCGGCGATTGATGCAGTAGCGGCAATCGTACAGGCAAAAGTTGGTCAGCAGAATCTTCAGCAAGGACACGCAGCGGCCATCCGGCGTGAAGCTGTGGCAGATGCCCGAACCCGTGCTCGCGCCGAGGCCGTCCACGCCGCGCGACTCGCGTTTCGGCGCGCCGCCGCTCGCGCACGAGGCGTCGTACTTGGCGGCATCCGCGAGAATTTCGAGCTTTTCTGACAGTTCCATTTTGGCTATGATACTGTATGTTTATACAGTATGCTATCGGTGTCGTGCGAGGTCAAAGGGCGTTCTACTTCAACGGATCATGTCCCCAGTTCATCAGCGAATAACGCCAGTTCGTATGTTCGATATCGCCGTGCGGACGCTGCGCCAAATGGCGCTTTACGTAGCCGGCCACTTTGCGCATGTGGGCGTAGTCGTCGGCCTGCAGGTCGCTCTTCTTTGCGCCAAGCAATTCGATGATGCGTCTGCCCGACTTGTGGCCCACAGACTCCGCATCGCCGTCTTTCTGGCCAACTGCACGCGACTCTTCCGTCGCGAGCCATTTGTCGAGTTGATGCGCCGTCATGTTCACGAGCGTCTTGAACTCTTCGTAAGCGGCCTTGTCTTCTTCGTCCGTCGATTGTCCATGCGCGTTGGCTTTGGTCACGAGTTTGCTCCTTGTATCGCGTCATATCGATCGAGCAAACATCGCTCCTGTGACACCGCCTTGTCTCAACCGAGTTGATGACTTCATTAGCGGAGACTTCCCGAATGCGTTTCGACTACAAGAACTTCCATATCGACTGCACCGCCCGTCACGATGAAGACGGCAGCTTCTACGCGCACGCCCGAATCACGAGCGCGCCCAATGAATACACGCCGAATCTCGAAGTCCACGACTCCGGCGATCTCGACTCATTCGCCAATGAATGGGACGCCTTACATTGCGCGCGGGCATGGGCAATCGAATGGTGCGACGAGGCGCTCGCCTGACGCACTCTCGGCTTCTTGGCGCGGTCGACCTAAGCGAGGCTTTCATCGCGCGGCACAGCGATTGCGGTATGTAAGCCGCGACGCCGCGCGGTCAACGCGAAGCGGCGCGCTTAAACCACCATCAAGGGAGGCACCATGAAGATCGCTAAGAAGAGTTTGCTCGTGTCCGCGCTAGTGTTGAGCTTGTCGGGCGCTGCGTTCGCGCAGGGCGCGGGCGGCGGTGCAGGCGGAGGCGCAGGCGGTGCGGGCGGCGGCACGGCGGGCGGCAACGGCGCGGGTCAGGGCGGCACCGGCATGAGCACGCCGAACGCGCATGGCACGACGGGCGCTACGTCCGGCGCATCGGGTGCGAGCACGATGGACTCGTCGGGCGGCTCGAGCGGATCGACGGGCTCCAGCAGCCATATGAACAAGAAGAGCGGCTCGAGCAGCGGCAGCAAGACGAACTAACGCGCTTCGTCTGACGAGTGTGCAGGCCGCGTTCGATGCGCGGCCTTTTCGTTTCTGGCGTCCTCACGATTAGCGGTCGCAAGTCCTGGCCGACCCCTCCCAACGCATCCCTTCCACATAGGGATTTCGCGTCCTCTCCCGAATCCGTAACGTGTGCCTGCGCGATGTTTCTCGCGCTCGAAACAGCACCGTGGTGAATGCACCGCGTGCTCGTAACGTTCGCGCGTTTGCCCGAATCCATTCATCGCGCGACTTTGCCCTAACGCTGCAAGGAGTCCGCGAAACTCGTTTCCGGCTGCTTGAGCATTCGTTACAAGGAGCTGGAACATGAAGCCAAGCCTCAACCTGAAAGTCCTCGCGATGATGGCCGCCTGTGCAGTGACCGCGAGCGTCGGCAACGCGCGCGCCGAAGGCATGCCCGAGTCCGCGCAGCAACTCGTGCAGACGATGCGTCCAATGCAGCCGCACAACGGCGCGCCGGAACGGGATGCGAACGTCAAGTCCGACACCGGCGACGACCGCGCCTATGGCGGCGCGACTGGCAACGCGGGCGTATCGGCGAGCGGACGCAGCGTCGAAAGTTGCGCATGGGCGCCCGCCTGCAACGTGTTCTTCGGGCACTGAAGCCCGCGCCGACGCCGCCGGCGCTAATCCGTCCGCGGCGTCAGTCTGAACGCGACGCTCGTCGCGTCGCCCGGTTCGAGGACGCCGCCGCCCTTCAGCGCGTGATCGACATCGAGGTTCACCCAGTCCGCCACGTTGCTCACCGGCTCCACGCACAACAGCGACGGAAAAGCCGCTGGCGCATAGATCACCATGAAGTCGAACGGCGCGTCGGCGTCGAGCGTCACCGCGCGATGCTCGTCCGGCCACGCGATCGACGCCGTGCGCGACCAGCCCGCGAAGTTGTTGTCGAGATCGAATGCATCGGCGGACATGCCTTCCGGCGACGCCAGCGCGTCCACGCTCGGATGCGGCCCGATGTGCGTCGGCAGTGGATCGGGCGTCGTGTGCCACATCGACGAAACCCGCGCATGCACGCGCGTGTTCGACGTGCGCGGAAAGTACGGATGATGGCCGATGCCGAACGGCATGCGCCGATCGGACAAATTGCGCAGCGACATCGTGACCGTCAGCGATGTCCCGTCCAGCGCGATGTCCTGCGCCGCCTCATACGCGAACGGCCAGTGATGCGCGGCTTCCATCGACGGCGCGTGACTGAGCGTAAGCCGCGCGCTCGCCTCCGATAACGCCTCGACGCACCACGGCAGCCGCCACGCGTTGCCGTGCAGCGCGTGTGGAAACAGATTGCCGTCGCCGGACAGATCGACGAGCGCGCCGTCGAACGTAAAGCGCGCATCGCGGATGCGGTTGCAGTACGGCACCAGCGGAAAGCTCGCCATGCCGAGTGGATTGCGCGCGGCGAGCGCATCGGGCGTGGCGGGACGCAGCCAGTGACGCTCGCCGTCCGCGTGCGCGTCGAAGAACGCTGCGATCGCCCCGCCGATATGCGGCGCGAGCACCACGCGCCGCGCGCCATGACGCAAGGTGATCAGCGCGTCGTCCGCGCTCTCGATGTGGTCGGCGCTCAATATGCGAACTGCCGGTAGTTTTCATCGAAGATTCGCGCGGTTTTTTCGACCACCGGGTTGTAGCGCAACAGACGCTTCGCACGCGGCGGCAGATCGGCGAGCACGGCGCGCGGCACGTCGATATGCACTTCGGGCCGGAAATACCACGCGCGGCTATAACCGATCACGACCATCGGACGCGGTTCGTCGGTGACGTTCGGCGTGCCGCGATGCAGCCCGCGCACGTCGCGAATCATCACGTCGCCGAGGCGCATCGGCACGCGCTCGGGCGGAAAGCGGCCATCGGCGAGACCGGCGAGCGCTTCTTCGCGCGAGATGCGATGCGTGCCGCGCGTCGTTTCGAGCGAGCCGTTACGGTCGTCGACATCGACGAGCGGGAAGTTCACCGCAAGCTGGAACGACGGCGTTTCCGGCGCGTCGTCGAAGAGCGGCGGCGTGTCGCGATGCCAGTCCTGGAAGTCGGAGCCGCGCACCGGCGTATCGGTGGCGAGCTGGCACATCACCGGGTCCGGCCCGGCCACACGGTCGACAATGCCGACGATATCTTCGTCGCAGAAGATAGCCGGGTCTGCGAATTCGCCCTCGAACGGCAAGGTCACGTAGTAGCGCCCCGGCCCGCGATTGCCGCTGGCCGATGCCTCGCGCGCCGCCTCGACATGCGGTGCGAAGAGCGGCGCAAACGCATCGCGCCATGTTGCGAGCTTCGCGCGGTCCAAGTGATCCTGCAGCAGTACAAAGCCATCTTTCTCGAACGCTCGAGCGAGCGCATCTCTCGTGCTTTCGTCATACCGGCCCATCGTCTCCTCCGTTGTTTCGGTCATCGTTCGATCGAAAACAGGATGGCATGCGTGCAATCGGGCCGTCAATATTATTAGTAATAGATCGGGAAAACCCCGTACAAGCTCACCATTTGGCTAGGGGCTTCCCGCGTTGTTAATCACTAATATTAGTGGTAAGTTCCATTCGCTCTATGACTTGCGTTGCCGCACGATGAAGAAAACCACGCCCCGCCGTCCGACGATGACCGACATCGCGAAGCTCACCGGAGTCTCGCAATCGACGGTATCGCTCGTGCTCAACAATGCGAGCGGCGCGAAGTTTTCAGACGCCACGCGCGACAAGGTGTTGAAGGTTGCGCAGGAACTCGGCTATCGCATGACGCCGCGCGAATCCGCGAGCCTGGAAGCCATCGATACCCTCGGCGCGCAAAGCGAGCGCAATCTGATCGTCTATCTCGCCGACGAAATCTCGACGAGCCCGCATCCGGTCGTGAGCATCGACGGGGCGCGCGAAACCGCGTTCGCGCACGGCCGCATGCTCGCCGTCTATTCGACGCACGGCAACGCTGAGATCGAGCAGCGCGTGCTGGATTCGACGCTCGGCAATCCGAACGTCTTCGGCGTGATCTACGCGACGGTGTACACGCGCCGCGTCACGCTGCCCGCCTCGCTCGCACAGGTGCCGACCGTTCTGCTCAACTGCTACACGAGCGAGGCGAACGTGTCGTCGGTGGTGCCGGCGGAAGTCGCGGGCGGGCACACGGCGACGGATCATCTGCTGGCGGCGGGGCATCGGCGAATCGGGTACATCAATGGCGAGCCGTGGCAGGACGCGGCGCGCGAACGCCTGAAGGGTTATCGCACCGCGCTTGCGACAGCGGATCTGCCGTTCGCGCCGGAACTCGTGCGCGAAGGCGACTGGAGTTCCGGCACGGGCTTCGAGCAGACGCTTTCGCTGATGCGCGAAGCCAATCCGCCGACCGCGATCTTCTGTGCGAACGACCTGATGGCGCTCGGCGCGATCGAGGCGCTCAAGCAAATCGGCCTGCGCGTGCCGGACGATGTATCCGTCGTCGGTTACGACGATCAGGAGATTGCGCGGCACACGCATCCGCCGCTGACGACGGTCGTGCTGCCGAACTACGATCTCGGCCGCTGGGCCGTCGAAACGCTTCTGCAGGAAGAACACAATCGCGCGGCGGGCGCGCCGGTGCGGCGCCGCACCGTGAAGCTGGACGGTCCGCTGATCGAACGCGGATCGGTCAGGGTCGTCAATGAAGTCAGGCAACTCGCCATCCATCACAGTAACGATTGACGGCGATGAACCGCCGCACATAACGATAAAAGCAGCAGCAGCAAGCCACTCTCGCAGCAGATCGACCGGGCAACAACAAGCATCGGCATCACCACAAGAGAAGCATCCTTATCGGAGGAAGACATGCTGTCGCTAGAGAAGCAATCACGCCCGGGCATGCGCCCGCTCGCCGCCGCACTGCGCGCCGTCGCCGCGCTGACGCTTTGCGCAGGCTTCACCGCCGCGCACGCCGCCGACGACGCCCTGCCCAAGATTCCGAACAAGAAGCCGCTGCGCGTGGGCTTCGCGCAGACCGAGAGCAACAACCCGTGGCGGCTCGCCGAGACGAAGAGCTTCAAGGACATCGCCGCCAAGTGCGGCTGGCAGATGGTCATGACGGATGCGAACAGCTCTGCAGCGAAGCAGGTGTCGGATATCCAGAGCATGATCGCGCAGCGCGTCGACCTGCTCGTGTTCCCGCCGCGCGAAGAGAAACCGCTAGTGCCGGTCGTCATGCAGGCGAAGAGGGCGGGCATTCCGGTGATTCTCGTCGACCGCAACATCGATCAGTCGATGGCGAAGGCCGGCCGCGACTACCTCACGTTCATCGGCTCGGATTTCATTGATCAGGGACACCGCGCCGCCGACTGGCTCGTGAAGGCGACCAACGGCAAGGCGACGATCATCGAACTGGAAGGCTCGACGGGCGCATCGGCGGCGAACGATCGCAAGAAGGGATTCGATGAAGTCATCGCGAAGAATCCGGGCATGAAGATCGTCGCGTCGCAAAGCGGTGACTTCGCTCGCGACAAGGGCCGCCAGGTCATGGAAACGCTGTTGCAGGCGCATCCAGACGTGACCGCCGTCTACGCGCACAACGACGAAATGGCGCTCGGTGCGATCGCCGCGATCAAGGCCGCCGGCAAGCAGCCGGGCAAGGACATCATCCTCGTGACAATCGACGGCACCAAGGGCGGGCTCGAAGCCATCAAGGCGGGCGAACTCGGCGCAAGCGTGCAGTCGAGCCCGTTCTTCGGGCCGCTCGCGTGCGATGTCGCGCAGAAGTATGCGAAGGGCGAGACCATTCCGCCGTGGGTGAAAGTGTCCGACCGCTTTTACGACAAGAGCAACGTCGATCAGAGCATGCAGTACGGGTATTGAAGCAAGCGTGTGTGCGTTGCGGGCGCGCGTGCAGTCGTGCCCGCCTTTCTCAATCGACGGACAACACGCATGGCTCAGACTCCCCTACTCGACATGCAGGACATCGAAATCGCGTTCGGCGGCGTCGCGGCATTGAAGCGTGCGCGGCTCACCGTGGCGGCGGGCGAAGTGCACGCGCTCATCGGTCAGAACGGCGCGGGCAAGTCCACGCTCATCAAGATTCTGACGGGCGCGTATCGCAAGAGCGGCGGCACGATTCGCTTCGATGGCCGCGAAGCCGATTTCCGCACGCCGAAGGAGGCGCGCGAATCCGGCATCAGCACGATCTATCAGGAGATCAACCTCGTGCCGTTCCGCTCGGTCGCGGAGAACATCTTTCTCGGACGCGAGCCGCGCCGGTTCGGGCTGATCGACTGGAAGACGGTTCAGCGTCGCGCGTCCGACCTGCTCGAATCGTTCGGATTGCATATCGATGTCAGAAAACCCGTACGCGACTATTCGACCGCCATTCAGCAAATGGTCGCGCTGGCGCGCGCCGTGTCGTCGGATGCGAAGATGGTCATCATGGACGAATCGACGTCCTCGCTCGACGAACGCGAAGTCGAATTGCTGTTCACCGTGGTTCGCCGTCTGCGTGACGACGGACGCGCGGTGATCTTCGTGTCGCATCGGCTCGACGAACTGTACGCACTATGCGACCGCGTCACCGTGATGCGCGACGGCCAGACCGTCGCCGAAAGCACGATGCAGGAGATGGACAAGCTCAGGCTCGTCACGACGATGCTCGGCCGCACGCTCGCCGCCGTCGTTCACGAAGACAGCGCGGTGAAGCAGGCGAATCTCGAAAAGCGCGGCGCGGTCGCGTTGAGCGCGCAATCGCTCGCGGCTGGTGCGAAAGTCGCGAACGTATCGCTCGACGTGCATGCAGGCGAAGCCGTCGGTCTCGCGGGGCTGCTCGGCTCGGGACGCACGGAAACGATGCGCCTGCTGTTCGGCGCGGACCGCCCTTCGCAAGGCACGCTCGCGGTCGGCGGCGATGACGTTTCGTTCCGTTCTCCGAAAGACGCCATCGCGCGCGGCATCGCGTATCTCACCGAGGACCGCAAGGCCGAAGGCATCGTCCCGGACCTTTCGGTGCGCGACAACCTCACGCTCGTCTGCCTGCCTGCGCTGACGAAACGCGGCATCGTCGATGTGGCGAAGCAGCGCGAGATCGTCGATGGCTTCATTGCATCGCTCGGCATCAAGCTGCGTTCGCCGGACCAGCCGGTGCGCGAACTGTCGGGCGGCAATCAGCAGAAAGTGCTGCTCGCACGCTGGCTCGCGACTCACCCGCGCCTGCTGCTGCTCGACGAACCGACACGCGGCATCGACGTCGGCGCGAAAGCGGATGTCGCGAAGATCGTGCGCGAGTTGCGCGACGCGGGGATGGCCGTGCTGTTGTCGGCATCCGAACTGGAAGAGCTGACCGCCGTGGCCGACCGCGCGGTCGTGATCCGCGATGGCGAAACGGTCGCGCAACTCGATGGCGCGCAGATGACCGAGGCGTCGATCATGGATGCGATCGCCTACGGCTCGGGCGAGAAATCGACGCTGGCGCAAGCGAGCGCCGCGCAAGGAAACGAAGCATGATCGACAAGACGCAACCCGCCGCACCGCTCGCCGCCGACGCACAAGCCGCGCCGCCGAGAAAGAAGCGCGGCATCGCGATACAGCGCGAAATCGTCGTGCTCGTCGCGATGATCGTGTTCAACCTGATCTTCACGGACCACTTCTGGTCGCTGCAGACCTTCAACGTGAATCTCACGCAGGTGGTGACGATCGTGATCGTCGGCATCGGCATGACGCTCGTCGTGGCGACGGGCGGCATCGATCTGTCCGTGGGCGCCTCGATGGCGATTGCCGGCGCGCTCGCGCCGATGCTCTTCATGAACATCGACGGGCCGCTCGGCATTCTGCTCGCGTTCACGCTGCCGGTACTGGCCGCCGCGCTGTGCGGCGTGTTCAACGGACTGCTCGTGACGAGGCTTCATGTGCAGCCGATTGTCGCGACGCTCGTGCTGTTCATCGCGGGACGCGGCATCGCGCAGGTCGTCACCGACGGCAGCCTTCAGGCGTTCAACAATCCCGCGTTCCAGTGGATTGCGCTCGGCAAGGTCGCGGGCGTGCCGTTCCAGATTCTCCTGATGCTCGCGCTCGTCGCGATCTTCACGTGGATCGTGCGCAAAACGCTCTTCGGCAAATACCTGCTCGTCACCGGCGGCAACGAGGATGCGGCCTATCTGTGCGGCATTCCGACCGCCCGCGTGAAACTCATCGCCTATACGCTCTGCGCGGCGCTCGCGGGCCTCGCGGGACTGATTTCGATCTCGGTGAATTCGTCTTCGGATGCGAACGTGGTCGGACTCGGCGTCGAACTCGATGCGATCGCGGCCGTGGCTGTCGGCGGCACCGCGCTGACGGGCGGCAAGGCGTTTATCACGGGCACGCTGATCGGCGCGCTCATCATCCAGCTATTGCGTTACACGCTGCTCGCGCACGGCATTCCGGATGCCGCCGCGCTCGTGCTCAAGGCCGCGATCATCATCGCCGCCGTCTACGTGCAGCGTCGCCGGGGCTCATGACATGAAGAAGAACCTTCCGATCCTGATCGCACTCGTGGCCTTGCTCGTGTTCGGCCTCGTGCGCTACGAGCATTTCGCGTCGGCGTACAACGTGACGTCCTTCTGGCGATACAACTCGATGTTCGCGCTGATCTCCATCGGCATGGCGTTCGTCATCATCACGGGCGGTATCGACTTGTCCGTGGGCGCGGTGGCCGCGCTGGCGAGCGTCGTGTCGGCGCTGGCGAGCCCGCACGGCGCGGTGGCAGGCGTGCTCGCCGGATCGTTCGCGGGGCTGGCCGTGGGCGTGCTGAACGGCATGGTCATCACGCATATGCGGATTCTGCCGTTCATCGTCACGCTCGCGACGAGTCTCGGCGCGCACGGCCTCGCACTATTGCTCGGTCATAACGATGCGGTGGCGATCTCATCGGACACGAACTTCGCCGCGTTCGGCCAGGGCGATTTCCTCGGCTTACCCGTGCCGGGCATCGTGTCGCTGATCGCGGCAGTCGCCGGGTGGATCGCGCTGCGCAGTTCGCGCTTCGGGCGGCATGCGCTCGCCATCGGCGGCAGCGAAGAAGCATCGCGGCTGATGGGCCTGAACGTGGATCGCACGCTCGTCGCGGTCTATGCGGTGAGCGGACTGCTCGCGGGCATCGCCGGCGCGATTCTGGCGGCGCAATTCGGCGCGGGACAGCCGAACGAAGGCGTCGGCTGGGAGCTGTTCGCGATCTCGGCGGTCGTGCTCGGCGGCACGCGGCTGACGGGCGGCGAAGGCTCCATCGCGATGACGATTGCAGGCGTCGCGCTGCTCGGGCTCGTGTTCAACCTGCTGAACTTCGAGAACGGCTTGGGCTATATCAGCTTGTCCGCGTACTGGCAGTCGGTGATTCGCGGGCTGTTCCTGTTGCTCGTGATCGTGTTGCAGGCGCGCGTGCTGAAACGCAGGGCGACGCCCGCGAAAATCGCGCATTGAACTGACATCGCGATTCCACGCATTCGGCATGTGCCTTGCTGGCTGCCTCTCGTTGCTGCATTCATCCCGCACGCATTACGGAGGCAATCACCATGTCAACCACCGTCGGCGATTTTCTGGTCGACCGCCTGTACGCCTGGGGCGTGCGCCGCATCTTCGGCTATCCCGGCGATGGCATCAACGGCGTGTTCGGCGCGCTCAATCGCGCGAACGGCAAAATCGAATTCATTCAGGCGCGGCATGAGGAAATGGCCGCGTTCATGGCCTCCGCGCATGCGAAGTTCACGGGCGAACTTGGCGTGTGCATTGCGACTTCGGGGCCGGGCGCTTCGCATCTGCTGACCGGTCTTTACGACGCCAGGCTCGATCACGTCCCGGTGCTCGCCATTGCAGGCCAGCAGGCGCGGGCCGCGCTCGGCGGACACTATCAGCAGGAACTCGATCTGTCGGCCATGTTCAAGGATGTCGCCGGCGCCTTCGTGCAGCAGGCGAGCGTGCCGTCGCAGATTCGGCATCTCGTCGATCGCGCGGTCCGCACGGCGCTCGGCGAACGCAGGGTCACGGCGCTGATCCTGCCGAACGATCTTCAGGACATGGACTACGAGCCGCCCGGCCGCAAGCATGGGACGGTGCATTCGGGCGTCGGTTATAACGCGCCGAAAATCGTCCCTTATGCCGACGATCTCCAACGCGCCGCCGATGTGCTCAACGCGGGCAAGAAGGTCGCGATCCTCGTCGGCGCGGGCGCGCTTCAGGCCACCGACGAAGTGATCGCCGTCGCCGAGAAGCTGGGCGCGGGGGTCGCGAAGGCGCTGCTCGGCAAGGCCGCGTTGCCCGACGATCTGCCTTTCGTCACCGGCTCGGTCGGCCTGCTCGGCACCGAGCCCAGCTACAAGCTGATGACCGGCTGCGACACGCTGCTGATGATCGGCTCGGGCTTTCCGTATTCCGAGTTTCTGCCGAAGGAAGGCGCGGCGCGCGGCGTGCAGATCGACATCAAGGCGGACATGCTGTCGATCCGCTATCCGATGGAAGTCAACCTCGTCGGCGATAGCGCCGAAACTTTGCGCGCGCTGCTGCCGCTGCTCGAAGAGAAGACGGACCGTGGGTGGCGCAAGGACATCGAAGGCTGGATGGAAGACTGGTGGAAGAAGCTCGAAAAGCGCGCGCTCGAACCCGCGCAAAGCGGCGTGAATCCGCAACGCACGGTGTGGGAACTGTCGCCGCGTGTGCCGTCGAATGCGATCATCACCAGCGATTCCGGTTCGTGCGCGAACTGGTATGCACGCGATCTCAAAGTGAAGCGCGGCATGATGTGCTCGCTGTCCGGCGGCCTGGCATCGATGGGCGCAGCGGTCCCGTATGCGATCGCCGCGAAGTTCGCGCATCCCGAGCGCCCGGTGATCGCGCTCGTCGGCGATGGCGCCATGCAGATGAGCAACATGGCCGAGCTCATCACGGTATCGAAATACTGGAAGCAGTGGTCCGATCCGCGCTGGATCTGCATGGTGCTCAACAACGAGGACCTGAATCAGGTCACGTGGGAACAGCGCGTGATGAACGGCGATCCGAAGTTCGAAGCGTCGCAGCAGATTCCGTCGGTGCCGTATCACCGCTTCGCGGAACTGATCGGCTTGCGCGGCTTCTATGTCGACGATGCCGAGCGCATGGCCGCGGTATGGGATGAAGCGCTCGCGTCGAATTGTCCTGTCGTGATCGAGGTTAAGACCGATCCGAACGTGCCGCCGCTGCCGCCGCACTTCACGCTGCAACAGGCGAAGGCGTTCGCGACGACGCTATTCGAAGGCGATCCCGATCAAGGCAACGTAATCGTCGATACCGCGAAGCAGGTGCTCGGCGCAGTGCTGCCGGGGCACAAGGACAAGTAACGCGAGGGCGCGGCCTTCAGCGCGCGCCGTTGCCTCGCGACCGCCCGCCTGTGCCTTCCGCTTCGGTTTCGGCATCGGCATCGGCGGCAGCGACGTCACACGCCGGCGACGGTCCTTTTCCCGCGTTTGCACCGCCCTCGGCGGCCAGACGCAGATAAGCGGCGGCGAGCCTGCGCAGTTCTTCCTCGCTTGCATCCTCGATGCCGATCAGCTGATTGCTCGCCCTTCGGTGCGACGCGAGTAGTTCGTTCAGTTTCAGATGCAGCGCGACGCTGTCCTTGTTCTGGCTTTGCTGGATCAGGAACACCATGAGGAACGTGACGATCGTCGTGCCGGTATTGATGACGAGCTGCCAGCCGTCCGAGTAGTGAAAGATCGGCCCGGTGACGACCCATACGACGATGCTCGTCACCGCGAAGCCGAACGCATAAGGCGACCCGGCCCAGCGCGTGACGAGACTCGCGAAGCTGTCGAATGCCCGCATCACCGGGTTCGCCTTCGCATAGGCGGGGCTGGTGGTGTCGGGGATGGTGTCGAGTTGGTCGGTCGATGCCTGCTGTCTGGTTTGCATAAAGTTCTCCGTGCTCATAACTTTTGTCCAAGCAAGAAGCAATCCTTACACGTGACTTCCAGCAAGATTTCCCGCTTTTCGGAAGGAGTTGATGCGCGCGGGTCACGATACTTGCTGTTAGCCGGAGCGCACCCGGAATCGCCGTGGCTGCCCCGCTTGCCGATGTCGGGAAACCGCGTGTTCCATGCGAAAATCGCGTGGCTCATTCACCTAGCCACATCCCCGAAACGTCGCTTTTGCGAGCCGTGCCGCCGCATCGACAAGACCAGCGAGGAGATTCAGCGTCGATGAAGTCCAATAACCTGATCCCGGATACGACAGCAGACGGCGTCGAACCGAGCTTCCTGCTCGGCGGCGGCGAGATGGGCGTGCTCATCCGTGGCTTCGATTGGACCCAAACTTCGCTCGGCGAACCGGCGCACTGGCCGCAAAGCCTCAAGACGGCCATCCGCATCATGCTGACCTCGCGCCAGCCCATCTGGATCGGCTGGGGCCGCGAGCTTCTGTTCTTCTATAACGACGCCTACAAGCCGATCATCGGCGGCAAGCATCCGCAGGCGCTCGGCCAGCCAACCTCCGTCGTGTGGCGCGAGATCTGGAACGACATCGGACCGCTGCTGGACACCGCGCTCGCGGGCGTCGAAGGCACGTTCGTCGAACAGAAGCTGCTCATCATGGAGCGCAACGGCTTCCCGGAGGAAACGTACTACACGTTCTCCTACAGCCCGATTCCCGACGATCGCGGCGGCGCCGGCGGCATCATCTGCGCGAACAGCGACGATACGCAACGCGTGCTCGGCGAACGCCAGCTCCTGGTGCTGCGCGAACTCGCCACGTCCGCCGCCGATGCGCGCACCTGGCGCGAGGCCTGCGAACGTTCGATGAAGGCGCTCCGTGACGCCCCGCGCGACATGCCCTTCGCGCTGCTCTACGCAGCCGAGCCCGCGAACCAGACGGCGACGCTGGTCGGCGCGTGCGGCATCGCGCCGGGGCATCCCGCCGCGCCCGAAACGCTGCATGCGGGGCAGCCCGGCGCATGGCCCGTTCACGATGTCCTGCACGACAACGAGGCGCGCCTCGTGACGAACCTGCAGGAGCATTTCGACGTCGCGTTGCCGAGCGGCGCATGGAACGCGGCGCCCACGCGCGCCTTGCTGCTGCCGATCGCGCCGACCGGCGATACCGGTCACGCGGGCGTGCTCGTGGTCGCGCTGAATCCGTATCGCCTGTTCGACGAGGGCTATCGCGCGTTCATGAATCTCGTCGCGGGACAGATCAGCGCGGCGATCGGCTACGCCCATGCCTACGACGAAGAACGCCGCCGCGCCGAAGCACTCGCGGAGATCGATCGCGCGAAGACGACGTTCTTCTCGAACATCAGCCACGAATTCCGCACGCCGCTCACGCTGATGCTCGGCCCGCTCGAAGAGATGCTTGCGAACCGCGAGCGCGTCGCGCCCGGCGAGGTGCGGCTCGTCGAGATGATGCATCGCAATGGCTTGCGGCTGCTGAAGCTCGTCAACGCGCTGCTGGACTTTTCGCGCATCGAGGCGGGCCGTATCGAGATGCATCGGCAGACGACGGATATCGCCGCGTTCACCGTCGAACTCGCGTCGCTGTTCCGCTCGGCCATCGAATCGGCCGGCGTCGAGCTGCGCATCGATGTTCCGCGTACGCCCATCCTCGCGGACATCGACCGCGACATGTGGGAGAAAGTCGTCATGAACCTGCTGTCGAACGCGTTCAAGTTCACGTTCGATGGCACGATCGAAGTGTCTTTGCGCACGACCGCCGATCGCGAAATCGAGATGTGCGTGCGCGACACGGGCATCGGCATTCCGCAAGCCGAACTGGAGCGCGTCTTCGAGCGCTTTCATCGTGTCGCGGGCGCGACGGGGCGCTCGGTGGAAGGCAGCGGCATTGGCCTTGCGATGGTGCAGGAGCTGGTCAAGCTGCATGGCGGGCGCATCGGCGTCGAGAGCCGGCCGAACGAAGGCGCGTGCTTTCGCGTCGCGCTGCCCGCCGCGCAGCAGGCGTCCGTTCCGCGCGAGTCCGCTGCGCGCGCCGAAGCGAGCAGCGGCGCACGTTCCTATGTGGATGCGGCGCTGCGCTGGAACCCCGATGCGTCGGACGACATCGTGGGGGCCATCAGCGATATCGGCGGTCTCGTTCCCGCGTTCGACGCGCCGCTCGCGCCTGCCGACGCGGAAACTGCATCGCCCGCGGCGACCGGCCGCGTGCTCGTCGTCGACGATAACGCCGACTTGCGCGACTACATGCGCCGCATGCTGGTCGCAGCGGGCCACGACGTCGCCGTCGCCGCCGATGGCGCCGCCGCGCTCGATGCCGCCCGCGCGCTGCGCCCCGACGTGATCGTGTCCGATGTGATGATGCCGCGCCTCGACGGCTTCGGCATGCTGCGCGCGCTGCGTGAGGACGAGACGCTGCGCGACACGCCGGTCGTGCTGCTGTCGGCGCGGGCGGGCGAGGAAGCGCGCGTCGGCGGCCTCGACGCCGGCGCCGACGATTACCTCACCAAACCGTTCTCCGCCCGCGAACTGCTTGCGCGCGTGGCGAGCAATCTGCGGCTCGCGCGGCTGCGGCGCGAGACCGAGCAGCGTCTGCGCGAGGAATCGCGCGTGCTGGAAGTGCTGAACCGCGTCGGCACGACGGTCGCGGGCGAACTCGATCTTGCGCGCGTCGTGCAAGTGGTGACGGACGCGGCCACCGAACTGACCGGCGCGGCGTTCGGTTCGTTCTTCTACAACGTGCTCGACAACGAAGGCGGCAGCTACACGCTCTACGCCCTCTCGGGCGTGCCGAAGGACACCTTCGCCAAGTTTCCGATGCCGCGCAACACGAGCGTGTTCGGGCCGACGTTTCGCGGCGAAGGCATCGTCCGTTCAGCCGATATCACCAAAGACCCGCGCTACGGCCACAACGCGCCGCATCACGGCATGCCGAAAGGCCATCTCGCGGTGTGCAGCTATCTCGCCGCGCCGGTCATCTCGCGTACCGGGGAAGTGCTCGGCGGTCTGTTCTTCGGGCATCCTGAGCCGGACATCTTCGACGAGCGCGCCGAGCACATTCTCGGCGGCATCGCGGCGCAGGCGTCGATTGCCATCGACAATGCGCGGCTCTTTCAGGCGGCGCAGGATGAAATCGCCGAGCGCACCCGGGCGCAGGCCGCGCTGCGGGATCTGAACGAGACGCTCGAGCGGCGCGTGACCGAAGTCGTCGCGGACCGCGACCGGCTGTGGGAACTGAGCGAAGACTTGTTCGTGATCGCGAGCTTCGATGGCGCGCTGTTGCGCGTGAGTCCGTCGTGGTCGTCGGTGCTCGGGATGGACGGGCAGCGCCTGCACGCGCGCACGATGCTCGAACTGGTTCATCCCGACGACGCGTCCTCCGTCACGCTCGAAATCGACCGGCTGCGCGCGACTGGCGCGCCGGTGCGTTATGAATGCCGGCTCGCGCGCATCGATGGCGGATGGCGCTGGATCGCGTGGACGCTGTCGCTCGATCCGCGCACGCGGCGCATCCACGGCGTGGGCCGCGACGTTACCGCCGACCGCGAAACCGCCGACGCGCTGCGTCAGGCCGAAGAAGCGCTGCGCATGGCGCAGAAGATGGAGGCCATCGGCAAGCTGACGGGCGGCGTCGCGCACGACTTCAACAACCTGCTGCAAGTGGTCGGCGGCAATCTGCAACTGCTCGCGAAAGACGTCGCGGGCCACGACAAGGCCGAGCAGCGCGTGCGCAGCGCGCTCGCGGGCGTGGCGCGCGGCGCGAATCTCGCCTCGCAACTGCTCGCGTTCGGCCGGCGCCAGCCGCTTGCGCCGAAGGTCGTCAATCTGGGACGCTTCGTGCGCGGCCTCGACGACATGTTCCGCCGCGCGCTCGGCGATGGCATCGAAATCGAGACGATCGTGTCGGGCGGCTTGTGGAACACGCTCGTCGATCCATTCCAAGTGGAGAACGCGCTGCTGAATCTCGCGATCAACGCCCGCGACGCGATGAACGGGCACGGCAAGCTGACCATCGAGGCGGGCAATGCATCGCTCGATGAAACCTACGCGATGCGCAACGCCGACGTGTTGCCCGGCCAGTACGTGATGGTCGCCGTCACCGATACCGGATCGGGCATGTCGCCCGAAGTGCAGGAACGCGCGTTCGAGCCGTTCTTCACGACCAAGCGCGAAGGACAAGGCACGGGTCTGGGACTGTCGATGGTGTACGGCTTCGTCAAGCAGTCGGGCGGGCACGTAAAGGTGTACAGCGAGGAAGGCCATGGCACGACGGTCCGCATCTACCTGCCGCGTGCGCGCGAGGAAGAAGACCTCGAAACGAACACGGAAGCGGGACCGGCCAAGGGCGGCAGCGAAACCATCCTCGTCGTCGAGGACGATGAGGAAGTGCGCGCGACCGTCGTCGACCTGCTCGCCGATCTCGGCTATCGCGTGCTGCGTGCGAAAGACGCGCATAGCGCGCTCGCGATCGTCGAAAGCGGCGTGCCCATCGACCTGATCTTCACCGATGTCGTGATGCCGGGGCCGCTTCGCAGCACCGAGCTTGCGCGCAAGGCGCGCGAGCGGGTGCCGGGCATCGCGGTGCTGTTCACGTCGGGCTATACCGATAACGCGATCGTCCACGCCGGGCGGCTGGATGAAGGCATCGACCTGTTGAGCAAGCCTTATACGCATGAAGCGCTCGCGCGCAAGGTCCGGCTCGTGCTCGGGCGCAACGGGCGTGAGACCGCGGACGCTCCCGCCGGGCCGGCCGAAGGCGCACCCAGACGCGTGCTCTTCGTCGAAGACAACGAAATGGTGCGCACGAGCAGTGCGGAACTGCTGCGCACGATGGGGCTGGACCTGACGGAAGCGGCGAGCGTCGATGAAGCGATGACGCTGTTGCGCGAGCATCGCTTCGAAGTCCTGCTGACGGACGTGAATCTTGCGGGGGAATCGGGCGTCGAACTGGCGATGGCCGCGCGCCGCGAAGCACCGGCGCTCGGCGTGGTGTTCGTGACGGGCTACGAGCTTGCGTTGAGCGGCGATGAACGCAATGCCCTTCCGGGAGCGATCCACCTGCGCAAGCCGTACGATCCGGACGCGCTGCTCAACGCGGTGAACGCGGCGGCTGCCGCCTGAGTGCGGCAGCTATCGTTGCGCGTGCTTACCCGGCCCTGCGCCGGCGCACCGCCTCGGCCAGCAACTCCAGCGCCGGTTCCGTCTGCGTCCAACCGAGGCACGCATCGGTAATCGAAACCCCGTGCTTCAACGGCACGCCGGGCTTCAAATCCTGCCGCCCTTCTTCGAGATGACTCTCGATCATCACGCCCGTGATGCGCTTTTCACCCGCCGACAATTGCCGCGCGATGTCCTCGGCGACCTCGACCTGACGCAGATGCGACTTGTTCGAGTTCGCGTGCGAGCAATCGATCATCACCTGCTCGCGCTGACCGAGCGCCGCCAGCGCCGCGCAGCTTGCGTTCACGCTCTCGGCATCGTAATTCGGGCCTTTCTTGCCGCCGCGCAGAATCACGTGACAGTCTGCATTGCCGCGCGTTTCGAAGATCGCCGCCATGCCCATCTTCGTCATGCCCATGAACGCATGGCTCGCGCTTGCCGCGACGATCGCGTCGGCGGCTACCTGCACGCCGCCGTCGGTGCCGTTCTTGAAGCCGATAGGGCATGACAGCCCCGATGCAAGCTGCCGATGACTCTGGCTTTCCGTCGTGCGCGCGCCGATCGCGCCCCACGCGATCAGATCCGCGATGTACTGCGGACTCAGCAGGTCGAGAAATTCGGTGGCGGTCGGCAAGCCGAGACCGCTGATTTCGAGCAGAAGTTCGCGCGCGCGGCGCAGGCCTTCATTGATGCGGAAGCTGCCGTCCAGGCGCGGATCGTTGATATAGCCCTTCCAGCCGACCGTCGTGCGCGGCTTTTCGAAGTACACCCGCATTACGATGAGCAGATCGTCGCTGAGGCGCTCGGCGACGGTCTTCAGCGTCCGCGCGTATTGCATCGCCTGATCGTGGTCGTGGATGGAACACGGTCCCACGACGACCACGAGCCGGTCATCGCGACCATGCAGGATGTTCGCGATCCCCGCGCGGCTTCGCTCCACGAGCGATTGCACCTCGGACGTGACCGGCAGTTCGTCGAGCAGCAGCGCCGGCGAAATCAGCGGACGCACCGCGCCGATGCGCGTGTCGTCGATGCGGGTCGTATCTTGCGTGGAGTCGGCCACGCCGGCCTCCTGATCGCGAGCGGGATTGTCGATGCGGCTCAAAATGGGCTCCGTCGTGCGTTATCAATGCGAGAAAATGGATTTCGATGCGGATTTACCGCGTCATAGCAGCCAGTCGGCGCGAACATCGATTATCGCATCGTTGCGGTGCGTTGGCCCTCGCCAGAGGGATCGTGCGTATCATGGAGTGACTCTTAGGGAGCAGAACATGCGGATCGAAACATCGTTTCTCTTCGACTTGGACGGCACGCTCGTCGATAGCGTCTATCAGCACGTGCTGGCCTGGAAGGAAGCGCTGGATGCGGAAGGCATCGAGTTGTCGGTGTGGCGCATCCATCGCAAGATCGGGATGAGCGGCGGGCTCTTCACGAATCAGTTGCTACGCGAGACGCACGGCGAGATCAGCGCGGAACGCGTCGATCGGCTGCGTCAGCTGCATGCCGAAGCGTACAAGCGGCTGCGCGCGCAGGTCTGTCCGCTGCCGGGTGCGCGCGAATTGCTCGCCGCGCTGACGGACGCGGGCACGCGCTGGGCTATCGCGACGAGCGGACGCATGGAGACGGCGGCGGTCAATCTCGAAGCACTGGGCGTCGATGCGTCGAAGCAGGTCGTCATCACGCGCGACGACGTCAAGTACGCGAAGCCCGACCCCGATCTGTTCCTCGCCGCCGCCGCGCGCCTGAACGTGCCGATCGAGCATACGGTCGTCGTCGGCGATAGCATCTGGGACATGCTCGCGGCGCGCCGTTGCCGCTCGCTCGGCGTGGGCCTGCTATCGGGCGGCTATGGCAGCGACGAACTGGAGCGTGCAGGCGCGTTACGCGTGTACGAAGATCCGGCCGACTTGCTCGCGCATCTGGATGAAGTCGCGGCGCGGCCCTGAACGCTTCGGACATTCAGGGCCGCGTCGAATCATTCGGCGATGTCCGGCTCGACCAGTCTCGCCAGTTGCAGCAGCGATTCCTGCCAGCCGAGATAGCACATCTCCACCGGAATGACTTCGGGGATGCCCTCCTGCACGACGGTCAGCTCCGTTCCGCACGACACCTGCCGCAGCGATACGGTGACGTGCATCTCGCCGGGAAGGTTCGGATCGTCGAAACGATCGGTGTAGCGCAGCGTTTCGAACGGCACGAGTTCGAGGTACTCGCCGCCGAACGAATGGCCGTGGCCGGTGCTGAAATTGCGGAACGACATCTTGTGCGTGCCGCCCGTGCGGGCATCCATATGATGGACCTCACAGGTGAAGCCGTAAGGCGGAAGCCACTTCGCGATGGCGTCGGGTTCGACGAACGCGCGGTAGATGCGTTCGGGCGTGGCGCGCAAGACGCGTTGCAGACGGACGGTGCCAGTAGTCATGGTGTGCTCACCTTTCACTTGAAAAACTCGACACAGTCTACGACGATGGACCGGCGCCAAAATCGACATCGCGCGAAATCGGACACAATGCAACAGCCGCGTGTGGCTAATCCTCCGAGACCTGAAATGAACATCGCCTTTATGCGTTCGCCGACGCGATGCGCGCTGGCGTCGACGCTGGCGGCAACGCTGACATTCGCGCTGGCCGGTTGCGCCGCGAGCGGACCGCCGGCCGACGCAAGACATCTCTCCGCAACGGAATGCCGCGACCTCCTTGCGCTGCAAAATCATGCGCCGCCGACCCGCGAGCGCAACAACAGCGAACTGACCGCGCTCCGGAAGGCCGGCTACGACCCGTCGAAGTGGTACGACCCGTACTACCCCGACGATCTCCAGGTGGCGCAGCGCCGGATCGCTCGCTGGCTGCAGACGGACTGCCAGCAGCCCGGTTGAACGATGCCCTCTTCCATTCGCAATTCGCTGCTCTGGATCTTCGACGCCTTTGAACGCGACGCGACTTACCTGCGCAAGCGCATGTTCGGTTGCGATGCCGCGTATATCGACGGCTTGCTGTGCCTCGTCGCCGCCGATCGCGAGAAGCCGTGGAATGGCCTGCTCGTGTGCACATCGCAGGAACGCCACGCCGCGCTGATCGAAGCAATGCCCGCGTTGCAGCCGCATCCGGTGCTCGGGAAATGGCTGTATGTCGCGCAGGAAAGCCCCGACTTCGAAGCGGTCGCCGAGCAGTTGACCGCGCTCGTGCTCGCCCGCGATCCGCGTGTGGGCGTCGAGCCGAAGCCGCGCAAACGCCGCGGCAGTACGCTGTCCGCTAACTGATTGCCCGACATGCCATCCATCACCGGTACGCGCGCCGGGCAGTTGCCGCTTGCGAGCATCGGCTGCATTCTCGCGTCGATGCTGTGCTTCGCCATCGTCGATGCGCTCGCGAAAGTCGTCGCGATGCAGTATCCGCCCAACGAAGTGACGTTCTTTCGCATGCTGTTCGGCCTCGTCCCCGCGTGGGCGATGTGCTGCGTCGGCAAACGGTCACTGACCGAGCGCATCAGGACGCTCGACGTCAAAGGACAAACGTTGCGCGCGCTGACGCTGCTCGGCGCATCCGGCTTCTTCTTCGCGGGGCTTCCGTTCATCCCGCTCGGGGAAGCGGTCGCGATCGCCTATTCGGAGACGCTGATCGTCGTCGTGCTCGCGCCGTTCATCCTCAAGGAGAAGCTGACGACGCGCGGCGCATGGTCCGCGTGCATCGGCTTCGCGGGCGTGCTGTTGGTCGTGCGGCCCGGAGGCGGTGAAGCCAACTGGTTCGGCCCGCTGCTGCTGCTCGCGAGCGCGCTCTTCGGCGCGTTGTCGATCATGCAGATCAAGCGTATCCGCGCCACCGACGATTCCCGCACGACAGTGTTCTTTTTCAGCGCGGTCGGCACGGTCGTCACCGCATGCACGCTGCCCTTCAGCTGGAAAACGCCGACGTTGCAGGCGCTCGCCGTCATGGCGCTGCTGGGCGCGTTCGCGACAGCGGGACAATTGCTGATGACGGTCGCCTATCGCCGCGCCGACGCGGGCGCGCTCGCGCCGTTCAACTACACGAGCATCGTATGGGCCGCGTTGTTCGGCTATCTCGCGTGGGGCGAGACGATCGGGACGCTATCGCTTGCGGGGATCGCGCTGATCGTCGGCAGCGCGATTGCGGTTGCGTGGCAGCGCAAGTTGCCGGAAGGTCCGAACGCGTGACGCGCAAGAATCGAAAATGATGCGCTGTCATTTTGCAGGGTTACACTGAACGCGCAGTGCCGACATCGCTGGCGTGAACGAACCATCGTTCGCACCGCTTCATTCACGACTCATTTTTCTATCATCCGATGAAAACTGCCTTCAAGAAGACTCTCGCGTTGTTCGTGCTGGCGGCTTTTGCCGCACCGACGCTGTCGTTTGCAGCGGCCGAATATCCGTCGAATCAGAAGCGCCCCGCGTATAGCAAAACGCACAAGCACCATAAGCATCAGAAGAAGGCGCCGGCGCAGTAACGCGGCACCGAATGCGCGCGGCCGCCTGCGTGCAACTTACACCACGTACGCGGCCGCGTTCATCGCGCTTCAGCCGGCATCGCCGGAACTGATCACCGCCTGCATGCTCTTCAGGAGCTTGCGCAAATAGCCGAGCAGGCCGACGACATCGCCGAATGCGATAAAGCCTGTCCCCGCGCCATCGCCGAATAACGCCGCACCGTCCAGCGTCTTGTCGATGATGAGACCGCCATACGCCGCATGCGGCACGTACTCATCCGCGCCGATGCGAAAGCGCTCGCCATTCACGGCGGCATCGCGCAGGCGCATCAGGAACTGCACTTCGGGCGTGCGCGAACTGGACAGCCGATGCACGTCGAAGAAGTCCGCCACCGCTAGAATCGCATTCAGGCACGGCACACGCAGGGCGAACGTCATGCGCTGCGATGCGTCGGGCAGCGTCGGCCACGGCTGCAGCGCATCTTGCGGCTCCTCTTTCATCGGCATGCCGTCTTCGCTATGCGCGTGCGCTTCGGGATGCGCGCGCCGATGTTCCACCAGCCGCGCCAGCGCGCTGAAGTCCGGCGCGCGCTGGCCGTTCTCGATCCAGTCGGCCAGCAAGCCGGCGTGTGTGCAAAGCGACAGCAATTGCGCGTCGATGAACGCGACGCCGAGCCTGCACGGGTCGAGTTGCGGCGTGCTGTGAGTGTCGGACATCCTCGTCTCCTTGATATTGACTACGCGCGCTGCACCGCAAATTCCGCGCCCGCGAGAAAGCCGACACGCACGGCATGATCAGAACAGATTGCGCAGTCCGACCGAGACGCCCGTCTGGTTCGATCTGCCCGGCAACTCAACGAAGCCCGCGCCCGTGACCTTGTTGAAGTCCACGGTGCCATACACTTCGGTGCGTTTCGACAACGCATATTCCGCGAGCGCGACGCCCGTGTAGCGATTGCCGCTGCCCGTCTCGCCGCCACCGATCGCCGCGTTCTTCATGTGGTCGTAGTAGAACGCACCCGTGAGCAGCAGCGCGGGCGTGACTTGCCACGTGACGCCGGCGAACGGGCCATCGTCGCGCCGGCCCGAACCCTTGAGGATGTCGACGCCCGACACCAGGTTGCGTTGCGAGAGCAGACTGTCGACGAAGCCGGTGTCGTCGGTCGAATGCAGATAGCCCGCGTACAGCTTCGCGGACCCGATCGTATAGACGATGTTCGCGTTCCAGATTTTCTGCTTGTTGCTCGCGTTGTCGCTGTTCTGCTGATAGCCGCCGCCGATCGACAGCGGCCCCATTGCATACGACGCCGTGAAGCCGTACATGTTGCCCGCGCCGAGATGCCCCGGCACCTGGCCCGAGAAGCCGCCGGGGCCCGTCGCGGTGTAGTTGGTGCCGAACGAGTACATCGCGCCGATGGTCAGGCCCGCGAACGTGCCGTTGTACTTGACGGCGTTGTCCGCATAAAGGCCCGCGCCGAGCGCGACGGGCAGCCATGCGTTCTCGAAGTAATTGCCGACGGTGAGCGGATCGTAGGTATCGCCGAGCATGTCGAAGAGCGGCGTTTTCTGGCGGCCGAGCGTGAGCGCGCCATACTGGTTCGCAAGCCCGACATACGCCGCGCGATTGAAGGCGCGCTGGCTATCCGAATACTGGCCGTTGTTCAGTTCCACGCCGCCTTCGAGGCGAAAGATCGCCGTCAGTCCGCCGCCGAGATCTTCCGTTCCCTTGAGGCCGATACGGCTGTTCGTGACCGCGCCGTTCGTCATGTAGAGCTTGCCGTCGTTGTTGGCGTTCGCGTTGGTCAGATACCGCACGCTGACGTCGGCGACGCCATACAGCGTCACGGAGCTTTGCGCGAATGCGGACTGGCAGGCGCATGCGATGGCGGATACGGCAAGCGCGGTGGCCGCGCGGGAGGTGATCGTCTTCATGTATGTTTTTGCGTTGTTGCTGTTCGATGAGATGCGCCCATTCGCGCGGCTTTCGTTTTGCGGTCTCCTGATCGCGGGCGCGACCGCGCCGCGAACGGGCACGCGGACTTTTATCACATCAAATATCGCAGCGCATAGGCTCTGGCAAGCGGGTCGACGCGGGTGTTGTGTTTAGCGCAAAACGGGCGGGCGTTCTGGCGGCGCTCGAATGACGATGAGTGAGCGCGGCATGATCGTTAGTATGGCGAACCTTCTCGGCACATCTTTGCTTTTGCGGCCCGTGCGAACGGGCGCAAACGTAGTAGCCACGTCATACGTAAAGGCAAAGCCCGATTGCAGCCCTCGCTTAATAGCCGTTATGCTTGAGAAAACGACACACTCGCAGACAGAAAGAGGGAGACATTCCATGCTGACGATCTGGGGCCGAGCCAATTCGGTCAACGTGCAGAAAGTACTGTGGTGCTGCGACGAGCTGGGAGTGGAATACGAGCGCATCGACGCGGGCATGCAGTTCGGCCGCAATCACGAACCCGACTATCTCGCGATGAACCCGATGGGCCGCGTGCCGACGCTCGTCGACGGCGACTTCGTGCTGTGGGAATCGAACGCGATCATCCGTTATCTGGCGATGCAGTACGGCGAAGGCAGCGCCATCTATCCCGCCGATCCGAAGCTGCGCGCGAGCGTCGATCGCTGGCTCGACTGGACACTGTCCACGCTCCAGCCTGCGGAACGCCCGGTGTTCTGGGGCTATATCCGCACGCCCGAGGCCAAGCGCCATTTGAAGCAACTGGAAGCCGATGCGCGCGAAGTCGAGGCGCTATGGCGAGTGATCGACGCGCACCTGAGGGGCCGCGACTTCGTCGAAGGCAATGCGTTTTCGCTGGCGGATCTCGTTATCGCGGCTTATGCGCGGCGCTGGTATGGCATCGCGGAACTCGAACGGCCCGCGCTGCCCGACCTCGAACGCTGGTACGCGCAACAGTCGGCGCGCCCGGGGTTTCAACGCTACGTGGCACCGGAACTGACCTGAACGCACTTATCGCCGATACGGACATGACCATCGAACTGCACACATGGAACACGCCCAACGGGCGCAAGATCAGCGTCGCGCTCGAAGAGATGCAACTGCCTTATACCGTGAAGACGGTCGACATCACGAAGGGCGAGCAGCATGCGCCCGAATTTCTGCGCATCAGCCCGAACAACCGCATCCCCGCGATCATCGATCCGGACGGGCCCGATGGCCAGCCGATCAGCGTCTTCGAATCGGGCGCGATCCTGCTCTATCTCGGCGAGAAGACCGGCCAGTTTCTGCCCGCGAGCCTGCGCGATCGCGTGCCGGTGCTCGAATGGCTGATGTGGCAGATGGGCGGCTTCGGCCCGATGCCGGGACAGGTGCATCACTTCCGCATGGTCGAAGCGGAAAGCGACCGGCGTTACGGCCTCAAGCGTTATTCCGACGAAACGCGCCGCCTCTACGGCGTGCTCGACAAGCGCCTTGCCGATGTCGAATACGTCGCGGGTGCGCTGTCGGTGGCCGACTTCGCGATTCTCGGCTGGGCGTGGCGGCACGAGCGTCATCAGGTTTCGCTCGACGAGTACCCGAACGTCAAACGCTGGTACGAAGCGCTGTTCGCGAGGCCCGGCGTGCAGCGCGGCTTCGAAGTGAAACTCGACCTGTCCTGACGCGCCGCCGCTGTCAGGCACGCGTAATATGAGCGGCATTCGAGCCCGACGCAACGAGGAGACGATGATGACCGCGCACATGTACGACGAGGGCCTTCCCAAGACCGTCGCCAACTTCGTGGCGCTAACGCCGCTGACTTTCATCGAACGCGCGGCGTCGGTGTATCCGGCGCGGCCCGCCATCGTGCATGGCGAGATGCGGCGCACCTGGGCCGAAACGTATGAGCGAACGCGGCGGCTGGCATCGGCGCTGGCCGCGCGTGGCATCGGCATCGGCGATACGGTCGCGGCCATGCTCTCCAACACGCCCGAGATGGTGGAAGCGCACTTCGGCGTGCCGATGACGGGCGCGGTGCTCAACACGCTCAACACGCGGCTCGATGCCTCCACGCTCGCGTTCATGCTGACGCACGGCGAAGCGAAAGCGGTGCTCGTCGACCGCGAGTTCGCCGGTGTGATGAAGAAGGCGCTCGAACAGGTGCCGCAGCCGGTCTTCGTGATCGATGTCGATGACTCGCAGTATGCGGGCGACGGCGAGCGCATCGGCGAAATCGACTATGAAGCGCTGCTCGCGGGCGGCGATCCCGCCTATGAATGGTCGCCGCCATCGGATGAATGGAACGCCATCTGCCTCAACTACACATCGGGAACGACGGGTAATCCGAAGGGCGTCGTCTATCATCATCGCGGCGCTTACACGAACGCCATCAGCAATATCCTCGAATGGGACATGCCGAAGCATGCGGTGTATCTGTGGACCTTGCCGATGTTCCATTGCAACGGCTGGTGCTTTCCCTGGACCGTCGCTGCCCGCGCGGGCGTCAACGTGTGCCTGCGCAAGGTCGATGCGAAGACCATCTTCGAGCTGATCCGCAACGAGGGCGTCACCCACTATTGCGGCGCGCCGATCGTGCAGAACCTGCTCGTCAACGCACCGGACGAGATGAAGCAAGGCATCGCGCACAAGGTCCATGCGATGGTCGCGGGCGCCGCGCCGCCCGCCGCGATGATCGAAGGCATGGAGCGGCTCGGCTTCGAACTGACGCACGTGTATGGACTTACGGAAGTCTACGGCCCCGCGACGGTCTGCGCGCAGCAAGCGGAATGGAGCGCGCTCGATATTGGCGAGCGGGCGCGGCTCAATGCGCGTCAGGGCGTGCGCTATCACTTGCAGGATGCGGTCAGCGTGCTCGATCCGCTCACCATGCAGCCCGTTCCCCGCGACGGCGAGACCATCGGCGAGATCATGTTTCGCGGCAACATCGCGATGAAGGGGTATCTGAAGAACACCAAGGCCACCGAGGAAGCGTTTCGCGGCGGCTGGTTCCATACCGGCGATCTGGCCGTCGCGTATCCGGATGGTTATGTCCGCATCAAGGACCGCAGCAAGGACATCATCATCTCGGGCGGCGAGAACATCTCGAGCATCGAAGTGGAGGACGTGCTGTACCGGCATCCGGCGGTGCTGGCGGTCGCCGTCGTCGCCAAGCCGGATGCGCGCTGGGGCGAGACGCCGTGCGCGTTCGTCGAGACGAAGGCCGGCGCGCACGTCACTGCGGACGAACTGATTGCGCATTGCAAGGCGCATCTCGCGGGCTTCAAGGTGCCGCGTGCCGTCGAGTTCTGCGAGTTACCGAAGACATCGACCGGGAAGATTCAAAAGTTCGAACTGCGCAAGCGCGCGGGCTCGGTTGCGGCAATCGACATTTGAAGGAGTCTATGCGATGAGCGATAGCGAAGCACTCGTCCTGGTGGAACACGACGCATACGGCATACAAGGCGCGGTCAGGCTCACGATGAATCGCCCGCGCGCGTTCAACGCGCTGTCGGAGGCCATGCTCGATGCGATGGAGCGCGAGCTGCAACGCATCGGCGAATCGGATGCGCGCGTCGTGGTGATCGCCGGCGAAGGGCGTGCGTTTTGCGCGGGCCACGATCTGAAGGAGATGCGCCAGGAGCCTGCGCTCGACTACTATCGCGAACTCTTCGCGCGTTGTTCCCGCATGATGCTGACGATACAGCGCATGCCGCAGCCGGTCATCGCGCGGGTGCATGGCATCGCGACGGCGGCGGGCTGTCAGCTCGTCGCGATGTGCGATCTCGCGGTTGCATCGGATGGGGCGCGGTTCGCGGTATCGGGCGTGAATGTGGGGCTTTTCTGCGCGACGCCGGGCGTGGCGCTTTCACGCAACGTATCGCGCAAGGCCGCGTTCGAGATGCTCGTGACGGGCGATTTCATCGATGCGCAGACCGCGAAGGAACGCGGACTCGTGAATCGCGTGGCCGCGCCGGGCGAACTCGACGATGCCATCCGCGCGCTTGCATCGAGCATCGCGGGCAAGCCGCGCGAAGCGGTTGCGGCGGGCAAGCGGCTTTTCTATCGGCAACTGGAAACGGGCATCGAATCGGCTTATGCGCTCGCATCGGAGACGATGGCCTGCAACATGATGGACGAAGCCACGCTCGAAGGCACGCAAGCGTTCATCGAGAAGCGGCCGCCGCGCTGGTGAGTGTCGAATCATCCCGCATGCGTCACCGGATGCCGGTCGAGCCACGCGTTCTCTTCATCGCTGAACAACCTTGATCGCGTAAGAAAGCGCAGTCCGGTCGGACGTTCCAGCGAGAACATGCCGCCATTGCCCGGCACGCAATCGATGACGAGTTGCGTATGCCGCCAGTATTCGAACTGCGATTCGCTCATGTAGAAAGGCATGCCCGCGATATCGCCAAGCCTCACGTCCGATCCGCCGACGATGAACTCGCCCGCCGGAAAGCACATCGGCGCGCTGCCGTCGCAGCATCCGCCGGATTGATGAAAGAGCACCGCCCCATGCTGCGCCGCGAGCGTGTCGATCAGCGCAATGGCGGCAGGCGTTGCGACCACGCGCGGCACGTCCTCGTTGTTTTCGCTCATTGCATGTCTCCGGGCCGCCCGGCGATGCAGCGGCCCTGCTTTCACGAAGGTTTAGAAGAAGCCCAACGGCTTGTCGCTATAGCTGACGAGCAGGTTCTTCGTCTGCTGGTAGTGATCGAGCATCATCTTGTGATTCTCGCGTCCGATGCCCGATTGCTTGTAGCCGCCGAACGCCGCGTGCGCCGGATACGCGTGATAGCAGTTGGTCCACACGCGCCCCGCTTGGATCGCGCGGCCGAAGCGATACGCCCGCGTGCCGTCGCGCGTCCATACGCCCGCGCCGAGGCCGTAGAGCGTGTCGTTGGCGATTTCGAGCGCCTCGTCCTCGTTTCTGAACGTCGTCACCGACACCACCGGCCCGAAGATTTCTTCCTGGAAGATACGCATCTTGTTGTGCCCGCGAAACACGGTCGGCTTCACGTAGTAGCCGTTCGCGAGTTCGCCATCGAGTGCATTGCGCTCGCCGCCGCTCAGGCATTCGGCGCCCTCCTGCTTGCCGAGATCGATATACGACAGGATTTTTTCGAGCTGCTCCTGCGATGCCTGCGCGCCGATCATCGTCCTGTTATCGAGCGGATGACCCTGCGTGATCGCCGCGACGCGCTTCAACGCGCGTTCCATGAAGCGCTCGTAGATCGATTCCTCGATGAGCGCGCGTGACGGACACGTGCACACTTCGCCCTGATTGAGCGCGAACATCGCGAAGCCTTCGAGCGCCTTGTCGAAGAAGCTGTCGTCGGCGTTGAGCACATCGGCGAAAAAGATGTTCGGGCTCTTGCCGCCGAGTTCGAGCGTCACCGGTATCAGATTCTGGCTCGCGTACTGCATGATGAGGCGGCCCGTCGTGGTCTCGCCGGTGAACGCGATCTTCGCAATCCGCTTGTTCGATGCGAGCGGCTTGCCCGCCTCCAGCCCGAATCCGTTCACCACGTTGACGACGCCCGGCGGCACCAGGTCCCCGATGAGTTCGAGCAACACGAGCAGCGACGCCGGCGTTTGCTCGGCGGGCTTCAGCACGACGCAATTGCCCGCCGCCAGCGCGGGTGCGAGCTTCCATACCGCCATCAAAATGGGGAAATTCCACGGGATGATCTGCCCGACCACGCCGAGCGGCTCGTGAAAGTGATAGGCGACGGTGTCGTCGTCGATCTGCGAGATGGAGCCTTCCTGCGCACGCGCGGCGCTCGCGAAGTAGCGGAAATGATCGATTGCGAGCGGGATGTCCGCGGCCATCGTCTCGCGCAGCGGCTTGCCGTTGTCGATGGATTCGGCCACCGCGAGCCGCGCGAGATTCGCTTCCATGCGATCCGCGATCTTCATCAGCACGTTCGCGCGATCGGCCGCCGATGTCTTCGCCCATCCCGCCTTCGCGGCATGCGCGGCATCGAGCGCGGCTTCGATATCGGCCTCGCGCGAACGCGGTATCGACGTGAACGGCTCGCCGGTGATCGGCGAGATGTTGTCGAAGTACTCGCCGCCTGCGGGGGGCGCCCACTTGCCGCCGATAAAGTTGCCGTACTGCTTCTTGTACGGATATTCCGTGCTCAGGAACTGCATCTCTGCATGGTTCATCTATGTGCTCCTCACATGTCGATATAAACGGCCCGCGATCGATGTCATCTTCGCCAGCGCGACCGCATCTGCGAGTTCCATGCCATTGCGTACGCAAAGGCTCGAAGCATTGATGGGCGGACACTTTCGCTCCGTTTGCGCTCATGTGCGCCTGACGCTCGCTGTTCACATTCGCTACAGGTGCCACTCGCGCTGTAGCCGAACAGCACAGGGCTGGGGCAAACGCTTATGCCAGCACGGTTCATATTGCAAAGCGTATCGCTCTTGTCTAAGGTCATGCGCAGCCGTCATGCGTTGCGGCCGTCATATGCCGGTTCATCGCATGTTCGACGCAACGCGAGGGCGGCCACGACAAAGCAAAGATGAGCGCGCCGGCAGTACGCCGACGATCGGCGCGCCACGGAGACCACGATGACCAGCATCAATCAAGGGGCCGCGCATGGCCCGCATGGCTTCTTTTCGAAGGAAGCGACCGTCGCCCGGCCTGGCTTCTCGCGCTGGATGGTGCCGCCCGCCGCGCTCGCCGTGCATCTTTGCATCGGGCAGGCGTATGCGTTCTCGGTGTTCAATGCGCCGCTGACGAAGATCGTCGGCATCACGCAGTCCGCGCCGGATGACTGGTCGCTCACCACGCTCGGCTGGATTTTCTCGCTGGCTATCGTGTTTCTGGGGCTGTCGGCGGCGTTCGCGGGCAAGTGGCTCGAAAAGGTCGGCCCGCGCCGCACGATGTTCACCGCGGCATGCTGCTTCGGCGGCGGCTTCCTCGTCTCCGCGCTCGGCGTGTATCTGCATCAGATCGCGCTGCTCTATCTCGGCTATGGCGTGATCGGCGGCATCGGGCTCGGGCTCGGCTATGTATCGCCCGTATCGACGCTGATCCGCTGGTTCCCCGACCGGCGCGGCATGGCGACGGGCATGGCGATCATGGGCTTCGGCGGCGGCGCGATGATCGCGGCGCCCGGCTCCGTCGCGCTGATGAACTACTTCAAGAGCACGACGAGCACCGGCGTGGCGGAGACCTTCGTCGTGCTCGGCGTCGTCTATTTCATCTCGATGACGATCGGCGCGCTCGCCATCCGCATTCCCCCGGCCGACTGGAAGCCCGCGGGATGGACGCCGCCCGTGACCGCGAACCGGATGATCACGAAGAACCACGTGCATATCGACCAGGCGCTCAAAACGCCGCAGTTCTACCTGCTGTGGCTCGTGCTGTTCCTGAACGTGACGGCGGGCATCGGCGTGCTGGGCCAGGCATCGGTGATGATCCAGGAGAGCTTCAAGGCGTCGATCACGGCGGGCGCGGCGGCGGGCTTCGTCGGGCTGCTGTCGCTCTTCAACATGGGCGGGCGTTTCGTGTGGGCGTCGGCATCGGACTGGATCGGCCGCAAGAACACGTACTTCGTCTTCTTCGTGCTGGGCGCGGTGCTCTACTATCTCGTGCCGCAATTCGCGAGGGCCGGCAATGTCGCGCTCTTCGTGGCCGCGTACTGCCTGATTCTCTCGATGTACGGCGGCGGCTTCGCCACCATCCCCGCTTATCTCGCGGACATGTTCGGCACCGCGTTCGTCGGCGGCATTCATGGACGGCTCTTGACCGCGTGGGCCGCAGCGGGCATCGCGGGACCGGTGCTCGTCAACTATATCCGCGCGTACGAAGTGGCGCAGGGCGTCGCCAAGGCCGATGCCTACACGATGACGCTGCACATCATGGCGGTGCTGCTCGTCATCGGTTTCCTCTGCAATCTGCTCGTCAAGCGCGTGAACGAAAGGCATCACATGGACACGGCGGCGCAGACTGCCAGCTGACACTCGGGGACTTCAATGAATACGTCGAACAAGGGACTGCTGGTGCTGTTCTGGCTTTACGTGCTGATTCCGCTCGCGTGGGGCGTGACGAATACGCTGACGCAGGCAGTGAAGCTGTTCCATTGACGGACGCGGCGCACGCGCGGATGGCGATTCGCGCGAGGGCCGCTTCGGGCGCTTGGGCCGCGACGCCAATGTTCGCCGATGGCCGCGCGGCCCATTTGGCCGTCATCTGGGCCCCGGCATGTGAATCGGCACGCCGGCTTCGTGCAGCACTTCCAGCGCGCTTCCCCTGTTGACCTTCGCACGCCCGACAAAGCGCGTGCCTACCCTCCGCGCACTCAGGCACACGGCGTGCGTTCATCGGACGAGAACCGAACGTCCAATGAAGAACACGCCACCATGCGCAATCCCCCACGGCCCAAGCTGACCGGTTTCGACCAACGACAGGAACTCCTGACTGCGCGACGCAACGCCAAAATGGCGCGCTCGACGCACGCTTACGTGCGCGGCAACACCGCAAAGTTCTACGACTGGCTCGAACAGGCCGACATCCGCAGCCTGCCCGAAGGTCCGGCGATCTGGATTTGCGGCGACTGCCATACCGGCAATCTCGGGCCGGTCGCGGACGCGCATGGGCGAATCGAAGTGCAGATTCGCGATCTGGATCAGACGGTCATCGGTAATCCGGTGCACGATCTGATCCGGCTCGGACTGTCGCTCGCGACCGCGGCGCGCGGCTCCGCCTTGCCCGGCGTCACGACCATCAACATGATCGAAGCGCTGTTTCAGGGCTATGTGCTGGCGTTCGACCGTGACCGCGCATCCGCCGAGGACTGCCGCAAGCCCGAAGTGGTGCGCGTCGTGATGCGCGAAGCGGTGCGCCGCTCGTGGAAGCATCTGGCGCGCGAGCGTCTCGACGACACCCGCCCGACGATTCCCTTCGGCAGCCGCTTCTGGCCGGTGAGCAAGGACGAGCGTGCGGAAATCGACGCGCTCTTCGAGAAAGCGACGGTTGCGAATCTTGCGACGAGCCTGCGGCATCGCCCGAACACGGGACACGTCACCGTCCTCGACGCCGCGTTCTGGGTCAAGGGATGCAGCTCGCTCGGACGCCTTCGCTACGCGGTGCTGCTCGATGTCGACGGCGGCGTGGTCGAGGGCGACGATCTGTGCCTCATCGACATCAAGGAAGGCGTGAAGGCCGCTGCGCCGCGTTATCAGGGCGTCTCGATGCCGCGCGACCATGCGGAGCGGGTCGTTGCGGGGGCGCGCGCCTTGTCGCCGCACCTCGGCGAACGCATGCTGGCCGCGACGCTGCAGGGACGGCCCGTGGTGCTGCGCGAGCTGTTGCCGCAAGACCTGAAGCTGGAGATCGAGCAGATCGGTGAGACCGAAGCGATGGAAGTCGCGCGCTATCTCGGGTTCATCGTCGGTCAGGCGCACGCGCGTCAGATGGACAAGGCGACGCGTCGCGGCTGGCTTGCCGAATTGCGGCGCGCGAAGACCCGCTCGATCGATGCGCCGTTGTGGCTTTGGAGCAGCATCGTCGAACTGGTCGGCAGTCACGAAGTCGGCTATCTGGAGCACTGCCGGCGCTATGCGCTGGCGGCGGCCTAAGCTCGGCGCGACGAGCCCGGCTTGGAACGGAGGCCGTCGCGCCGCTTCATGGCGAGTGGGACCGTGCCCGGCGTGATCGCCTTCGTCGCGTACCTCGCGACCTTCCGGCTGACGGTGACGAAAACGCCTTGAATCTAGGCCCCGCGCTGCACGGCGGCATCCGCTTGCGCCTGCTCCAGATGCCGCAGCAGCTTCGACACCATCCATACGACGGTGAACGCCAGCGCGACGAAGAACACCGCGAGCGGCGCCAGCTCGTGCACCGACACGAAGCCGGCGAGCGCCATCATCGCCGATGAAACCAGCAGCAGCGCGCAGCCGAGAATCGCGCTCGTCAGCCCGGCGATATGCGGGAACAGCGAATTGCCCTTCGCCATCAGCGTCGGATACATCGCGCCGGCGCAGAAGCCCATCACGAGCACGGGCGTCGCGAGCGTCCACACGCGCAGGCCCACGGTCAACGCAAGCAGCAGCATCACGAGCGATGCCGCCGCCATCCCGCAAGCCCCGATGCGCAGCCGCCGCTCCGCGCTCGGCAAGCGCGGACCATGCACGCGATTCGAGAGGCCGCCGAGAAAGTAGGTCAGGCCGATGCCGAGCGCAAGATAGCCGAAGTAAGTCGGCGGCTTCTGCAGCGTGTTCTGCACCATGAACGGGCCGACGATGTTGAACACGAGCAGGATGCTGTAGCACAGGCCTTGCGCCAGGAAACAGCTTTGGAACACCGGGCTCGACAGCACCTTCCCCGCGTTCGTCAGCAACGTGCGCGGCGCGAGGTGAACGGGTCGCGGCAAGGTCTCGCGATAGCGCCAGACGAGGCCCCACATCACGATCGAGTAAAGCAGCAGGAACACGAGGCACGACTTCCAGCCGAACAGCGTCTGCAGATGCGCGCCGATGACCGGTGCGACGATCGGCGCGAGACCCCACGCGATCGACATATAGGTGAACGCGTGCATCAGCGCCTGGCCGGTGAAGGAATCGGTGATGATGGTCTTCGCCAGCAGATTGGTCGTCGCAATGCCGAAGCCCTGCATGCAGCGCGCGAGCAGGAAGGTTTCGAGACTGGTCGCGGCGAGCGAAAGCAGGCAGCCGAGCGTGTAGATCACCAGCCCGAACGCGAGCACGCGCTTGCGGCCATAGGCATCGGCGATGGGGCCGAAAATGAGTTGCCCGAGCGCATACGCCGCCATGTAGCCCGAGACGCTCGACTGGATCGCCTGCGGCGAGGTGGCGAAGTAACGCGCCATCGCGGGAAGCGCGGGCACATAGATGTCGATGGCGAACTGTCCGGCTGAAGCGAACAGGCATACGAGAAACAGCAGGAAACGCGGCGAATTCGATTCACGCGCGGCGGCGAAAGAGCGGTCAGGGTTGGCAGGGTTCATGAAGGCGGCGTTCGGGTGCGAACGCGTATTTTGCCTGTCATCGCGAGAAGCCGTGCGATCGTCCGCGAGCCGAACGCTCTACACTGCGATCTGATCAACGGAGCCGCCCATGCAATACGACCCGAACAACGTCTTCGCCCGCATTCTCCGCGGTGAGTTGCCGTGCATCAAGTTGCGCGAGACGCAGCACACGCTCGCCTTCATGGACGTAATGCCGCAATCGGACGGACATGTGCTCGTCATTCCGAAAGAGCCCGCCGCGACCATCCATGACGTATCCGTTGCCGCGCTCGCCGAATGCATGCGCGAGGTGAAGCGCGTGTCGGCAGCGGTGCGCGATGCGTTGCAACCGGATGGCATGCTCATCGCGCAATTCAACGGGGAGGCGGCCGGTCAGACCGTGCCGCACATCCACTTTCACATCATTCCACGCTGGCGCGATGTGCCGCTCAGGCAGCATGGCCGCGTGCGCGCCGACGATGCGGCGCTCGAGGCGCTGGCCGGGCGCATCCGCCCGGCCCTGACCGTCTAGCTCTGCCGCGCGATGCCGGATGCATCCGCCTCGCGCGTCGATCCTTTCGCGGGACGGCCCGCCCAGTAGCCGGCCAGCATCGAGCCCGACAGGTTGTGCCACACGGAGAACAGCGCGCCGGGCAGCGCGGCGATCGGCGTGAAATACAGCTTGCCGAGCGTCGCGGCGAGGCCGGAATTCTGCATGCCGACTTCGATCGCGAGCGTGCGGCAGACGGCTTCGTCGAAACCGAGCAGACGGCCGCCCCAATAGCCGCCCAACAGGCCGATGCCGTTATGCAGCATCACGCCCAGCGCGACCACCGCGCCCACCGACGCAATGCTCTTCTGCGTCCCGCCGACCACCGCCGCGATGATGAGCAGAATCGACACCATCGAGCTGATCGGCAGCACGGGCTCGATCTTGCGCACGAACTCGCCGAACAGACGATTCACGATCAGCCCGACGATGATCGGCAGCGCGACGATCTGAAGAATGCTCATCAGCATGCCGTGCACGTCGACGGCGATCGACGCATCGACATAAAGGCGCGTGAGCAGCGGCGTCGCGAACACGCCAACGAGCGTCGACAACGCACTGATCGTGACGGACAGCGCGACGTCGCCGCGTGCGAGATAGATCATCACGTTCGACGCCGTGCCGCTCGCGACACTGCCGACGAGCACCATGCCCGCCGTGAGGTCGGGCGGCATGCGCAGCAGCTTCGCAATCACCCAGGCCGCGAGCGGCATCACGAGGTAATGCAGCACGATGCCCGCGATGACCGGTGCGGGGCGCGTGAAAACGCGGCGGAAATCGTCGATGGAAAGCGTGACGCCCATCGACAGCATGATGATGGTGAGCAGCGTCGTGACGTGCGGCGCAATGCCGGTCACGGAAGAAGGCGACAGATAGGCGGCGACTGAAACCACCACGGCCCAAAGCGGAAAAAGACGGGTGATGCGGGCAAGCATTTGAAGCGTTCCTCGGAGGTCGTGTCGTGATGTGTGCGATGACGCGCGAGCCGGAAATGCTTACGGCTCGTGGTCGAAGAGAACTGCGAAAGGCTTGCCTTCGTGGGGCGCATGCCCGCCGTGGCGCCGGCGTGCGCGGATGGCGCACGGCGCTGCCCGGATGACGGCGGGCGTGGCATTTTACCGGCTGTGGCCGGCCAGAAGCGCCTCGGAGTCAGCGCACCGACTCGATCTTGCTCGCGCTCAAGTCCGTGGGGAAGCAGTGCGGATGCTCGAAGCCCATCGGCGATGCGCCCGTCGAATAGACGATGTTGTCCGTATTGCCGGGCCCTTGACCGGCGGGCACGCTGCCGAGCCCCGCGAGCTTGCGCATGCGGTATGCGATGGCATGATCGGCGCATGCACTGTCGCCGCTCACGCCCAGGCCGCCGACCACCTTGCCGCCCGCATACAGCGCGACGCCGCCGCCGAATGTGATAACGCCTCCGAGCGTGCGCCCGATGCCGGTGCCCTGTTCGAGAAAGCGCGCATCGAACGGATTCGAATTGTTCAGGCCATACAGCGATCCGCCCGGCTGAGTAGGAGCGTAAAGATTGGCGGTCGATAGCGCGAGCGCGTCGTTGCTGAAGCCGTTCGCGGTGTAGGCCTTCGCAATCGCGATCGCGCGGCTGCCCGGCCATGCGTCTCCCGTCTTGATGACGGAGCAGAGGTGTCCCTGCCGATCCACGACGGCCGCCCACATGCGATTGGGCTTGAAAATGCCGCCGTTGCCATCGCTCAGATTGACCACGGTATAGAGCTGTTTCTCGACCAGCGACACCGTGCCTTGAGGAAGGGTGCACCGTCCGGAGGGAGCGTCGTCGTTATCGTATGAATGAGCGTGAGCCAGCGGCGCAACCAAAGCGATGCAGAGTCCGGCAAGCAACGAGTGACAAGCGACTTTACGCATGGCGATTCTCCCGATGTAAATACGATTTGACTACACGAGTGACGCGCGAAAATCGATCGCTGCCTAACAAGATAGGACGCCTTAGTTAATAGAACGAGCGGTTACCTGCACCGCGTGACCCCTCGGATATCTGAATGATTTGCGTATCCGCGCCGACCGAAAGGATTTCGTGTCTGTCGTTATACGAATCGAAAGGGCGTGTTGCGCTTTACTTGAGAACCGACGCTTCCACCGACGCCAGATACGCGGCCAGCGCCCGCTTCACCTCACGCAAATAGCGCTTCGCAAGCTGAACGTCGCCCATCGCGGGCCGCAGCTTGATTGCAAGCGATCCGCTCGCGAGCGCTCGCAAGATCTCCACGTACAGCGCGCGTTCCGCAGCCTTGACCTGCGGCATGCGCGCATCGACCACTTTTCGCAGCGTGCCGGCGTCACGCTTCTTGTTGTCGTCGTGCGGCATGACGGTCATCAGGATCAGGCAGTCCGGGTTCTGCTCCAGATACGTGATGTACGGCGTCATGAGGCGGTCGATCACCGCCTCGGACGACAGCCCGCGCCACGTGTCGATATCGATCTGGCCGAGCTCGTCGTCGATCTCGCCGGTGGCCGCCATGTGCCGGTCCCACAACGCGCTCAACAGGCTCTCACGGTCCGGAAAGAAGTGATACATCGAGCCGATGGGCGTTTGCGCGCGCCGCGCGACGCCATGCATGGTCACGCCCGGCAAGCCCTTTTCGACGATCAGTTCCGCTGTCGCGTCCAGGACGGCCTCGATTCTTGCGCGCCCGCGCGCCTGCAAGGGAGAACGTGCGGCATTGACGCGTTCGGCGTCGTGGCTTTCGGTGTCGCGGTCGTCGCGCTGCTTCGTCATCTTGTGTCCATGATCTGATCAAACTAGACGCTCGCGTCTACATTCGTGCATACTAGACGACATCGTCTAGTTTGGCGAGCGCAACAGCGTGCACCTACGCATCACGTGCGCCGCTTTCATCGGGCCGCCTTTCGCGCGCGCTCACGAATCTCCGGAGAAAACATGGCAGTTGCAGCGCCCACACAAGGCGGCGATTCCAATTCGGCTACTCAAGGCAAGCCCTCGCGGCGGCGCTTGCTCATCATCGTCGGCATCGTCGCGGCCGTCGTCGCACTCGCGTGGGGGCTTCGGTGGTGGACCGTCGGCCGCTTCGTCGAAAGCACGGATGACGCCTATTTGAAAGCCGACAGCGTCACCATCGCGCCGAAAGTGAGCGGCTACGTGACCGACGTCCTCGTCGAAGACAATCAGGCCGTAGCCGCCGGCGCGCCGCTCGCGCGCCTCGATACGCGGCAGTATCAGGCCTCGCTCGATCAGTCGAAGGCCACGCTGGACGCCCGCGCCGCCGACATTCAGCGCGCCGAAGCCGAGCTCCGGCAGCAGCAGGCCAACGCCGACCAGGCGAAGGCGCAGGCCGAAGTCTCGCGCGTGAGTCTGCAACATGCGGAAGACGACGTCAGCCGTTATCGTCCGCTCGTCGCCACGGGCGCGGAAAGCGCCGAGCGTCTCGCCAGCCTCGTCAGCACGCGCGATCAGGCGCGCGCCACGCTCGCCGCGAATCAGGCCGCAGCCCGCTCGGCCGCCACGCAAATCGGCGCGACGCAAGCGCAGATCGTGCAGGCCCGCGCGCAAATGGAAGCGGCAGAAGCGCAATTGAACCAGTCCAAGCTCGACATGAACGACACGACGCTTTACAGCCCGCTCGCGGGACGCGTCGGCGATCGTTCCGTGCGCGTCGGCCAGTACGTGCAGCCCGGCACGCGGCTGATGACGGTCGTGCCGGTGCAGACGGTCTATCTCGAAGCCAACTTCAAGGAAACCCAGGTGGGCCGCATGCGCGTCGGGCAACCGGCGACGCTGCACGTCGATGCGCTCAAGGGCACGGACCTGCATGGCGTCGTCGAAAGTTTTTCGCCCGGCACGGGCGCGCAATTCGCACTGCTGCCGCCGGAGAATGCAACGGGCAACTTCACGAAGATCGTGCAGCGCGTGCCGGTGCGGATTCGCATCGACACGGGGCCCGAAACGCGAAAGGTGCTGCTGCCGGGCCTGTCCGTGACCGTCGATGTCGATACGAAATCGGCCACCGACGAGAGCAAGCGCATCGCCGCAGAAAATCGCCATGACTGACGCGAACGCGCAAGCCCGCGCGAGCGCCACCGACTGGATCGCCGTCACGGCGGGCGCGCTCGGCGCGCTGATGGCCACGCTCGACATCTCCATCACGAACTCCGCGCTCCCGCAGATTCAGGGCGAAATCGGCGCGACCGGCACCGAAGGCACGTGGATTTCGACCGGCTATCTGATGTCCGAAATCGTGATGATCCCGCTTGCCGCGTGGCTCACACGCGTGTTCGGGCTGCGCAACTTTCTGCTCGGCAATGCGGTGCTCTTCACGCTGTTCTCGATCATGTGCGGGCTGTCCAATTCGCTGCCGATGATGGTCGCAGGCCGCATCGGCCAGGGCTTCACCGGCGGCGCGATGATTCCGACCGCGCAGACCATCATCCGCACGCGGCTGCCGCGTCAGCAGATGCCCGTTGGCATGACCATCTTCGGGCTGATCGTGCTGCTCGGGCCGCTGCTCGGCCCGGTGCTCGGCGGCTGGCTCGCGGAAAACATCTCGTGGTCGTGGTGCTTCTTCATCAATCTGCCGGTGGGCATCGCGCTTACCGTGCTGCTCGTCAGCGGGCTCCCGGCGGACAAGCCGCACTGGGAAGCGTTCTTCAAGGCCGACTGGATCGGCATTGCGGGGCTGGCGATCGGCCTCAGCTCGCTCACGGTCGTGCTCGAGGAAGGCCAGCGCAATCAATGGTTCGAGTCGCATGAAATCGTGCTGCTCACGTGCGTCACCGCGTTCGGCTTCATTCTCATCGCGGTGTCGCAGTTCGTCGCGAAGCAGCCTATCGTGCGGTTGTCGCTGTTGCGCAATCCGCGCTATGCGAGCGTCATCTTCATCGTTTTCGCGGTCGGCGCGGGGCTTTATTGCGTGTCGTTCCTGCTGCCGCAGTTCCTGAGCATCGTCGCGGGCTATAACGCGTTCCAGTCCGGCTCGATCATGCTGATATCCGGCGTGCCCGCGTTTCTCATCATGCCCGTGCTGCCGCGTCTGCTCGGCAAGGTCGATTCCCGCATACTCGTCATTTCCGGTTTGCTGTTCTTCGCGGCAAGCTGTCTGCTCGACATTTCGCTCACCGCGCAGAGCGTCGGTCACGACTTCTTCTGGTCGCAAATCTTGCGCGGCTTCGGGCAGATGCTCGCGATGATGCCGCTCAATCAGGCGTCGATGGCTGCGGTTTCGCGCGAGGAATCCGGCGATGCAGCCGGCCTCTACAACATGGCGCGCAATCTCGGCGGCTCCGTGGGCCTCGCGATCCTCGGTACGGTCATCGATAGGCGCAACGACTTTCACGGCGCGGCCATCCGCGAATCGGTGACAGCGAATTCGATCATCGGCCAGGAGCGCATTGCAGGCAGCGCGGCCAGCTTCTTCGCGCAGACCGGCGACATGGCGCACGCGAAGCTGCAGGCGCTCGGTCAACTGTCGATGCAGATCAGCCAGCAAGCCATCGTCATGACGTACTCCGAAACGTTCTATGTGCTCGCGATCGCGCTGCTTGCGTGCCTGCCGCTGGCGCTGTTGTTGAAGACGCCAAAGCCGCAGCCCGGCGAAATGCCATCGGCCGGACACTGATGCAATGAATCAATCAAAGATGTCATCACGCCACTTTTCTTTCACTCGCTTGCTGCCGCTCGCGGCATTCGCACTCGCCGCGTGCACGGTCGGCCCCGACTATCGCGGCGCGCCGGATGTCGCATCCGAATCCGTAAAAAGCGGCGCGTTCGTGCGCGCCCCGCTCGAAGGCGTTGCGACGACGCATGCGCCCGCCGCATGGTGGTCCTCGCTCAACGATCCGCAACTGAACGCGCTGATCGACGCCGCACTCGCGCACAATACCGACCTCAAGATGGCGCAAGCGCGTCTGCGGCAAGCGCGCTCGCAATTGCGCGGGCAGCGCGCGAATGAACTGCCGAAAGTATCCGCTTCCGCGGCGGCGTTACGCATGCGTTCGCCCGATACGTCGATCTTCGGGCAATCGGAAGGCTCGGGCGGCGGTCGCGGCCCGGTCGATTTCTACACCGTGGGCTTCGATGCCTCCTGGGAAATCGACCTCTTCGGCGGCACGCGACGAGCAATCGAAGCCGCGTCCGGCGAAGCCGATGCCGTCCAGGCCGATCTCTCCGACACGCAAGTGTCGCTCGCGGCGGAAGTGGCGTCGGCGTATATCGATCTGCGCGATCAGCAGGAACGTCTTGCGCTCGCGCAGCGCACCGCCGAGTATCAGCAGCAAATGCTGACGCTCACCGAGCAGCGGCGCGCGCGCGGCACGGCGGCCGAGGTCGATGTCGAACGTCTCTCCACGCAGGTCAACACCACGCGCGCGACGCTCGTGCCGTTGCAAGTGCAGATCACGGATTCGCTCGATCAGCTCGCCGTGCTGACCGGCCGCGCGCCCGGCGCACTCGATGCCGAACTCGCGCAGCCCGCGCCGTTGCCTGCGTTGCCCGCATCGGTATCCATCAGCGATCCCGCGACGATGCTCCAGCAGCGCCCCGACATTCGCGCGGCGGAACGGCGTCTCGCATCGAGCAATGCGCAGATTGGCGAGCACATCGCCGATTATTTCCCGAAGGTGTCTTTGCTCGGCGATATCGGCTTCTCCGCCTCCGACCCCGGCCATTTGTTGCGCAAGCAGAATTTCTCGTGGGTCGGCGTGCCGTATCTGCAATGGAACGTGTTCGATTTCGGCCGCACGACCGCGAGCGTCGATGCAGCCGAGGCATCGCGCGACGAAGCCGAGGCGCGTTATGAAAAGACCGTGCTCGCCGCGCTGAAGGACGCGAATTCCGCGCTCTCGCGTTACGGCAATCAGCGCGAACATGTCGTGCGGCTGCAGCAGGTGCAGGCGTCGTCGGAGCGTTCGGCTACGCTCGTGCGTCAACGCTATACGGCGGGTGTATCGACATTGATCGATCTGCTCGATGCGCAGCGCACGCAATTCGCCGCGCAACAGGACGTGGTCGCGGCGCAGGCTGAATTGTTGAAGGACTACGTTTCGTTGCAAAAGAGTCTTGGACTCGGGTGGCAACAGCGCGACAATCCAAGCTCCTAACCGGAGCTGCGCGCGGCGCTATACTCTTGCGCTTTTCACCCAGCAAGACAGGATTACCGATGAACGCCCTCCCTCCCTGCCCGCAATGCCATTCTGAATTTACTTACGAGGATGGCGGCGTCTACATCTGCCCCGAATGCGCGCACGAATGGAAGGCGCAAGCGGGCGACGCCGCCGAAGCCGCCGCGAAGGTGTATCGCGATTCGGCGGGCAACATTCTTCAGGACGGCGACACGGTGACCGTCATCAAGGACCTGAAGCTGAAGGGCTCGGGCGGCGTCATCAAGATGGGCACGAAGGTCAAGAACATCCGTCTCGTCGATAGCGATCACGATATCGACTGCAAGATCGACGGCTTCGGCGCGATGAGCCTCAAGTCCGAATTCGTCCGCAAGGCATGATCGTGCGATAGAAACCTCGGCGGGCAGGATGTAAAGATGCGTTACGATGCAGTCTTTTCCCTGCCCGGCCCCGCCGTTTCGTTTTGACCGCGTCCGAATTCAAAGCCACCGCACGCGCAGCGCTGACCCAGCTTGCGGTCCGGCTGCGTCCGCATCTGCGGCCCCGCACGCTGCTTCTGCTGCCCGCGTTGTTCCTGCTTTATGTGCTGGTGCTGATTCCGTTCACGCCCGGCATCCGCGACATTCGCAAAGCCAAGGTCGATCAGCCCGCGCAAATCTATTCCGCCGATGGCAGGCTGCTTGCCGAATTCAAGCCGACGCATCGCGAATGGGTGAGCCTCAAGCAGATATCGCCGAACGTCGTCGATGCGCTCATCGCAACGGAAGACCGGCGCTTTTACGAGCATCACGGCATCGACTGGCGGCGCACTGCATCGGCTGCGGTGCATACGTTCTCGGGCGATCGTCAGGGCGGCTCCACGCTCACGCAACAGCTCGCACGCAATCTGTATCCCGATGAAGTGGGCCGCTCGCAAACGCTCACCCGCAAGCTGAAAGAAGCGATCACCGCGTTCAAGATCGAAGCCGTCTATTCGAAGGACGAGATTCTCGAAACGTATCTGAACACGGTGCCGTTTCTGTATAACGCATACGGCATCGAAATGGCCGCGCGCACGTACTTCGACAAGTCCGCCGGCCAGCTCGACGTGCTCGAAAGCGCGACGCTCATCGGCATGTTGAAGGGCAACAGCTATTACAACCCCGTCATCAATCCGGAGCGCGCGCTCGACCGGCGCAACATCGTGCTTGGTCAGATGGTGCGCTTCGGCCATCTCGCGCCCGCGAAACTCGATGCACTGAAGAAGCGCCCGCTGCGCATCGATTTCGAGCGGCAGACCGAGGAGCCGGGACGCGCGCCGCATTTCGCGCAGCAGTTGCGCAAATGGCTGATCGCGTGGGCGGACGACCACGATTTCAATATTTACTCGGATGGGCTGATCGTCAGGACGACGATCGATTCGCGCCTGCAATCCATGGCGACGCAATCGCTGATGTTGCAGGGCAACCAGTTGCAGTCGATTGCGAATGCGGCGTGGGGCGGACGCGGCGGCTGCGCGAGCGCGAACGAGGATCTCGCGCGCGCGTTCATCCGCGAGACGGGCGACTACCGCAAGGCCCGCGACGCCGGCGCGAACGACTCCGATGCGTTGAAGCATTTGATCGCGGATCGCAACTTCATGCGCGCGCTCTGCGAAGAAAAGACGCGCGTGCAGGCTGCGTTTCTCGCACTCGATCCGCGCAACGGCCAGATCAAGGCGTGGGTCGGCAGCCGCGACTTCACGCAAGACCCGTTCGATCACGTTCAGCAAGCGCGCCGCCAGCCCGGTTCGACATTCAAGCCGTTCGTCTATGGCGCGGCTTTCGAGCGCGGCGCGATGCCGACGGATACGTTCATCGACCAGGACGTGACGATTCCCGTCAAAGGCAACGAGACCTGGCATCCGACCGACGAAGCGCCGCCCAGTGGACGCGCAGTCAGCTTGCGCGACGGCATCGCGTATTCGAAGAACCGCATCACCGCGCAACTGATGCAGACCGTCGGCCCGGCTCGCGTCGCGCGGCTCGCACGCGACATGGGCGTGCGCGAGAGTCATCTCGACGAAGTGCCGTCGCTCGCGCTCGGCACGAGTCCGGTCACGCTGAAGGAAATGGTGTCGGCGTACGGCACCATCGCGAACGATGGCAATTACATGGAGCCGTTGCTCGTCACGCGCATCGAGAACAAGCAGGGCGAAGTGCTCGCGCAATTCGACAGCGCGCCGGAGCGCGCATTGTCGGTCGATGCAACGCACAAGCTCGTCGATGTGATGCGCGACGTGGTGAACCGCGGCACCGGCACGGCCATTCGCACGCGCTTTGGCATTCGCGCCGATGTCGCCGGCAAGACCGGCACGACGCAGGACAACGCGGACGGCTGGTTCATCCTGATGCATCCGCAACTGGTTGCGGGCGCATGGGTCGGCTTCAACGATAGCCGCGTCACGTTGCGCAGCGACTACTGGGGACAAGGCGCGCATAGCGCGTTGCCGATGGTCGGCGACTTCACGCAGCGCGCGTTGCGCTCGCATCTGGTCGATGCACGTGCGCGCTTCGACATTCAGGCGCCGCCGAGCGCATGGCAGACTTTCACGACGCGCTTGCGCGGCTGGATCGACGAGACCTTCGGCAAGACGGCGAAGCCGACTGTCGCGAAGTCCGGGCAGACCGTCACGCAGAAGCCGGCCCGCGTGAAGCGCGCGCCCGCCGAGCCTGAAGCCGAAGTGACCGAAGAAGCGCCGCCGCAGCCGCCGGTGTTTCAGACGATGCCGCCGTTGTTGCCCTCGAGTCCCGAGGCGGCGAGCGCAGCGCCCGCATCGGCGCCCTGATTCAGGCTTCGGAGAAGCACTCCGCCCGATGCCCGCGAGGGACGCCGCGCACCTCCGCGCCGATGCGACGATGCGCCGATTAGCGGGCTGCCCCGAAACGGCTCATGCGAATAAAACCAGTTCGCTAGCGCGCGCTTGCATAGCGTTGAAGTCCCGCAATGCTTTCATCCAACTCAGCGACGAGCCGCGCCATGAGTTCGGCGGCCGGCATTTCGCGTGCGAGCGCCGCCGCTTGCCCCGCCCACTGCGCGCCGTAACCGAACTCTCCCTTCGCCTTCGCAGCGGCATGCAGTGCCTTGCCGGCGTCGTATGTAATGGGATAGTCGGGGTTGCGCGGCGCACCAGCGCTGCGGCCCAGTTCGGTGAACTTGTTGGCGAGGCCGCGCGCCATGCGTCCGGAAATCGCCGCAGTGAAGGCTGTGCGATTCGCGGCGTCGCTGAGAATCGCACGGCGATAACCGGCATCGATCGATGTCTCCGTGCACGCCACGAACGCGGTGCCCAACTGCGCCGCCTGCGCGCCCAATGCGAGCGCAGCCGCGATGCCCGCGCCATCCATGATGCCGCCCGCCGCGATCACCGGAACGTCGAACTTCCTGGCGAGAAGGCGCGTGAGCGCGAACGTGCCGAGTTCATCGTCGTCGCTGTCGATGTCGAAGAGACCGCGATGACCGCCCGCCTCGGTGCCCTGCGCGACGATCGCATCCATGTTCGCATCGGCCAGTTGCTGCGCTTCGCGCACGTTTGTCGCCGATGCGATCAGCGTGATGCCCGCACTGCGCAAAGCGTCGATCGTATCGGTAGATGGCAGTCCGAAATGAAAGCTCACGATGGCGGGCTTTTCTTCGAGAAAGACGTCGAGCATGTCCTTGTCGACGAGGAAGCTGGTGTAGATTTCCCCGAGCGTCTGCGGCGGCTTTGCATCGTACTGTGCGAATAGCGGCGCGAGCCAGTCGATCCATGCCTTCTCGACCGCCTCGTTCGCCTTCGCCGGACGATGACAGAACACATTGATGTTGAACGGCTTGTCAGTCAGCGCGCGCGTCTCGCGGATGGTCTTGCGCGCGGCCTCTGCGTTCATCGCGCCGACGCCGAGCGAGCCGAGCCCTCCCGCGTTCGATACCGCCGCCGCGAGCGCGGGCGTGCTGACGCCGGCCATCGGCGCCTGAATGATGGGCTTCGTGATGCCGAGCCTTTGCATCAAGGTAGGGGTCATGGAAAGGTCTCTCCTGAAAGCGCTGTCACCGCAAAGCATAACGCCCGCTTGTCCATCGTGGAGAAGCGGGCGTCATGTTCATACGTTAAGAGATTACTTCGAAGTCGGCATCACGAATTCCGCGCCCTTCTCCGTGCTTTCCGGCCAGCGCTGCATGATCGACTTCTGCTTCGTATAGAAGCGCACGCCTTCTTCGCCGTAAGCGTGCATGTCGCCGAACAGCGAACGCTTCCAGCCGCCGAAGCCGTGCCATGCCATCGGCACCGGAATCGGCACGTTGATGCCTACCATGCCCACTTCGATGCGCCGGCCGAACTCACGCGCGACGTGGCCATCGCGGGTATAGCATGCGACGCCGTTGCCGAACTCGTGCGCGTTGACGAGATCGACGGCTTCGGCGAAGTCCTTCACGCGCACGCACGCGAGCACCGGTCCGAAGATCTCTTCCTTGTAGATGCGCATGTTCGGCGTGACATGATCGAACAGCGTGCCTCCCGTGAAGAAGCCGTCCTCATGGCCCGCGACCTTCAGGCCGCGGCCGTCGACGACGAGTTGCGCGCCTTCGTCCACACCCATCGCGATATAGCCTTCGATGCGATCCAGCGCCGCGCGCGTGACGATCGGGCCCATTTCCGCATCCGGCTCCATGCCGTTCTTCACGACGAGCTGACGCGCACGTTCGGCAAGACGCGGCACGATCTTGTCGGCGACATCGCCGACGAGCACGGCCACCGAGATCGCCATGCAGCGCTCGCCGGCGGAGCCGTAGCCCGCGCCGATCAGTGCGTCGATGGTCTGGTCGATGTCGGCGTCCGGCATCACGACCATATGATTCTTCGCGCCGCCGAGGGCCTGCACGCGCTTGCCGTGCTTCGCGCCCGTTTCGTAGATGTAGTTCGCGATCGGCGTCGAGCCGACGAAGCTGATCGCGCGGACATCGGGATGCGCAAGCAGCGCATCGACGACGACCTTGTCGCCCTGCACCACGTTGAGGATGCCATCGGGCAAGCCGGCTTTCTTCAGCAGATCCGCCATGAACAGCGACGCGGAAGGATCGCGCTCGCTCGGCTTCAGGATGAACGCATTGCCCGCTGCAATCGCGACCGGGAACATCCAGCACGGCACCATGCACGGGAAGTTGAACGGCGTGATGCCCGCGACGATGCCGAGCGGCTGGCGCGTCGTCCAGTTGTCGATGCCGGTGGAAACCTGTTCGGTGTAATCGCCCTTCAGCAGTTGCGGAATGCCGCACGCGAACTCGATCACCTCGATGCCGCGCGTCACTTCGCCCTGCGCATCCGAGAAAACCTTGCCGTGCTCGGCCGTGATGATCGCGGCGAGTGCATCGCGATTCTGATTCATCAGTTCCAGGAAACGCTGCATGACGCGCGCGCGGCGGATCGGCGGCATGTCGCGCCAGGCAGGAAACGCAGCCTTCGCGCTGGCGACGGCGGCTTCGACGTCCGCGGCTTCGCCCAGCACGAGCTTGCGGGGACGCTCGCCCGTCGCGGGGTTGAAGATCGGCTGCGAGCGCGTGCCCGAGCCGTTCACGCGCTCACCGTGAATGTAGTGAACGACGTCGGCGGTATCGTTGAAGGCTTGCATCTCGTCTCCCGTCTGCGGAATGGGTTGGCAATGTCCTCAGTGTAAGAAGCGTTGCGGGCGCTGCAAAGACGCTATGATTGAACTCATTGTTCACGCTAGCAAACAATCGGCGCATGGAAGACGAAAAGATCGAGACGCTCTGGACGCATCTGCACTGGCTGACCGTGCTCGCCGAACAGGGCAGCTACACGGCGGCGGCCGCGCGGCTCGGCGTCAGCAAGGCGGCGATGAGTCAGCGCATCGCCGAACTCGAGCGCGCAGCGGGCGTTCCGCTCGTCACGCGCACGACGCGCAGTGTGCGCTTCACCGAGGCGGGCCGGCGCCTCGTCGATGAAACGCGTGGGCAGTACGAGCATATCGCCGCGAGTTTTTCGGGCGTGCGGGAGATGGCGGGTATCGCGCGGGGCCTGATCCGCGTGACCGCGCCGGTCGCGTTCGCGCGGCAGCAATTGACGCCGAAACTCGCGGGCTTTTTGCATGCGCATCCCGAAGTGCGCGTGCAACTGGAAGCATCGGACCGGCTGACGTCGATCGCCACCGAAGGCTTCGATCTGGCCATCCGGCACAGCGCGCACGCGCCGGAGACGCACGTCGCATGGAAGCTGTGCGATACGCACTCGGTCATCGTCGCGACGCGCGCCTACCTGAAACGGCGCGGCACGCCCGCGACGCCCGCCGATCTCGCCGTCCACGATTGCCTGTTTTATCCGCGCACGCAGGCGGCCAGCATCTGGTCGTTCGTGCGCAAGGGCGCGCGCAAGACGGCATCCGGGCCGTACACGCTCGCGGTGAACGGCGCGTTTTCCGCAAACAACAGCGAGTTGCTGCGCGATGCGGCGCTGGACGATCTCGGCATCGCGCTGCTGCCCGACTTCACCGCGCAAGCGGCTGTGCAGGCGGGCAAGCTCGTGGTGCTGTTGCCGGAGTGGCGTCCGGTGGGCGCGTTCGCCGATCAGCTTTACGTCGTGCGTCCCTATGCGCCGCACGTCCCGCGCGCGGTTGCGCTCTTCATCGGATATTTGCGCGAGGCGTTTGCAGGCGGCTTCCCGCTCTCGGTCACGTGACGTAGAGCAGCGCAGCCACCGCCATCAGGCAAGTGCAGGCGTTGAAATAGAAGAACCAGGTGGAGCGAAGCAGGCGAAAACGCAACGGCTCGTCGCGGCGACGCGGGTCGCCGTGGAATTGCCAGAGATCGAGGTAGGTGGTGACGGTGCACGAGAGCATCGCGATCGCCGTTACGAAGGATACCGAAATGAATAGGGTCCAGGCGAGGTCTTTCATGGCAAGTCGTCGACGATGATTCCGGCACTCGTGCCGTGGCCTGGGACACCGCAAGCTCGCGGAATACGATCGGCACAATCGTGGTTCGCGTCCCATGCAGGAAGTATAGGAAGCGAACGAGGGTGCGAGAGATCTGACAAACCCCAGTTAATGATCCGAAGGATTGCGCTTGCCCATGAAAAACGCGCCCTGGAGGGCGCGTTTTTTCATACATGCGACGCGAATGCGAGGATTGCAGCCAGAGGCTCAGACCTTCTTGACCGATGCCTCGTAAATCTCGTCGATCGATTCAGCGAGCGTCTTGTCGAACTCGCTATCGCTCATGGACTTCTTCAGCTCGTTGATGAGCGCACGCGAGAAGCTCGCGATCATGCCGTGGTTTTCCGCAAGGCGCTTGCATGCATCCGTGCGCGAGTAGCCGCCCGAGAGCGCCACCACGCGCACCACACGCGGATGCTCGATCAGCGGGCGATAGAAATCCGCTTCGTCCGGGATGGTCAGCTTGATCATCACGCGGCTCGATTCCGGCAGCGCGTCGAGGCCTTTCAGCAGTTCGTCGCGCAGGATCTTTTCCGCGCCCTTCTTGTCCGGGCTCTTGATCGAAACTTCCGGCTCGAGGATCGGCACGAGACCTTGCGCGATGATCTGCTCGCCCACTTCGATCTGCTGCTTCACCACCGCCGCGATGCCCTTCTCCGACGCCTGATGGATCACCGAGCGCATCTTCGTGCCGAACACGCCGAGCTTCGCCGCGCGCTGGAGCAGCTCGTCGAGGCCGGGAATCGGCTTCATGATCTGCACGCCATCGGCTTCGGCTTCGAGCCCCTTGTCGACCTTCAGGAACGGCACGACGCCACGGTCTTCCCACAGGAACGTCGGCACCGGCTTGCCTTCGGCCTCGCCGTCCATCGTGCGCTCGAACAGGATCGCGCCGATGACCTTCTCGCCCGTGAAGGCCGGCGCGGTCATGATGCGCACGCGCATTTCATGCATCAGCTTGAACATCTCGGCTTCGCCGTTGTAGGCGTCGTCCGCAATTCCGTATTGGCGCAGCGCGCCGGGTGTCGAACCGCCGCTTTGATCCAGAGCGGCGATGAAACCCTGCTTCTCCGCCATCTGCGCCAGCATCTTTTCGTTAGCCACGAGCATTTCCTCCTCAAAGTTCAAACGCCGGACCGCACGCGCGGTGCGTGTCCGGGCTTCTGGTTCAACTTTCTTGAGTTTACAGGTTTTGGCGCGCGCAACTCTCGTGCATATCCGCCATTTGCCCGGCGATTTGGCTAGAAAAGGCGTGAATGACGTTTAGGACGCGGCGGATTGGAGGTCGCCGGCGGGCGGGGCGGATCGCCAGAGCGCCGATGCAGCGCGGCGCAGCAGCGAAGGAGCGGGCTTCGCGGCGTCGGCCGTGTCCGGAGCTTGCGCGGGCAGCGTGGGCGGCGTCGGCGGCGGCGCCAGCGCCTCCCGCGCATTGCCGCATCGCTCGTTGAGCTGGCGGCGCATGACGGGATCGTCGATGAGCGATATCGACAATCCGCGCTCGAATTGCAGCGTGTACGCGATATCGCCGAAGTGCTCGTAGCGGCCGCTATCGGCCAGTTCGAACGCCAGCGTGACGGTGCGCTGGCGCTTCCATGCGTCGAGATCGTCGTGACCGGTGCTCACCTGTGCCTCGCGACGGCAATGAGATGGCAACGATGGTAGCCCGGCCGTCGCGCGGTTTCGGTTGTGCCGTCACAACACGCGATCAAAAAGTCTGAAGGAAAACCCGACCGTTCGTCCGACGCTTACCACGCGCCCGCAAAGCCCAGCACCGCGCGGTTGAACGCGCCCGGACTCGCGACATTCATGCCGTGCGACGCCCCGGCCATCGTCTGCCGGTCCGCGAATTCGATCCACTCGGCGAGCTTGTCGACGTTGTTGCGGAACATGCGCGGGCTTTTCTGGCCGTCGATGAGCAGCGTGCGGCACTTGATGTCGCGCGCCGCCTCGCGGGTGTAGGCGGGCAACGGATCGCGGAATTGCTTCGGCAGCGTGAGCGCGTTATCGAGCGCCATGCGGCGGAAGCTCTCCGTGCTCTTTTGCCAGAAGCCGGGCATGCTGACCGAATCGACGAACATTTCGAGGCCGGTGTCGAAATCGCCCTGTTCGATCAGTTCCGCAACGCGCGAACGCAGCGCGTTGGTCGCGGGCGGCAGTGCGGCGGGCGCGGCCTGCGCCGATGTCTGCAGCGGACCGCCGGGGTCCGCGAGCGTCAGCGTCTTGACGAGGCGCGGATACTCGCGCGCCAGATGAAACGCGATGCAGCCGCCGCGCGAATGGCCGACGAGGTGCACCGGCGCAATATCCATCGCGACGATGAACTCGGCCATCTCCTCGACGTGCGCGCGCCAGCCGAACTCGCCCTGCACGAAGGCGTCGACGGCCGGCCAGTAGTGGCCCAGGCTCGGCGCGATCGCGCGGAAGTGCTGGCCGAGCGGCGCCAGTTGCGCGCTCCAGTAGCGGTAATCGCACAGCGAGCCATGCACGAAGACGAGCGGCTCACCGTCGCCGCATTCGACATAAGGCACGGACACACCCGACGCGGTCGTCGCGAACGACGGTTCGGGCATGGCTTGCACGGCGGCGAGGACAGCGGGATCGGTACGCGCGTTCATCGGTAGGCTCCTTTCCTGCACTATGCCGCCCGGCGACCTAAAAGAAAATCGCATAATATTGATAGAATCGTTCAGTTTTTCTGATACCGCAGCTCGCCCTACCTTCCATGAAAGCACTCGACCTCGACGTTCTCTCGATGATCATCGCCGTCGCGGACACCGGCAGCATCAGCCGCGCGGCGGAACTGGTGCATCGCTCGCAATCGGCGGTGAGCATGCAGATCAAGACGCTGGAGACCGCGCTCGGCAAGCCGCTCTTCCTGCGCAAGCCGCGCAGCGTGGTGCCGACGCAAGACGGCGAAGTGCTGCTCACCTACGCACGCCGGATGATCGCGCTGCGTGACGAAGCGTGGGCGGCGGTCGTCCGGCCGGACGTGACCGGGCGCGTGGTGATCGGCGTGCCGGACGATTACGCGTCGTCGCTGTTTCCGCCGATCCTCAAAAAATTCTCGGCGACGTATCCCAAGGTCGAGATACAAGTGGTTGGCTTGCCGAGCGTCGCGCTCGCGCCGATGCTGAAGGACGGCGACGTCGATCTGGTCTGCGCGACGCGCGTCAAGGGCATCTCCGGCGAATTCCTGCGTCACGAGCCGATGGTCTGGGCCGCCGCGCCCGGCGCGACCGACATCTGGCGCGAACGGCCGCTGCCGATCGCCGTGTTCCTGCCGGGCAGCGTCGCACGCGAGAACGCGATCCGCAGTCTGGAACGGGCGCGCATCGGCTATCGGACGTCTTACGAAAGTCCGAGCCTGCTCGGTCTGCTGACGATGGCGGAAGCCGGGCTCGCGGTCACGCCGCTCGCCAAATGCGCGGTGCCGTCGCACTTCACGCTGCTCGGGCAGGCGCAAGGGCTGCCGGAAATCGCCGCGCTCGAAGTGGTGCTCGCGCGCAGCGCGGCATCGCAACGGCCGCCCTGCGATTTTCTGGCGGAGCGGATTATCGCGGAATTGCGCCGTTAAGCGCCGATTCGATCGCATTCATTCGGCGCGACACCCACGCGCGCAGCATGCGATTCGATCCGACGAGCGGCATCGACGTCGCCATGATGCGATACACGTCGTTGCGGCGAACCTTCGAGATGCGCGCAGGATCGAGCCACGCTTCGTTGCGGGCGAGCAGGACGAGCGTGTCCAGCCCGATCATGATCGGCCACAGACACGCGAGCCGCAGCCGCACGGCGCGCGAGGGGATCGCGAGCGTGTAGTCGAGCGCATCCTGAAACAGCGGCAAGGTTGCGCGCAGCAGGTCGGCAAGCACGGGCCGCGCACGCAACGATGCGTCCGCCGCGAGAAGATCGCGCGGCGCGAGACCATGACGCGCCAGCATGTCGGCGGGCAGGTAGCACCGGCCGATGCGCAGATCGCGTGCGCAATCGCGCAGCACGTTGGTCATCTGCAGCGCCTTGCCGAAGCGCACGCCGCGGGCGAGCATCACATCGGGTTCGGTCCGGATGAGGCCGGGCATGTGCGCGAAGGTCATCTTCGTCCAGAACTCGCCGACGCATCCCGCGACGAGATAGGTGTAACGGTCGAGTTCGTCGAACCGTTGGAGCGCGGCGATCTGGCCGGAGGTTTCATCCGGGAACGTGCGCAAGTCGAACTCCATGCCGGTGCTGAGCGTGGTCACGATGTCGCGCACGGCGGCGGTATCGGCGGCGCTGAGGTCGTTCAGAATCGACAGCGCCGGTCCCAGCGATTCCAGCAGCACGCGTTCATCGGGCTGCGCCTGCTGCCCGGCGACTTCATCGGCGATGCGGGCGAGCGCGCCATCGTCCGGCGCACCGTTCACTTGCGCGCGCAACGACAGCAAGAGGTCCAGCCGACGCGCCGGCGTCACGAGCGAGGTATCCGCGATGGTGTCCGCGGCGCGCGCAAGCAGATAGGCGAGCCCGATGGGATCGCGCATCGCGGGCGGCAAAATGCGCAGCGTCAGATAGAACGACCGCGAAACGCTTTTCAGGAGCGGGCCGAGAAGAAAGGCCCGGGGCGATGGATTCATGTGTCGGATCGGATGACCCGGCAGGGCGCGGGTCTTGTGCCGCCGCATTGTATCCGTCCGACGGCCGTCGAGCCGGGCGCCTACGCTCGCGCCCGCGCGCTGTGAGGCCGGGCATGCGCGAGACGCAGCTTCACCGGCTTGCTCGTCGTTGTCGCGCGATGAATGCGCGGCTTGTTCGACGCGGCGGCGGGCGACGCAATCTTCAGCCTCACCGGCTCGACCGGTTCCAGCACGACGCGGGCGTGCCCCGCATTGCGCAGGCCGAGCTGGCTGGCGGCGGCGAACGACAGGTCGATCGCGCGCCCCTTGACGAACGGGCCGCGGTCGTTGATGCGCACGATCACCGACCGCGTCTTCGACGCGTTGCTCACGCGCACATACGATCCGAGCGGCAGCGTGCGATGCGCGGCGGTCAGCGCGTGCATGTCGTAGCGCTCGCCGCTTGCCGTGCGACGCCCCTGGAATTTGCTGCCGTAGAACGACGCCTCCACGAATTCCGGCCGTTTCGCTGCCGCGTCGGCGTGCGCGGCCGGAGCCGATACATCGACCGGCGATGCCGCGACCGCCGACGCTTCCGGCGCTTCCTGCGCGTCCCGAGGCTCGCCTCGAGACGGCTCTGGCGCCGCAGGCGCACTCACTGGCCGATGCGCGGCGCATCCGTTGAGCACGACGAGCGCGCCGACGGATGCGAGACCCGCCGCGCGCGCGCGCCGGATGAATGCGTTTGCAACCATGAGCGAACTTCTCCCGGTAATACCGATTCACCGTGAAACGGTTCGCCCATAACGCCGGCCCGCGATCGAAGTTGACCACGCGCGCCCACATTTGACTCAACTTGACACAAGCACCGCGCGGCTTACGAATAGTTCAGCTTCGGATACCAGTCCGTGCCGCGTCCTTCCGGCGTCATGTCGAGCACGGTCCAGAGCGGCATCGGATCGGGCGCGCCGCGCGGATCTTCGCCGGGATCGGCTGTCGCGAAGTCCATTTCGCCGCTCCAGAAGTGGCGGATCACGCCGTCGCGCCGCGTGAACACGTTGAGCGCGGGTTCGTCGCCGCCTTCTTTCGAGATCGCGTGATAGTCGCGGCTGAAGTTGCCGTTGGTGTCGGAATACAGCTTCAGGTCGCGCCAGCCGCGCTCCTCCTTGAACGCGACGAGCTTGGCGAGCGGCGAGCGCGCGATGACCGCGAGCGCCACACGTTGCTCGATATCGCGCGCCTCGCCTTCCCATGCCGACAGCAGCGACGTGCACATCGGGCAGGGCCGCTCGCGCTGCGGCCCGAACATGTAGCTGTAAGTGACGAGCGTTTGCTTGTCGCCGAACAGGCCGGCGATGTCGACGGGACCGCGCTCGCCTTCGAAGAGATAGTCGCCCGTGACTTCCCCGCCGGGCGGCAACGCGCGCCGCATCCGCGCGACGCGCTCGATATGCCGCCGCAATTCGATTTCTTCCGCCAGCAGCGCGACGCGCGCCCGCCGATAGTCGGCGCTTTCATTCGGAAAGGTCATCGTTGCCCGCGCCGCGAGTTCGGCGGCGGGAACGAGTGAAGGTGTCGATGTCATGCGTGTTCTCCCGTGTTGAGAAACGTCAGTCGCGATCCGGCGCACCCGGCGGAAACAATCGCCGATACGGCCTCGCTTCCTCCACCGCCCGCGCGAACGACGGCCGCGCGAGAAGCCGCTTGCGATAAGCGATCACGTTCGGATACGCATCCCCGATGCGATGCGTCCAGTCGGCATAGAACAGGAATGGTGCGGCGGCGCAATCGGCGAGGCTGAACGCATCGCCGGCGGCCCATTCCCGCGTCGACATGAGGCGGTCGAGATACGCGTACGACGTGTCGAGCATCGCGCGGGCATCGGCGACGCCGCGTGGATCGCGCTCGCTCTCTGCTCGCATGCAATCGAAGACGATTTTCTGCTGCGGGGTCGACAGGTAGTTATCGAAGAAACGGTCCATCCAGCGCACGTCGAGCGCGGCGCGCGGATCGGCCGGAATCAGGCGCACCGGCCCCGGATGGAACAGGTCGAGATACTCGATGATGATCGTCGCTTCGATCACCGGTCTGCCGTCATCGACGATGACGGGGAAGCGCTTCATCGGCCAAAGCTCGGCGAGTTCGCGCATGGACTGCGGCGTTTCGGGCGTGAGCGGACGCCATTCGAACGGCGTGGCGTTCTCGTACAGCGCGATCAGCACCTTCTGGCAATACGACGAAAACGGATGCGCATAGAGGCTCAGGGTCATCGGACGATCTCCTTGAAGTGCGGCGGTTTTATCGCCGGCTTGATGGACGACGATCGGCGCGGCGGCGAATCGACGTTGTCCGGCGCGAATCGCTGACTTCTTGTTGTGCGGTGCGGAAATGCAATCCGGCTGCCGCTCGATTGTCGCGGCAGCGCGGCTCTGCTAACTTGGCGCGTACGGCTGCCGCTCGGATGAGATTCAACCCCAATGAGTCGAGGCGATCGATGATGCGTATAGAGAAGATAAGACTCGTCATCGCAGACGGGCAACCCGCAGTGCTGACAGGGCTGCAAGCGTGGTTCGAGGCGCGCGGGCGTTATTGCATTGCGGCGAGCGCGAAAAGCGCCGGGCAATTGCTTGCGCAAATCGAGGAAGCAACGGGCGACGTGATCATCATCGGTGACGCGCTCGGTGACAGCCACGAGGTTCTGCGCGCGCTGCGGGAACGGCATCCGCACACGCCGGTGGTCGTGCTCACATCTGAGTTCGATCCGCGCACGCTGCTCGCGATGCAGCATGCAGGCGCACGCGGCATCGCGAGCACGCGCGACGAACTGAGGGAACTCGGCAGAATGTGCGATCGCGTGCTGTCGGGGGCGGAAGGCGTCGTTTCGCGGCGGATTGCGGGGTTTCTGCAGGCGACGGATGAGCGGGTCGTCCGCCAGGCGTTCGATGCGAATGCGGTCTACGGCCGTGTTCGCACAAGAGCGAGGCCGTTCAGCGCGATCACATGATTGCGGACGGATTTTCGTCGACTGTTCGCTGAGCGTCGGTCGATTGCATCGTGTCGAAGCGTTCGCCGTAGTTCGGCAGGATCAGAACGTGGTCGGCGGACGTTTCCTTGATCGCGGAGGCACAACGTCCCCGTGACATCGATGAGAAGCGAAGGCGCGACTTCGCTGGAGCGTCCGCCGCACAGCTTTGCGGTTAAAAGCCGTGATATTCGGATGCGGCGTTAGGCGTTCGGCGTGCAAGCACGTCCTTTCAAACTGTTGAAGCACGCGCTCGAATGTCGTCAGCCGCGGCTCGCGGCCTCGCTGCGGCGTCCATCACGATCATAAAGAATGACTCCGCACGGCGATATCGTCGTCCGGGACGTCGCTTGAGACTTACACCCGTATGCCCCACAAGCGCGACTCGCAACATAGCAGCAACGCAACGCTCCGCCAGCAAGGATGCGTCAACTTCGCTAGGATGCTCGCTGGACTTCTCTCCCAGGCGCGCGCCGCCGCTCCAACCCACTCGATCATGCCCACGCCGCCTCATGCCATCGGTTTCACGCTCGATCCGCTCGACCGCATGTCCGACAAACGCGATGACGAAGCATTCGTCGCCCGCCTTCGCGACGATCCCGCCACGCGCTTTCTGCTCTTTCTGAAGGACGTGCCGCTGTTCAAGCGCACTCAGGGTCACGATGCGCTTTTCGGCGCGCAAGAAGCCGCGAAGTTCGGCACGCCGATTCAAACCGTCCTGCTGGGCCGCGACACGGACGGACGCGCGCTCTTCGCCTGCGCGCTCGACGCCAGCCCCGAAACCGCAGCCAGCGCGCTCGAGGCCGTGCGGGTCGAAGCGATAGAGCTGCGTCCCGTCGCGATGCAAGGACTCGTCGACGCGCCCATCGTCAGCGCGTTGGGCGAAGCGCGTTCTATGCTCGACTGGCATCGCCGGCATCGTTTCTGCGCGAACTGCGGTCACCCTACCGACGACGCCGGCGCGGGCTGGCGGCGCATCTGCGGCAACTGCCGGGCGCAGCATTTTCCGCGCGTCGATCCCGTGGTCATCATGCTCGTCACCGATGGCGAGCGCTGCCTGCTCGGCCGCCAGCCGCAATTCGCGCCGGGAATGTATTCGGCGCTCGCGGGCTTCATCGAGCCGGGGGAGACGTTCGAGCATGCGGTGTATCGGGAAGTACTCGAAGAAGCGGGCATTCGCTGCTCGGATGTGCGTTACTTCGCGTCGCAGCCGTGGCCGTTCCCTTCATCGCTGATGATCGGCTGTTTCGCGCGGGCGACGGATACGGAGATTCGCATCGACGAGAAGGAACTGGAGGATGCGCGCTGGTTCACGCGCGCGGAGGTCGCCGCGATGCTCGACGGCACGCACGCGGACGGGCTGTCCGCGCCGAAGCCGTTTGCGATCGCGCATCATTTGTTGAGGAGTTTCGTGGATGGGACGGGCGAGTGAGCGCGTGACGCTGCGACGCCAGGGCGGTTCCTCCAACCTGAATGCGGGAATTCTGTGCGATCCGATGCTGCGCGACGCATAACCTGTTCGCCCGTCAGCATCCTTCTTGCAAGCGATTAGAAAACCGCGCGACGCCGAACTAACCCGGCATCGCGCGGACGCACGCCCTGCTTGCAACTTACGGCGCCCTGCGTCTTCGCGGTGTACGGGGTATAGAAGGAAGACTGCGCCCAGGCCGATCCCGCCGCTCGCGAGAAGTCGATACCCCTGCTTCCGTCGCATCGACCGGAGCAGCCGCAGCACATTGCGTGCGTTGCGCTATTCCCGTCCGATGACAGCAATTTGCCGATGCAACGGAGCAGTGCGTGCTTCAAGCCTCGACGCGGCCCGCCTCACTCGCCTGCACTTCCGTATCGCGACCCTTCCGCGCCGACCAGTACTCGGTCCGCACGCCGATGTCATCGGAAACGAACGGCCCGCCGCGCGTGGCCCGATAATGCGCCAGCGCCTTGTACACGAGCCCTTGCCCGAGCAGCACGATCGGCACGTTGAGCAGCACCATCACGATGTTCATCAGATCCGACAGCGCCCAGAGGTTCGGCAGTTCGAGCCCCGCGAGCACGGTCAGCGCGCCGAACGGCACGAACACGAGCGACCCCAGCACGCGTATTCCGGCGATGAAGCGCGAGCTGCGCGATATGTAATTCGCCGATATTTCGGCGAACGAAATCATGCCGAGCAGCGTCGTGAACGCGAAGAGGCCATAGCAGACGCACATCACGATGCGAATCACATCGCCGGCCCACGCCGGCACGAGCGCCTCCACCGACGCCAGATACACGGTGATCTTCGACGCACGCACCGATTCCCACGCCTGACCATCGACGGTGCCGGTCCAGACGTGCGCCATCACGACGATGAAGCCGGTCATCGTGCAGATGACCATCGTATCGAAGAACACGCCGAGGCTTTGCACAAAGCCCTGTTCGCAAGGGTGATCGTTATCGGCGATGGCGGCGGCCATCGTGATCGTGCCCTGCCCCGCTTCGTTCGACATCAGCCCGCGTTTGACGCCCTGCGCGAGCGCCGTGCCGATCGCACCGCCGAACAACGCATGCGGTGCAAAGGCGCCGACGACGACTTCGTGAAAGAAGTAAGGAATCAGCGGCAGATTGATGAGGATGATGACGAGCGACATCACGCAGAAGAGCGTCGCCTTGATCGGCACGAGGACATCGGTATAAGCGGTCACGCGGCGAATGCCGCCCATGATGATGAACGCGCACGCCAGCACGAGCCCGGCCGCGATGAAGTAATAGACCGTCGATTGCCGCGCGAGATGCGTGCCGGCCAGCGTATCGGCGATGGTGCCGATCGCCGTGAAGACGTTGAACGTTTGCGGCGGCACGTTGAACAGCGCATAAACGATGAACACGAGCGACAGGAACGTGCCGACGAAACGCCGTCCGCCGAGAATGCGCCGTCCATAGAAGGGCAGACCGCCGACGAATTCGTCCTGCTTCTTCTCCTTGAACAATTGCGCGAGCGTCGATTCCATGAAGGCCGTCGCCATGCCGAAGAAAGCGGCGACCCACATCCAGAACAGCGCGCCCGGCCCGCCGACCGAGATCGCGCCCGTGATGCCGACGATGTTGCCCGGTCCCGCGCGCATCGCGAGTCCGAGCATGAACGACGCGAGCGCGCTCACGCCTGTATTCGACGATTGCCTGCGCAGCATGATGCGCACGATCTTGCCGACGTTCATCGTCTGGATGAAACGCGTGCGGATCGTGAAGTGAATGCCGACACCGACGAGCAGCAGGATCGCGAATGGAAACTGCCCGAGCACCGGGATTCGCGAGTACGCCTCGATGTTGGCGGGGAAGTCCCAGAGAAAGTCGGAGACGGGCGCGATGAACGCAAAGAACGCGTTCACGGATTGGAAAAGGTCATCCACGCGGGGCCTTGCTTGTTGCTTCGAGCTGTTTGCAGCAGGAGTTCGGATTAGAAAAAACCCGATTCGAAGGAACCGGGTCCAGTGCCAGTGCGCGTCATCGGAGGCGCCGGCGCGTATTATACGGCGCGCTTTCCGATGCCCTTCGCGCGTTCTTGACGACTCAGCTTCCTTCGGTGGATGCGTCGTCTTTGGACGCCGCCTGCAGGAAGTCGAAGTCGCATCCGGCGTCGGCCTGCAGCACGTGCTCCTGATACAGCTTCTGATAGCCCCGCGCGATGCGTTTCGGCGGCTGCACGTCCTTCGCGCGGCGCGCCAGTTCCACTTCATCGACGAGCAGATCGATGCGCCGCTCGCGCACGGAAAGGCGGATGCGATCGCCGTTGCGCACGAGCCCGATCGGTCCGCCGAGCGCCGCTTCCGGCGTCACGTGCAGCACGATGGTTCCGTAGGCCGTGCCGCTCATGCGTGCGTCGGAGATGCGCAGCATGTCTTTCACGCCCTGTTGCGCGAGCTTCTTCGGGATCGGCAGATAGCCGGCTTCGGGCATGCCGGTGCCGCTCGCGGGGCCGGCGTTCTGCAGCACGAGGATATCGTTGGCATCGACATCGAGATCGGGATCGTCGATACGCGCCGCCAGATCTTCGAGCGATGTGAACACGACCGCGCGCCCTTCCTGCTCGAAGAGCGATTTGTCGGCGGCGGAGCGCTTCAGGATGGCGCCGCGCGGCGCGAGCGAGCCGAACAGCGCGACGAGCCCGCCTTGCGGCTCCACCGGGTCGGACGACTTGCGCACGATGCGGTAATCGACCCAGGCCTCGCGTTCCGCCGCGATACGCTCGCCGAGCGTTTCGCCGGTAACGGTCATGGCGTCGAGATGCAGTTGCGGCTCCAGTTCGCGCAGCACGGCCGTCATGCCGCCGGCTGCGAAGAAGTCCTCCATGTAGTGCTCGCCCGTCGGCTTCAGGTTGACAAGCACGGGCGTTTCATCGGAGAGGGCGTTGAGGCGTTCGAGCGACACCGGGATGCCGAGCCGCCCCGCCACTGCCGTGAGATGAATGATCGCGTTGGTCGATCCGCCGATGGCGAGCAGCACGCGCAGCGCGTTCTCGACCGACTTGTGGGTGATGATCTGGCTTGGCCGCAGCGGATCGCGGATGAGCTGCACGGCGCGTGCGCCGCTTGCTTCGGCTGCGCGGATGCGGTCCGCGTGCACGGCGGGAATGGCGGCGGTGCCCGGCAGCGACATGCCGAGCGTTTCGGCGATGCACGCCATGGTGCTGGCGGTGCCCATGACGGCGCATGTGCCGGCGGTGGTCGCGAGACGCCCTTCGATCTGATCGATTTCCTGCTCGCCGACTTCGTTCGCGCGGAACTTGCCCCAGAAGCGGCGGCAGTCGGTGCAGGCGCCGAGGCGCTCGCCCTGGTGACGGCCGGTCATCATCGGTCCGACGACGAGCTGCACGGCGGGGATATCGGCGGCGGCGGCGCCCATCAGCTGGGCGGGCACCGTCTTGTCGCAACCGCCGATGAGCACGACGGAGTCCATCGGCTGGGCGCGCAACATTTCCTCGACGTCCATGCTCATGAGGTTGCGGAACATCATCGACGTCGGGTTCAGGAAGACTTCGCCCAGCGAGATGGTCGGAAAGTCGATGGGCATACCGCCGGCGGCCAGCACGCCGCGTTTGACTGCGTCGACCAGTTCGGGCATCGCGCGGTGACAGTTGTTGAAGCCCGAACCGCTCGTGGCGATCCCTACGATGGGTTTCTTCAGCAACTCCGTTGAATAGCCCATCGATTTCGCGAACGAGCGGCGCAGGTACAGGGCGAAGCCGCGGTCGCCGTAGTTCGTCAGGCCTCTTGCGAAGCCTTGGGGTTCTGGGTCTTTCTTCTCTTGCATTTGTCTTTCGTCTCCGGTGTTTGGTCTGTGCCTTTGCTTCTCGACGTGTCGGTGTATTAGCTCGCTCCGCGCCGGGGCCGCATGGGAGATGTGTAAGCGAATCAGCGGAGGCGATACGCTCCATGTCCCTTCCGGCTAGAGCAAAAGTCCGCTGTTGCTATCATCCCGCATTTGTTGGGGCATCGCTTCTGAATGCTGGCGCGGCATTACCGGCCGGGGTTTGCGAAGACCTGCGCGCGGGAATAACGCTGATCGAGCCGGCACGCCACTCGTCGTGGAACCCTCAACGAATCAAACCAGGCGCATCAGCCAAAGAAGTCCACCGCGCCGGTTCGCAAGTCGTACATTGCACCAGCGATCTTTACCTTGCCGTCAGTCTCGAGACCGGCGAGCACCGGACTGTCTCGCCGAATGCTGGCGACGGTCATCTCGACGTTCTTGCGCGCGACGGCATCGACGAAAGCGTAGTTCGTCCCGGATCGATCGCCGTCGTATTCGGTGGCCTGCACGGCCGGTTTGATCCGGTCCAGCAAGCCGGTGAGATGACCCAGTTCGGCGTTCGCAATGGCGCCCTTGATCGCGCCGCATGAGGTGTGGCCCATCACGAGGACCACTTTGGCGCCGGACAACTTGCAGGCGAACTCCATGCTTCCGAGGATATCGTCGTTCTCGATGTTGCCGGCTATGCGGCAATTGAAGATATCGCCGATACCGAGATCCATGATGACTTCCGCCGGCGCCCGCGAGTCGATGCAGCTCAGCAGCACAGCGGCGGGATACTGCCCGGCGGCGCTCGCCCGCTGCTCGCGCAGATAGTTTCGCTCCTTTCTCGCGCCCTTCCGGAACCGCGCGTTTCCCCGCTTCATGACGCCAATGATCTGTTCCGGCGTCATGCTTTCGCGCTGGGCTTTCGTCAAGGCGTCGGCGCGTGCGCCTTCGATACGCAACGGCCCGGTGGCGAGCGCAGCGGCGGCGACGCTCGCCAGCTTGAAGAAGCCCCGCCGCGCCGCGACGGCATCACGCTGCAATGGGTCGAAATGGGTGGACATGACGCTGACCCTCCTCTTCTTCTTTTTCGGCAGAGGGTCGAGGGGAAACCGCCTTCGAGGACGCGTGCCGGCCCTTACGCGCGCAGACTTACTATAGGCAATCCAGCGCGGCGTTCAAGCTCGTCGAAGCGCTCGTCGAAACGAGGCGCTCATTCGCCTTCCCCGGCGCTCGCTCTTCCTGCCTCCCACTCCCTGCGCACCCGGGCCAGCTCTTCGGCAAGCATCTTCTCGTCCGGCAGCATCATGTGATATTCCGCTGCGAGCACCTTGTTCGGCAGGCCATCGAGTGCATAGCGGGCGACCGCCGCATTTGTCCGCGCGCAAAGAATCAGGCCGACGGGCGGATTCTCTCCCGGCAGCGTCCAGTGCTCCCGCGCGTAGTTGCAGTACATGTGCATCTGTCCGACATCGGCGTGATTCAGCTCGGTCAGTTTGAGGTCGATTATCACCAGGCACCGCAGCCGCCGATGAAAGAACAGCAGATCGACGCGATACCAGCTATCGCCTATCCGCAAGCGGCGCTGCCGTCCAACGAAGGTGAAGTCGCCGCCAAGTTCGAGCAGGAAGTCTTCGAGCCGGTGAATCAGCGCGTCCTCGAGCTGGCTTTCCGAATACTCGTCCTTGAGGTCGAGAAACTCGAGCACGTACGGGTCTTTGATGGCTTCTTCGGGCGTCACGATGTCCCCGCGCTCCGCGATGCCGCCTTTCTCCAGCATCGCGCGCTTGTCGCGTGACATCAGCGTGCGGGTGTAGAACTGGCTGCCGATCTGCCGGTCGAGTTGACGGACGCTCCAGCCGCCGTGCAAGGCTTGCGTCTCGTAGAAGCGGCGTTCGTCGTCGGAGCGCGTGCGCCGCATCAGGTGAACGTAGTGCGTCCAGGAAAGCGGGAATCGCTCGGCCAGTTGCGCGAGCGATGAATTCCGAATCGCCGATTCGGATTTTGCGTTCGGGGCCGTCGCCGCCGATTTCCGATTCGGCGATTCGGAAATGGCCTCGCTCGTGGCGGCCGGATACGCCTGATAGAAGAGCCGCATCAGTTCCAGATTGTCGACGCCGAAACCGCGTCCGAAGCGCGTCGTCAGATCCGCCGACAGCCGGCGCAAGAGCGCCTGTCCGTAGACCGCGCGGCCTGCCCCGCCCTGCTCGAACTCGACGATCCGATGCCCGATGCGCCAGTAGGTCGCCGTCATCAGCGCATTGATGCTGCGCGCCGCTGCTTGCCGGCCCTGCTCCAGTAGCGCGAGCACGTCGCCGAGCGTGGCGCCGTAGTCGTCCTCGGGGAGAATCACGTCGTTCATCGTCGTCCTTGAGTGCTGTTTCGAGCGCACGCTCATGCCGTGCAGTGTCGCATACGGGCTTGCGTCGCCTACCGCACAGAATTGTCCGACCATTCGCCCTACGCTTCGGCCTTCGTGCGATCGGACGTTTCGCTGGCTCAATGACCCGATATTTCACCTCAAGGCAAGGCGCGATCAAGCGTCTGATGGATCTCAAGCGGCAAATCGCGCGCACCGGCTATTCGTTCGCGACGATCGCCGCATGCCGCACGGATGGCATCGAAGTGAACGGCATCGACGACGTGCTGCTCGACGTGCGCGCGGGACGCATTAGCTGGTTCCGTCACGAGGACGCGCACGAGAATCAGCTCGTGTATATCAGCTGATCGCTCGCGCGGTCGCATAGCCGTCAACGGCCGTCAGCCTCGGCGATACCCGCGCGCACGCGACGCATCGCCGTCAGCGCGGCCATCGCAATCAGCGCGCGCCACAGCCATACGCCGATGGCGCCGACGCCGAATCCCATGCCGATCCACAACGCAAACGCGCCGATGACGAGCGCGCGGTCGCTCTTGCCGAACGGACCGTCATAACGACGGCTCGCGCCCACCAGCGGCCCGATCAACCCCGCGCATTCGACGATCACCGCCGTCAACGCGAACAGCCATACGTCCGCTGACGCAAATCCGGCGACGGCGAGAAACGGCAGCACCAGCGCGATGTCGGATATCACGTCGCCCAGTTCGTTCGAATACGCGCCCAAGGTGCTCTTCTGACCGTGCTCGCGGGCAAGCATGCCGTCGATTGCGTTCAGCGCCATGCGCAAGAAGAGCCACGCGGGAATCAGCAGGAACATCGCGTGACGCGGATACGCCAGCCCCGCAAGCGCACCGGCTGCGATCGATCCGGTCGCCGCGCCGAGCGTCACCTGATTCGCCGTTACGCCATGCCGCGCCAGCCAGCGGGTCAACGGACGCAAGAGATTCTGAAAGCGGGGTTTGAGTGCGTAAAGGCTCATGGGGATCGACGCGCAGCGTGCCAGGAAATAAACGCGCTACTATCTCGACCCGCAACGCATACGTCAACCTTCAGGAATGCCAAGCTAATTAAACAGGCGTATGTGTAGCGACATCGACGATATTTGCCAAAAGTCGTCACCACCGATTGCCTCATTCTCGACGCTATGACACGAATAGCGCCCTGACGACAACTCCAGCACTCGACCGATGAAACTCATGCACATGTGGCCGCGCGATCTGCTTCTCGCTTTCGTGCGGCTCGTGGCCGGCGCTTATCCGGTCTGGCACTGCGCAACGCCATCCGCGACGCAGAAACTGTATTTCTCGAATCACACGAGTCATATCGATACGCTAGCCATCCTCGCCGCGTTGCCGCGCAATCTGTGCAACGCGGTGCGGCCCGTCGCCGCGCGGGACTACTGGGATTCCGGTCCGCTCAAGCGTCATATCGCGCAGAAGCTGCTCAATGTCGTGTTGATCGACCGCCGCCGCGAGACCGAAGGCGATCCGCTCGATCCCGTTCGCGCTGCGCTCGCGCAAGGGCAGTCCATCATCCTCTTTCCGGAAGGCACGCGTGGCGCGGATGCGCTGCCGCAAGCCTTCAAGAGCGGGCTGTTCAATCTGGCGAGCGAATTTCCGCAGGTCGAACTCGCGCCGGTTTATCTGGAGAACCTGCAGCGGATCATGCCGAAGGGCGCAATCGTGCCCGTCCCGCTCATCTGCAAGCTGCACTTCGGCGCATCGGAAGCGCGACGCGACGGCGAAGACAAAGCCTCGTTTCTCGCCCGCATGCGCGATGCCGTCATCGCGCTCGCGCCGCAATCGAACGCGGACTGAGCACGTCCCTCCATCACATAACGAAAGCACCATGCCCATAACATTCTGGCAACTCGTGGCCGGCGTCACCGGCGTGCTCGCCGTGGCGACCGTCATCGGCGCGATTCTCGGCGCACGCGCCGGGGCGGCGAACGCGACCATCGTCAACCTCAACGAACGCATATGCGCGTGGTGGGGCATGATCGCCGTGATGGTGATCGCCATCGGTCTCGGCGACAAGGCGACGTATATCGTCTTCGCGCTGCTCTCGTATCTCGCGTTGCGCGAGTTCATCACGCTGACGCCGACGACGCCGAGCGATCACACGACGCTCTTCGTCGCGTTCTTCGTCGCGGTGCCGGCGCAGTACGTATTGCTCGGCATCGACTGGTACGGCATGTATTCGATCTTCGTGCCGGTGCATCTTTTCTTCGCGATGTCCCTGCTCTCGGCCTTGACGCAAGACACGCGCGATTTCCTGAGCCGCAATGCGCGCATCAACTGGGCGTTGATGGTGTGCGTCTATGGATTGAGCCATGCGCCGGCGCTGCTGACGCTCGATATCCCGGGTTATCGCGGAGAGAACGCGCTGCTGCTGTTCTATTTCCTGCTCGTCGTGCAGATCAGCGACGTGCTGCAGTATGTCGTCGGCAAGCTCTTCGGGCGGCGCAAGATCGCGCCGGTGCTGTCGCCATCGAAGACGGTCGAGGGGTTCATCGGCGGCGGCCTGCTCGCAACGCTATGCGGCGCGGCGCTGTATCGCGTGACGCCGTTCAGCTTCGGCGCGGCGTTGCTGATGTCGCTTGCGATCGTGCTGGCGGGATTCGTCGGCGGGCTCGTATTGTCGGCGGTGAAGCGCTCGCTCGGCGCGAAGGACTGGGGATCGATGATTGCCGGACACGGTGGCATGCTGGATCGCGTCGATTCGATCTGCTTCGCCGCGCCGGTGTTTTTCCATCTGGTGCGGTACGTGTATGTCTGACGACGCCGCCCGCGCGAATCGACTCGCGCGGGCGACGCGTCTACTTGCCAGACACGAACCTCAAACCGCCATCACCGTCACCGACTTCGTGACGAGGTACGGCTCGAGCGCCTCGGGTCCGCCTTCCGACCCATAGCCCGAATCCTTCACGCCGCCGAACGGCATTTCCGGCCACGGCGTCGCGGGCTGGTTGATCCACAGCATGCCCACTTCGAGCTGGTTCGTCAGCAGATGCACGTTCTTGAATGAACGCGTGAACGCATACCCGGCGAGACCGTACGGCAGACGATTCGCCTCCTTGATCGCGTCTTCCAGCGAATCGAAGCCGCGGATCGCCGCGACCGGGCCGAACGGCTCGTTGTTGAACACGTCGGCTTCGAGCGGCACGTCGGTGAGCACGGTCGGCGCGAAGAAATTGCCCGCGCTGCCGATGCGCTCGCCGCCCGTCGCCACCGTCGCACCGGCCTTGCGCGCGTTCTCGATCACGCTCGTCATCGCGGTGATGCGGCGCGCGTTCGCGAGCGGCCCGAGCGTCGTGCCTTCGGTGAGGCCATCGCCGACCGACAGCCCTTCCGCATGCTTGACCAGCGCCCTCGCGAATTCATCGCGCACGCTGTTGTGGACGAGGAAGCGCGTCGGCGAGATGCACACCTGCCCCGCGTTGCGGAACTTGGCCGCGCCCGCCGCCTTCACCGCGAGTTCGACGTCCGCATCTTCCGCGACGATCACCGGCGCGTGGCCGCCAAGTTCCATCGTCGCCCGCTTCATGTACTGGCCGGCCAGCGAGGCCAGCTGCTTGCCGACCGCCGTCGAGCCGGTGAACGTCACCTTGCGGATGACCGGATGCGAAATCAGATACTTCGAAATCTCGGGCGGATCGCCGAACACGAGGCCCAGCACGCCGTTCGGCACGCCAGCATCGGCGAATGCGCGAATCAGCTCGGCGGGCGATGCCGGCGTCTCTTCCGGCGCCTTCACGATGAACGAGCAGCCCGTCGTCAGCGCGGCCGACAGCTTGCGCACGACCTGATTGACCGGGAAATTCCACGGCGTGAAGGCCGCGACAGGACCGAGCGGCTCCTTGACGACCGTCTGCTGCGCGTTGATGTTGCGCGGCGGCACGATACGTCCGTAGACGCGTCGCCCTTCATCCGCGAACCATTCGATGATGTCCGCCGCCGAGTTCACCTCGATGCGCGCTTCGACGAGCGGCTTGCCCTGTTCCTGCGTCATCAGGCGGGCGATCGAATCGGCGCGTTCGCGCACGAGCGCGGCGGCCTTGCGCATCAGCGATGCGCGCTCGAGCGCCGTCATCCTGCGCCACGTTGCAAAGCCGGCTTGCGCGGCGGCCAGTGCACGATCGAGATCGCGGATGCTGGCCCGCGCGACCGTGCCGATTTTCTCGCCGCTAGCCGGGTTCAGCACGTCGATGGTCGCGCCGCCCTCTGCGTCGCACCACTCGCCGTTGATATAAAGACGTGTGTTCTGATACGTTCCTGCGGTCATTGAGCACCTCTTGCTAAAAAGATGGCCAAGCCGGCTTGATCGCCAGCCAGGATTCTTGCTTCGATGGAAAATGTGACGGAGAGGCCGGACCTGCGTGCCTGCATCATCGTTAAAGGATACGCAGGAAATCGCACGACCGCATGCTTCGCGGTCATCGGGCGGTCTCGCTGAAGAAGCGGCTGAGCGCATCGGTGGCGGTCTTGTCGGTCGCGAGCCGCGCATACAGTCCCGCCGCGCCTTCATAGATGCGATGCTCCGCGAAGCCGTCGCCGATGAACGCCGCGATCTCCTCCATTTCCGCGACCCAGCGATACGCTTTCGGCGGCATGCGCGGCACGTTGCTCGCGAGCCAGGCGGAGATTTCCGGCTGGCTTTCCGCTAGCTCGTCCAAGAGCGCCTGTCCCGCGCCGTTGCGCATCGCCGCGAGCGACATCGCGGAGCCGATCGCCGTGAGTCCCTTGGTGATGCCCGCATACGACATCTTGAGCGCCGACGCCGCACCGACCGGCCCGTCGAGCAGACGCACCGCGAGGCCGGCGTCGCCCAGCGCGCTTGCCTGCGGCGCGTGCGGCCCGGAGAAATAGAGCTTCGGCGATGAAGGCATGCCGATGATCCCGCCATCGACGAATGCCGCGCCCGTGGCATCCACGGTCTGCGCGATGGTCGCAACCGTCTGCGGACTGATCGCGTTGCAATCGATATAAACGGCTTTGCTCGCGGCTCGTGTGAGCGCGGGCGCGAGACGTTCGGCGGTGTCGAGCGCCACGGCGGGCGGCACGATGGACAGAATGAAATCCGACGCGGCGAGTTCGTCCAGCGTCGCGTCTTCCATGCCGGCTTCCCGCGCACGCGCGGCACTGGCGGCGCTGCGGCCTTCGAGCGTCGTCAGCACGCGCGCGCCGGACGCGCTCAACAGCTTGCCGACGGCCGACCCCATGCTTCCCGCGCCGACGAGCGCAATGGTCAATCGAGTCAAGTGCGGCTCCTGCGGTCAGTAGGACAGACGCACAGGATACGCGGATGAGCGCGGATTCGCAGAACGCGCCGTGCTCATCCCGGCCGGACTGGCGAACCGCGTTACTCGCTGTCGCCCTTGATTTGCGGCAGCGCCGACGACTCGCCCGGCGTGAGCAGGCCGACTTGCGCGTAGATACGCAGCTTGTCGCGCGTGTCGGTGATGTCGAGATTGCGCATCGTCAACTGGCCGATGCGGTCGCGCGGCGAGAACGTCGACGCAACCTTTTCCATCGACAGACGCTCCGGCTGATACGTCAGATTCGGCGACTTCGTGCTGACGATTGAATAGTCATTGCCGCGGCGCAATTCCAGCGTGACTTCACCGGTGATCGCACGCGCGACCCAACGTTGCGCGGTTTCGCGCAGCATGATCGCCTGCGAATCGAACCAGCGGCCCTGGTACAGCAGACGCCCGAGGCGACGCCCGTTCTCGCGATACTGCTCGATGGTGTCTTCGTTATGAATGCCGGTAACGAGGCGCTCATACGCGATATGCAGGAGCGCGAGCCCCGGCGCTTCATAGATACCGCGGCTCTTCGCCTCGATGATGCGGTTCTCGATCTGATCGCTCATGCCGAGCCCGTGACGCCCGCCGATGCGGTTTGCTTCGAGCAGCAACTCCACGGCATCCGTGAACGTCTTGCCGTTGAGCGCCACCGGGTGGCCTTCCTCGAAGCGGATGGTGACTTCTTCGCGGTCGACCTTCACGTCATCGCGCCAGAACGCGACGCCCATGATCGGATTCACGATGCGGATGCCCGATTCGAGGCTTTCCAGATCCTTCGCTTCGTGCGTCGCGCCGAGCAGGTTCGAGTCCGTCGAATACGCCTTTTCGGCGGACATCTTGTACTCGAAGCCCGACTGGCGCATGAACTCCGACATTTCCGCGCGGCCGCCGAGTTCGTCGATGAACTGCTGGTCGAGCCACGGCTTGTAGATCTTCAGGTCCGGATTCACGAGCAGGCCGTAGCGATAGAAACGCTCGATGTCGTTGCCCTTGTACGTGCTGCCGTCGCCCCAGATGTTGACGCCGTCTTCCTTCATCGCGGCGACGAGCATGGTGCCCGTCACGGCGCGGCCGAGCGGCGTCGTATTGAAGTACGTGACGCCGGCCGTCGAAATATGGAACGCGCCGGCTTGCAGCGCGGCGATGCCTTCCGCGACGAGCTGCGCGCGGCAGTCGATCAGGCGCGCGCCTTCTGCACCGTATTGCGTCGCGCGGCGGGGAATGGAGTCGTAGTCGTCTTCGTCGGGCTGGCCGAGATTGGCCGTGTAGGCGTAGGGCACCGCGCCCTTCAGACGCATCCAGTGCAGCGCGGCGCTCGTATCGAGGCCGCCTGAGAATGCGATACCGACTTTTTGCCCAGTCGGAAGGCTTTCAAGAATTGTGCTCATTAGCGAAACCGTTAAGTCGACGTACGGGGTGGGTGCAACTTTCGAGTATCAACCATGCCCGGTGATATGACAAGTTGGGCGAGGCCGGAGACGGAAAATCGCAAGTTTAGACCGTAGCCGATGACGGCCCGCTAGCGCAGGATGTCGGTGGCGCGGTGCGAGGCATCGACGCCATCGATAAAAAACACCGCGCCGCGTGCGTGGCGCGTGCGCAGCGGCAGAATGCGCTGATATGCATCGGATGCGTACCAGTCGCGGGCGTGCGCGAGATCGGGGAAAGCGATCACGATGAGATCGCCCTTCCACTCGCCCTCGCGCAGCTCGCATTGCCCGCCGTGGATGATGAAGCGGCCGCCGAAGGGCGCGAGCGTATCGTCGATTTGCGCCAGATACTCGACGATCTCCGCGCACATGTCGACTTCATGTAGATGGCCAATCGCATAAGCGGTCATTTCGAAGCTCCCGTTGTGATGTCGCACGCCTGAGCACCCGCCTCTGAATGGCGTGCGTCGATTACGCGGGAGGTAAAGCGCGCTCAGCCGTTGCGGAACAGGAAGCTATATGCGTTGAGCGCCGGCACGCCGCCGAGATGCGCGTACAGCATCTTCGAGCCTTCGGGGAAATCGCCGTTTCGCACCATCTGGATCATGCCGTCCATCGACTTGCCTTCGTAGACGGGATCGGTCAGCACGCCTTCGAGGCGCGCGCAAAGGCGGATCGCGTCCAGCGTGCCTTCGTTCGGCAAGCCGTATTCGGGGCCGCCGAAGCGGGTATCGAGGATCACGTCGTCGCCGGTGATGTCCTGCCCCAGTTCCACGAGTTCCGCCGTGTGCTTCGCGATGCGCGTGATCTGCTCGTGCGTCTGCTGCGGTTTCGCCGATGCATCGATGCCGATGACGCGCCGCGCCCGGCCGTCGGCGGCGAACCCGACGACCATGCCCGCTTGCGTGCTGCCCGTCACCGAACACACGACGATATAGTCGAACCGAAAGCCGAGTTCCGCTTCCTGCTGCCGCACTTCCTCCGCGAAACCGACGAAGCCGAGCCCGCCCAACCGATGCTCCGAGCATCCAGCCGGGATCGGAAACGGCTTGCCGCCCGCGTCCCGCACGCTGTCCATCGCGTCCTGCCAGCTTTTGCGGATGCCGATATCGAAGCCGTCCGGCACGAGCCGCACGTCAGCGCCCATCATCCGCGAGAGCTGAATATTGCCGACGCGGTCATAGACGGCATCGGAGTAGTTGACCCAGTTTTCCTGTACGAGCACGCATTTCATGCCGAGATGCGCCGCGACTGCGGCCACCTGCCGGGTTTGATTCGACTGAATGCCGCCAATGGAAACCAGCGTGTCGCAGCCCTCTGCGAGCGCTTCGGGAATCAGGTATTCGAGCTTGCGCGTCTTGTTACCGCCGAACGCGAGGCCGCTGTTGCAATCTTCGCGCTTCGCATACAGGTCGACCTTGCCGCCCAGATGCGCGCTCAGACGCTTGAGCGGCTGAATGGGCGTCGGCCCGAAGGTCAGTGAGTAACGCGGGAAACGTTGCAGGTTCATGGTCGGCATCCTGAATATTGGGTCACGGCAGCCGCGCGCATCGGCGACGCCTCACGGTCAATCGTAGATAAATTGGCTCGAACGCGCGTTGCGAAAAAAATGCGCTTGGCTTAATTTGCGAAGGGGCGCGTGTCGCTTAGCGCACGTTCATTTCTTCCCACTCGCATCTCGCGCAATGAAAAAAACCGCACCCGTGCAAGAGCCGCTTCAGACGGACCGCGTCGACCGCGCGATCCTGCGGCAGCTTCAGCGCGACGCGTCCATTTCCAACGTGGCGCTCGCGGCGAAGGTCAATCTGAGTCCGCCCGCCTGTCTGCGGCGCGTCGAACGGCTGCGAGAAGCGGGCCTCATTCGTGCGACCGTCGCGCTGCTGAATCCGAAGGCGCTGGACGCCGGCATGCTCGTGCTGATCGGCGTGGTGCTTGATCGCTCGACGCCCGAGTCGTTCACCGCATTCGAGAAGGCAGCGCAGAAGGTGCCGGGCTGCATGGAATGTCATGTCGTCACCGGCGAGTTCGACTTCTTCATGCTGATCCGCACACGCGACAGCGACAGCTTCAATCGGCTGCACGCGGAGAAGTTGCTCTATCTGCCGGGCGTACGGCAAATACGCACGTTCGTGGTGTTGCGGGAGATCTTGTCGACGACCGCGTTTCCGGTTTGACGCGTCGCGCAGCGCGTGTCTCGGAAAATAGTTCGTTACCCTATCTTATTCCGAGAGCATCGAACCAAGCCTTAGTACGGGAGCGCACACACTCGTTCGCTCTTGCCTGGAATATGGACTACCCTGATTCGAGCGCTGTCCCGCGCATCTCCTGTCGCCATCGCCTGCCTGGCCGGCTTTCAACCCCCAACCATGAGGGGCGCCATGTTCAACTCGGCAATACTCGAAGTCGCCATCGGCATCGTCTTCATTTATGTGCTGCTGAGTCTCATGTGCACCGCGCTGCGTGAGGGACTGGAGGGTTACTTGAAGACGCGCGCGTCGTATCTGGAGAATGGCATCCGCGAGTTGCTGTTCGATCCCAGGGGCGAGAGCCTCGCCAAAGCGTTCTATGAGCATCCGCTCGTCTTTAGCCTGTTCAACGGGGAGTACGCGTCGCCGGCGCCGGGTAAGACAGCGGGCGCGCTGACACGCGGCAAGACGCTGCCATCGTATATACCGGCAGAAAACTTCGCGGCCGCGTTGATGGACATTATTGCGCGCGGTCCCGGGCGCGCGCTGGTGTCCACGGAATCGGCCACCGTCGCGGGCATTCGCGGGCAGCTTGCACTGATCGATAACCCCGCCGTGCAGCGCGCCGTTCTCACCTCGCTCGATACCGCAAACGATGACCTCGATAAAGCTAGAAAGAATCTCGAGCGCTGGTACGACAGCGCGATGGATCGCGTCTCCGGACGATACAGACGCTCGACGCAATGGGTGTTGTTCTGGATCGGGCTAGCGATTTCGGTGGGCTTCAATATCGATACGCTCACGCTCGCCGATTATCTGTACCGCAATGAAACGCAACGCGGGGCTATCGTGGCGCAAGCAGGTTCCATCGCCAAAGACGAACTCGGAAAGCCCGCTAACTTCGACGACGTGAAAGCGCAGATCGACAGCCTTCGGCTTCCTATTGGATGGGATAGTGTCTTCAATGAGAGACAGCCGCCGACTGGCACTCGAAAGAATCTCTGGAGCGAATATCACGGGTACTTCATGAAGCCGCTCGGCTGGCTGCTGACGGCCTTCGCGGTCACGCTTGGCGCGCCGTTTTGGTTCGATGTGCTGAACAAGATCATGATCATTCGGTCGACCGTCAAGCCGCACGAGAAGAGTCCGGAGGAGGCATCGGAAGACCGGCAGGGGTGAGCGGATATCGCGCGTCAGGGGTTATCCCTGTGACTATTGATTGGCTGTGGCGTGGGCCGGGCAATGGGGGACGAAGAAGGGAGTGTGAGTTGACGTATTTTGCGAACTCTGAGGGATCAGTGAAGAGACGTGGCCGCGCACGGATAGGCGACGTTGCTGGGTAATGTTTCGTTACCTGGTGAGCATGCGGTCGCGGAGGAAGGACGCGGCGAATGTCACGGCACCACTCGCGCAACGCTGTCTCAGCCGCGAGGAAACGTGCTTCATTATCTCCGCAGGACAGTTCGCTGACGATGCCGAGCGCTCATGCTTGCCGTGACGACGGGCAACGCGAGCCTTCTCGACATCGAGGCGAACAACATGGGGCATCGTCCGCGCTGCTGGACGATGTCGTGTGGCGTTCCAGCGATTTGCAGACTTACCTGAGCGGAGAGTTCATGGCGCGTCTGTCGGCGGAACTGGCCGAGTTCGCCGAGGCGTTACCGATCTCCCGACGCTTGAACGCTTTTAGTTCGCGCGATTCGTCACGGGCGACCCGAATGCGGACCGAACTGTTCCGGCGCATTAGGGACGGAAACCTGCTGCAGATCCGAGTCGATCTCGATGACCGGCTGACCTGGTTCTCTCTTCATCCGTTATTCAGGTATCTCCCGCGGCCTCGTGGTCCAAAGTGCAGATGAACGCGGACCGGGCACATGCGCAAGGAACAGCGAGTACGTAACACCCCCGTCGCACGTCCGGCTCCAGCTTCGATACGACCGATTTTCGCGCGCACGATGCAGGCTTCATTTTCGACACGGCGATGCGCCACCCGAAGCTTCGGCCCGAGCAGCCGTCCGATACGGCGGCGCAACGAGTCGGGCGAGTGGAGCACGATGACGCAGTACGTTCTATCAAGTCGCGTAAGCGCGGACTTGATGTTAAACGCCGCCGTCTCACAGATCGAGGCGCTGCTTCTCGCCATGCACCCAGCCCTGTCCGACAGCAATGGTGCCCTTCCGGTTGAGCGTGTCCGCGCGCCAGTCGATTTTCGATCGCTGCGCGCGCAGGAAAGACGCTGAGAACAGATGCGTCGCGGCCTGCGGGACCGCGTTGCGCCAAAGTTGCGCGTTCTTGTTGGCGTCGCGGAATCCGTGCTCCGGACTCACGCGGTCATCGAGCCAGGAGCAGATCATGTCGATGCCGTTGTGAGGGTTGTCGCGAACGAACGCGTCCACCTGTTGCGGCGTGACCGTGCTCATACCGCCGTTCTGCGTATAGACATCGAAGAACCAGCAGAACGCGTGGGCATCGACTTCTTGATTCCAGGCCGCGCACCATTCGCCGCATGTCTTGTATGCGCGGGCCGCGACGGCTTGTGCGGCCTTGATCTGTTGCGCCTTGAAGGGTTCGCTATGCGCGAGCGTCTTAAGTTCGTTTTTGATCGTCGCGGGCAGCTTGCCGCCGGGCTGCCATTGATTTACGATCTTGAGCCCCTCGGACGGAGACACGCCGCGCGCCCGGATGAGGTCCGCTCCGCAAGTCGGGCATGGGGTGCGGATTTCGTCGGTGGAAAGCGCTTTCAACAAGGGCTGAAGCGATCCCGAACCGATGTTCCACTGCAATACGCCGAGCGAGATGCCCATGCCGTCGAAGTTGCCCGATACGGCTCCGAAGGGATCGTCTGAGTCCTCGAAATGGCCCGTGATGGAGAGCGCCTTTTCGATCAACGCCGGATTGAGTTGGGTTGGCATGGGCGCCTCCTTGTGGGGCCGACCGGTGATGGACCGGGTGCAACCGTTTTCAAGCTAGTTCATCTCGATTCGGTTGTCCAGTCGATCAATGTCATGGATGCCTAAGTAATTTTCCTCAGCTTCGATCTGCGGCAGAGATATAGGCGATAGGCGCTAAGGTCCAGTAGATAGACGCCATGCTTCTGAAAGTCTCGGCGAGCAAAGCGTGGCTCGATCCGAATTTGCGCCTGGGAACGGTTGTCGTTCCGTAGCCGAATGCGCACAAACTGCCGTCGGAATATGAAGCCAGATAGTTCTGTCGAATTGGTTCTTCACGCTAACGTACATCCGCCCCCTTCCACTGCGATTCCCTGCGGTCGAAGCCGTAGCACCGAAAAAAGGAAGGTCGACATCTTGAGGTCGTTCCGGCTGCTATGCGTCGTGCAGGTCTATCGGGCAAGCGGGCCAAGCGAAAGGGCGTGCTAGCGGTCCGCGTTCGATTTTGTCTAAGCCTACAACGATGCTTTGTTCTGCGGCGCGGCGGGCAGATGCTTGCATTACAGGGCGGCGTTATCCTTCGTTCAGAATTCAGATACGTTCAGCTAGCGGAAACGTTCGACAAAGTAGTCACGCTCGCCTTCGCTCTCACTTCGGCGCCGCGCTAGCGCGCCTGACCGCCTAGCGGCTGGAGCTGAGATTCGATGCGACAACGGTCAGCATTCTCTCGCGTCGAACTGAGAGCGCCGCAGTGAAAAGCGCGTTGTAAAGTGGGCGGGAATTTGGTGCGGACTTCGTAGGGGTCACGCGTTCTGATTAAACGCATGGCGGTAGGGCTCGGATCAAAGATGACCGTTAGTTGCTCGGCCGTCAGCCTATAGTGCGGTCCATAGCGGCAACGGGAGCATTTACGGCTTGGGTAAGCTGCCAGCTTGAATGCAGGACGAGAGCGAGAGCACCATCCAGACGACCGCGCATACATGAACTCGTGCCGATAGCTGATTCCGTTTGAACGTTGCTAACGGCGAATGCGCGTGTCATAGCTTAATAGAGACGTGGGCCTCGTAGAAAGCTGGGTGAGCAGTTGTTTTACGCGGCTGTGCGGCGGTACGGGCGAAGCGTATTTCCCTCGAGTCCTACGACCGCCTCCGTGGGAACGACGCCCACCGCAGGGTTGACCCTTACCGCCTCGCACAGCGATGTTCGCCGCGCACACAGGCGTACCTTTTCTCAGCGGTCACTAAGCGTTTGATCGACCCTTCAGTTTCCTGCGTCGATATCGTTAACCGGTACAGGTCAACCAACGATCGACGTATGTCAACTACCATCCCTTTCGGGCGCTCTGCCCAAGCCGCGCAGAAACGCCTGACCAAGGCGCAGTTGCTTCCTATCCCGCGTGCGATGGCCGATGAACTCGCTCTGCTCGCGCATCTTTCGCTGGAGGCGCTGCGTGTAGGCGCTTCCGACATTGCCCCGGCCCAACAATTGGCCGAAGTGATGCTCATCTCCGCGTTTTTGGCCGAGGCGGGACATGGACACTTTCCCGAGGATGCCTTGTTCGACACCGACGCTATGATGGCCAGGATCTTCGACGGCGGTCAGCGCTCAGGTCGTTGGTGTGTGGACCTTGAAGAGTTCGATCATCTAGCGACGATGGTATCGCTATACGACTATCAATTGCGACGGGCCACGCTCGGAGCACTGACCGACGCGAGCGTCCGATTCGAACGATTCAAGTCGGGAGAGCCCTATCGGAGTCTGCAAAAACGACGCGCGTGAGATGCAGTGTTGGACATAACGACCGGCGCGAGCAGTCGTATCTCCCCGTCGCTCGATAGCATCGAGAGCTGTTGGCATGCGGGTGACTGATCTGCGGGATACACGCCATCTGTGTCATTTGATACAGCTTCGCACATCGCCACGACAAACATTGCGAAACACACCACAAGACGGCCCGCGAGAGGGACGGATGCCGTAATCTCGAGTGCAAACCGTGAAACAAGGCGAGATAGGCGCGATATCTACCTGATTTCATTCTCATTTTCTTATTCACGTTTGCGGTGCCTGTGTTTCACGGCAACACAATTGGCGCGGTGAGGCACCCATGATGGTCAAGTCACTGTGAAGCGCCGCAGGCGTATCGTGCTGAGCGGGGTACTAAGTGGCGCCCACCGTTCGTGGGAGAAACAACCGCGCTAGGCCGGAGTTGGTTTCTGCCCGCGTCGGCACGCCTCCATGGCGGTCGTTGGGCCGTGGTGCCTTTGTTAACACTTGACTACCCGCCGCTTCCGCTTCCGCTTCGCCGACACGTCTACCGTCTGCCGTCTGCCGTCTGCCGTCTGCCGTCTGCCGTCTGCCGTCTGCCGTCTGCCGTCTGCCGTCTGCCGTCTGCCGTCTGCCGTCTGCCGTCTGCCGTCTGCCGTCTGCCGT